>Ga0268299_1002089_pt1 | contig 26778 bp, 21 predicted proteins | sample NOBtaG_FD_193484 | JGI IMG/M metagenome (GOLD analysis project Ga0268299, IMG submission 193484) | Activated sludge microbial communities from bioreactor in Nijmegen, Gelderland, Netherland - NOB reactor | ecosystem: Engineered > Bioreactor > Aerobic > Activated sludge | place: Netherlands...
TATAATTCATCAAACAATCGTAACAAGCAGCTTCACACTCTTCTTGGGCACGAGGAGCTTTGCGTTTGTCTTCTTTAGTGTCTGGATCAAAGTGACAAAGTTTTAGAGCCTCTTTAGCTACTTTAGCAAATGCTTGCTGGTCATCAAGTAAACGGCGTAAAACTCCTGCTCCTCCTTCTGCTGACTCGTAAAAAAGTATCTGACATCGACCGTTTCTTTCTGGCAGAGGTTCTACTGCCAGTTCATTGTCTTCTAATTGATAAAAGACCTGAATAGCATTCTTTAATGCTGACTGCAATGATGCCATTTGACTATCATCTAATGGCTCGACAGGTTGAAAGATTAATGAGTTTCTTCTATCTTCTACATAAGGAATAACTCTAAGCCTTCGTTGAGAAAGATTATCTGCATCGCTATCATCATTGTTACCAGTCTCATTTTTCTCACTATCCCAGTAGCCACGCTCTTGATCTAAAACAAAACCATATTTTGCTTTATCCTTACGCCTAGCCCAACCAAGATTAATACGCCAAAGTGTTGCAGCTTGCCCATAATTAAAGTAGGCAATAACTTTTCCGTTGTGTTCAATAGAAGCAGTTCTACATGAAGGCCATCCATTGTAATTGGCAAACCTTATACCTGTACGAATATCATAACCCTGTCTGATACGTTCTTCTTCATCAGAATTTATTTTGTCACGTCGTTTAGTAGAAACATTTTGTAATCTAAAAAGTTTATCCAATATTTTTATAAGAGGAGTTTTGCATTTTTCACATAAATCAACACCACTACCATTAGTTATAGGATGTAAATAGCCACAAGAAGAACAAAGTTTAGCTTGGCAAGTAACCAGTTCATCACCTTCAAATGAAAGTACAACTTTATTAATTAAATACCTAGAACCTTCATGGTAAACAATAGCTCTGGGGCCAAATTCTGATATAGCCAGAAACCTAGGTCTAGATAAAAATTCATCCTTATTTTTAGTATATCTAGCAGGAATATAAGCAGAAATTGGCAGGCGAGGAAAACTATAACCTGGTAAAAATCCTTCACTGGCAAAATAACGATAACTATAAAAGTCTGATTGCCAAATATCAGTAGTTTGTGTAAGTAAATCTAACTGGTTTTCTGCTTCTTTACGTAGGCTTTTGGCTTGGTTTTTATCCGCCGTACTGCGAGAAGCATCTACTATAATACGATTTTGGTTCTCTCTTTGAATTAATGCTGAATTATAAAGACCTCGCCATCTTTCACATACCCTATCAAACTCACGACCAACTTGGTTTATTGTGTCTTCTAACCAACGTTCGCTATACCAATCTGATTGATTTAAATCGGTTTTGATTGTTTCTAGTACAGCTTGGGAACGAATTAAACTGTTTTGTCTTGGTTTTTCTGCATTAACTTCTTGTAAAACTTGATCTAATAACTTTAGGCTAGGCCTTTCACCTGCTACATCTAGTATTTCTTTAAGTGAATTATGTAAGTTAATTCCTGACTCTGCTAACCAAATAGCATAAATATGAGCTTTTACTAAGTCTTCGTTAGCTAAATCTAGGCGAGGTGGAGTTACTGCCCCTGCTACCATTTGTTCAGGCCGTTTGAAGAAATACTGATCATGTGGGCTACCTGTCGAACAATAAGAAAAAACTAAAGCCGGTTGGCCACTACGCCCAGCACGCCCACTTCGTTGAGCATAATTAGCCGGTGTAGGAGGAATATTTCGTAAGTTCACTACGTTCAGATCAGAGATATCAACCCCAAGCTCCATAGTAGGTGAGCAGTAGAGTACAGGCAGTGAGCCTTCACGAAACATTTGTTCTCTTGTGCCTCTGAGGTTATAAGGAACTTGTGCCGTATGTTCACGAGCTTCTAAGCCTTGGAATGTAGTAGCTATAGTTTTGTAAAACTCTACAAAAAAAGGATTAGTACGTCCACCTTCAGCAGATTCTTTAGGTATTCTAATAGGATCATGAAAGGCTCGTTTACCGTCGCCAGCTAACCAAAGCATAGCAGATGCAGGAAGTTGATAACCTGGTACATCTTCATCTTTACCTTTACGAGGTTCTGCTACTACTTCCACTAATCCTGCAATGCGTAGATTCTCTAATAAATCTAAAATGACTTTTTTAGTTTCTTCTATTGAACTGCTATCTTTTTTTATAGGGAAGGTTAGTTGTCGCCTAAGATATTGCCCAAATCCGCCTCTAGGGGATAAGTAAATAAAACTACGTTCGTCTTCTTTTTGTGATGATCTTGGAAAAAGAATTGGAGCGTATTCCATTCGCTCATTTTCATCTATTGCCCAGGGTGCTATTAAGTGTTGGCTACTTTGTTGCTGAATTTTTTCTTGATACTCACCAGTCAAAAAATCTACTTTAATTACTAGTTCACGTCTCATGTAGTCAAGCAAGGCTTTGGCTACTTTCATTCTGGTTGCAGGGTTAGCCTGGGCTAATGCTTGATGAGAATTTTGCCAAATATCTTCTGCTTGACAAAGCTCATCTAAGGAAATGTATCTGATTTCTAATAAACCGCATTGTTCTAAATTAGGTGAAGTAACCCGCCAACCTCTTCTTAAGTCTCTATAAAGTCGATAACCAAGTACGTTTCTTAAAGCACGTTTAATTTCCTCTAAAACTTGAAATCGAGGGTTTTCAGCTGTTGTATAAAGGTTTAGTGGCAAGGATAGTGCTTCAAAAACTTTTTGTGGAACATCCTCATGCCTTAGACCGCTAGAACCTGCTTTACTAACAGCTTTATATAATGCTGAACGTAGTAAACCTATTTCAACAAAATCATTAAAGTGTCCTGCTTGTAAGGAAGCATCTTGGCGGTTATCTGTAAAACTAAGTAATTTTTGGGCTTCCTTTCTAAGTGTAGGAGTGTTTTGCAGGCTTTTAATAGCGGATAAACTCAAAATAGTTGTGGCAGTACTACGACCTTCTGAACCAAGAGAAGTAAGTTTACCAAAATCGCTATGTTGACGGGAGTTATAAGAAACACCACAATGCAAACAAAATGCAAAAGGGCTTGTTAAGTAATGACAATCAATACCTTCTTGGCTTTCTTTACCATTTGAATCAAGTCTAATTAAAAGAGGAAGGTCTTTTTGTCGACTGCTACGTATACGAGTAATTCCATTATAATCTTCTAACCAATCTTCGGGTAAGCGTCTAATAACTTCCTCTGTGTTAACTGGCCAAGGCTCTTCTGGATTATAATGTATGAAACCTGGTTGAGACCCTTCTAAATTATATTGATCCGTTAAGTCTCGTGGAATAACCATTCTTAAATTTGAACTAGGTTCTCGTACTAGGCGAACACAATAGTATTCTTGCCCACACTCACGACAGAAAACTATGGGTAACAATATTCGCTCTCGATCACCAGGAACAAATTGTTGACCTTGCATAGTAATATGACGTATTTGTGGGTTTTCTAGCGAACAATAAACGGTATCGCCACGGCTAATAAATTGATGCAACCGAAAGGCAAAAGGCTTAAGCCCTGTATTTGGATCAGGTTGACATTCATAACCTGCAAGTAATCCCATTTGTATTGCCTTAGTACATTCATCAATAGAAACGCTTGTTAATTTACTTAGTTTATTTGCGGCTCCTTCTTCACCTTGGATACTACAAGGTTTGCTTCTTACTAAACGGTTGCTTTCTATTTCTTGGGTAATACCAAAAGTACTTTCTATCCAACTTGATAGAGGATTATCAATAAAAGCAGCATACTCTTTGGGTGGTTTAGGGGACGGGTCAGTTATGTAGTTGGTTAATTGTTCAATAAATTGAGGATCTTTATTATCTTTTGCTAATGTGGCACGGCGTAAAGTTTCACCAATAACATTTTCTGCCTTTACCTCAGAGCCAAAAAGCTGACTAGCCACTGTAGCTACTTCTTTTCTTTGTTGTTCGTAACTACCCACACCAGCTAAAGTTGCGGATGTGCCTATGTATTGCAGATTTTTAGAATTTACTGCATTTCTTACTCTACGAACTAACAAAGCGACATCAGCCCCTTGTCTTCCTCGGTAGGTATGTAACTCATCTAATACTAAGAATCGTAAGTTTTGTGCGTTCTCTATCAACTGCTTATCGTGTGGGCGAGTCAAAATTAGTTCTAGCATTACATAGTTAGTTAGGAGTATATCGGGAGGATTATGCCTAATAAATTCTCTTAGGTCTGTTGATTCTTGACCAGTGTAACACTTAAAAGTCACAGGGCTTTGATCTTTGGGATAACCATGACAAAGAAATTTTTCTAATTCCCCAAATTGACTATTTGCTAAAGCATTCATAGGGTAAACTACGATTGCTTTTATGGAGTTACCTGACCCATTCTTTAACACATAATCAACAATAGGGACTATGTAAGAAAGGCTTTTGCCAGAACCTGTTCCTGTAGTGAGAACGTAGTTGTTGCCATTTTGGGCAGTATGAATAGCATCAGATTGGTGTCGATGAAGCCTAAATGCTCTACCCTTACTATCTTTTTCTGATTTATTGATACGAAAAATATTACTACATTCTTTATGTAAGACCCCTTGACTAACTAAATCATCAATCCATTCTCCAGGCTCAAATGAAGGATTTAGTTGTAGTAAAGGCTCTGGCCAAAGAATTCCTTCTTTGAATTTTTGCCGAACATATTCTTCAATACGATTGTTTTTAATTTGAATAAAACTTTTAACATAAGATAAATAATCTTTTATTAGTTGCTCACGAAAGTTAAATATATCCATTATCCAAAAGCCTCACTAAAGCTTGTTTTAGCTATCATTATTAGTAAGTTTATAAGTAATAAAATTTATACTAAACTATAATATAATAAAATACTAAGGATCAAAGCATAAGTTTAATAGCAATATCACTCAACTTTTACTTATTACTAAGTATTATATTGAGATAAACAGTTATTAAAGACAAGACAGTAGTATTTTAAACTCTAATTGCTTTAACTCAAATTAAATAAACCCAATATTCTCTATGTGTAAATACTTTCCTAACCCAATAAACAATGCATTATCTAACTGCAACAGCTAGCTCAAGACGCTTAAGGAGTTCTTCGGTAAGGGGTTTAAGAATAGCCATACGTTCTATAGTAAGAGGATCAGAAAGATTATCACCAAAAACTTCACAACGAGCTTCAATTTGTTTTTCACCTAAAGGAATAATTCTTAGACGACCCAAGGGGCCAAGTAAATCATGAGTAAAGTAATAACATCTTCCTTCTGGAGATTGCTGATGTGTCATCGTAACCCCTGGAACATGAAAAGTTTTTTGACTTACAGGTTTTGCTTCATACAAGTGAATAGAATTACTAGCTGTTATTAGGGCAGTTTGAGAAACAGTGTGACTAATTATTACAACTATTACTTCTGATAGAGGATTATATTGTGTAAGTAGTTTAGCTAGCTCATCTTTAGCATCATTGTTAGCACGAAATATTCCTATTCTGCTGTCTGCTTGATGAATGTAGTTAATTCGCTGATCTGGTTTTCCTTGCTCTACATAGATAAATCCTCTTCCTTCAGTCTGATATTTAGTTGTAGATTCCCTTAAAAGTATAAGCCAATATTTTTCCATCTCTTTTGGGTTAATGCTTTTATCCCATTCTTCCTTATTTGATATGCTGTATTTTTGTGTAATTTTTCTATTTTTAGATAATTGTTTGTAGACTTTTTCTCCAATATCTATTCCTATAGGCTTGTTGCGTGGTTTTGGTTCTTCAGGTTTAGTTTTTTCTGACATTTTTGTTTCCTGTTTGGAGTTGTGGGTAGGGCTTTGTTCAAGCTTTAGACCTAAAAAGTCACAAGGAGCATTAGCCAAATCTTGCTCAACACCCAAGTAAACTTCAGTAGTCTTGATGCTAGAATGACCCAGAGCTAATTGTATTTGCTCAAGGGGTGCGCCACCTTTATGAGCAAGTTTTGCAAAAGTGCGTCTTAAATCATGAGGAGAAACAGTTAAATCAAGTTGGTCAGAATAATCAACAACAATGTTACGAATGGCTTGAGCAGTCATTGACTCACCATAGACATTTTCTCCTTTATTGATAGGGCGAAGAAGTTTTCCTTGCTCAAGTTCAGTAGCATTAAGCCAACCGTCTACAGCCATTTTAGCCCAACTAGGCATTGGTACTGTTCTTAACTTGTTTCGCTTACCAAGTAAATCAACAATAACCCAACGTCCTTCTCTTTGCTGTATTTGAGCTATTTCTAGTTCAGCAAGCTCATTTCGTCTTAATCCGCATCCTACAAGTAATGCTATTATTACTCTATCTCTTAACCCTTTTAAGCTATTACTACTAATACAGTTAATAAACTGTTGAGCTTGTGTTTTAGTCAGCCAGTTACCTGTTTTGCGACCTTCTTGTTTTACTCCTTTTACAGAACGGATGATGTTAGCAGTTTGCTGTTCTAAAGCTCCTCCGTCGGCAGCTTCTGCTACTAGCTTACGAATTGCTGCTAGTCTTTGGTTAATAGAGGCTGATGATAATTTTTTATCCCTTAAATGAGCAACATAACTTTGAACTAAGGCTTTGTCTAAAACAGGTTTGCCTTGTTGTTGGTGCCATAGTAGAAAATCTTTTAATGCCCGTTCGTAAGCACGACGACTATGTTCGCTATTTAGCGAATTAAGCACTACTTCTATGACTTTGGCTTGCCCTGTTAAGCTATCTATTTTTACTAATGTTTCTTGTTCCACCATTAACCTCATTTTATAGATTATTAGCTTATGTTTATGTCATTGCCATAAGCAACACAAATGTTGATCACCAATTATAAATTTGTCCAGTTATAGTTTTGTCTATTAATGATATTTTGTCTATTTGTCAATTAATCAGTTAATAACCTATTTTACTAGCAATAATACTATAAAATGGGCTAGAATTCGATATAAGCGTACTTTTTTCGCGTCTAAGGCATTTCATCGATTTTCTTGAGATAGTAGGCTCCTAAGCCATTCTAGCGCGTTTTATATTTTACCACTATTTCACTGATTTGGAAAAATAGCACAAATTTTCCTTTCATAAAAAACTTTTCTAAAAAAGGCACATTTATAATACCAGTATTTTTGCACAAAGCCCCAAAAAATATATTTCAAAAATGGGGTTGCAAGCACAAATCACCCAAAAGTTTCGCAGAAGATAAGTCCATCAATTACTCCTGCCTTGGGCAGAGGCTACTCGAAAATTGTACTTTCCTAAATAAATGGCGAAGGAAAACAAAAACAATTTACTATACAATGACCTGCGGGAATAACCAAAAATACCCCTTGCCAAAGTAAGGAAAACAAATTATTCTAAACCTTATACTACTGAGTAGGATAATAAACTTGGAAGATTCAATAGAAAATTATTACAGCTTTATCGAAACCAGTATATTTACTAGGCAAGTTACTGATATAGATGAAAACTCTATTGATTTGCTGACTGCGATTCAAAACGACCTTTTGGAAGATCCCTTTAGAGGAGATGTCGTTAAAGGGACTAATGGAGCACGCAAAGCGCGAGTTGCTGACCCAAAAAGCAACCGTGGAAAAAGAGGAGGTTACCGCTATCTTTATTTATATCTAGAACATAAAGGGAGAATATATCTTTTATTCCTTTATGGAAAGAAAGACCAAAGTGACTTAACACCTGAACAAACAGAAATAGTAGCAAGCTTTGTTAAACAAATAAAGGGGGATAATGAAGATGAAAGCCAATAGAGAAAAGAAAAGCACAAGTACGACTATGAGTAATGAGGCTTTTGCAGAGTTAGAGCAATCACTAAAAGAAGCGCTAGCTTATGAAAAAGGAGAAATAACTAGTTTAAGGATAACAAAAAGAGCAATTCCTCCAGCACCAAAACAAAGATCAAAGACAGCAATAATAGACTTACGTAGCAAATTGCAATGTTCTCAATCTACGTTTGCTCAACTGCTTAATGTGAGTGTAAAAACTATTCAAGCTTGGGAGCAAGGACTACGTCAACCTAGTGATGTTGCTCTTAAACTCTTAGCTATTGCAGAAAAACATCCTGAAGTTCTTTTTGATTCTCAGTAACTCCTTCCTCAAATGACAAATAATTAGGGGAAAAATACGCCAAATAATTGGGAAAGGAAAAAAAGGGTAAAATCTGTAAAATAGGTATCGATAACAACAATTCTCATAATTTATTTTTTACTACTATCCTTAAGCTTTATTCCTAGAGCTATATTTACACTCTTTCCCAACTAATAAATGTTATACAAAAATTGCGTGAAACATTGTTTCTCAAACCTATAAAAGTGTTAAAATTTTTATAGGTGTTATAGTTACTAAGACTATGATAATTTACTCGCTTAATTTACATATACTATTTTTACATTAATAAAATATATGCAAGAACTTGATAATAAAACTGAGTCTAGACAAAAGTCTCCAGCAGGTAGAAAAAATCTACCAACAGAGAAAAAACGTAAACTCATAGCAGCCCGCGTTTCTCCAGAAAGTTTTCAGTATTTGCAAAAAAGCAATATCCAACCAGGTTTATTTATTGACCAATCTGTTCGCTTACGTAAAATGCTTAGTCCTGAAATTGAAAAGAAAATCTTTAGGTCATCTAAGATTGATTTTGATTTGGATGAGTTTCTTTCTAAGGAGTTTGACCCTGTTATTGAATTAGCTCGTGGCCTTCTTGCTATGATGGTTGAGCGCGGCACTTCTCATATTTCTGAAGAGCAAGTTGAGATGCTTGAAAATAGTTTTTTAGTTCTCCTTAACAACTACTCAGCTACTTTCAAAAAGGAAAAAGATAGCCCTAATAACTCTAATGCTTTCTCGATATAACTAAACTAAACAATATGTTTTGTAGAGTATAAAATATCAAGCTTAATTGATATTTTATCAATGTATTAGTATATTATATTATATAAACAAAAGAAACTTGAAAGAAGCAAGCTTTAATGAATAAACCTGCTAAACTGACAAAAGAAGAGGCCACTAAAGCAGTAAAAGAGATAGTACAATATGGAAAAGTAGAGTTTTCAGGTCATTGTAAAAAAGATTCTATGCCTAAACGTGATATCAGGCCAACAGACATTATAAAAGTTTTGTGGGATGGAGAGGTCAAAAGAGAAGCAGAATGGGATGATACTTACAAAAACTGGAAGTACAGAATAGAAGGTATTGATAATGTTGGAGATGAGTTAACAGCAATAACTGTAATTTATGTAGATGCATTTCACTTAGTAGTTATAACTGTATTCTAAAGCTAGTTAATTAGGAGTAAAAAAATAATATGTATTTCAACTGTGATTTGTGTGGAGGACAAACAGAAGTTTTGTCAAACCAAATTTATCATTACAAAGAGTCTGGGTTGGATAATGTGTATTTGGAGAACACCGAGGTCAGGGAGTGCAAACAGTGTAAGGAAAAATCAGCAATAATACCTCGAATAATGCAAGTACATAAATTAATGGCTTTAGCCGTAACCCTTTCCGATACTCCACTAAATGGAAAAGAAGTAAGGTTTATTAGAACAGAATTAGGCTATAAGATAAAAGATTGGGCAAAACTCTTAAAAGTCTCAGACGCAACAGCAGTGCGTTGGGAGAAAAGCTCTCAGACTATAGGCGCGCAATCTGATGCTCTTATTCGCTTATGTTTTATTCAGACTATACAAGAAAGAGATAGCCAGCTTTTTAAGGAATCTGTTATTAAACGTATTGCTTCTATCAAAGAAGGTCAAAAGCCTAACATTTTTATTAATGTTACTGAGCCTTCTACTTATAGATATTTTATTGCTGCTTAAAATCAGCAATTTGTCTAATTGTATTAGCATAATATAATTAGGATTTATAGTTGTAAATTTTCATAAAAGTTACTGAATATCTTCATAAAAGTTACTGAACTAAATAACCAATTACAATGATAGTGAAATTGCTAGAACTATAATACTTATTAACAGTTAGTTTTGTAGCGGCTCTACGGGACCAGGAATACACTTGTTTCCATCTATCCTCAGTATTTGAATATAACGATTAGCTCCTATATCTTGAAACTGAATAGTTAATTCATAAGAAAGATTCTTTACTTGTGGGTAATAAAGAGGAATTAACTTAATTAAGTGAAAAATATCTTCGTCTGATTCTTCAACAGTTTCTTCATCCGCTAAAGACTTTTTTCTACAAGACTTATTTTCAACAAGTATTTCATCTTTAGCAGGTAACAGAGGCATAGTTTCAAAATTTATGGATAACCCTTCATAATTTTGTTCTTCTAAAGCTACCGTTTTATCAAAAACAATTCGCATTCCCTCATAACTATGTATAGGCGGTTTTGGAGCAGTAACTGGTATTATAGATGAAATAGGGTTAACAAGAGGCAACACTTGAATGTTTAGTGCTGTGCCATTACCAATATTTTTAAGATAAAATCTTGTTGAACCGCTAGCTCTGAGTTCAGCAATAAATGCGGGCATTATATTTAGTCGAGTCTGTCGTATCATCTCTCTTGCTTGCTGGTTAGCAATTCCTACTTGCTGTAGAGCAATCTTTCGCATCCTGCGGGTTTCCCAAGTATACCAAATAATAACTAAGAGAGTTAACAAATATATTAAAGTTACCGTTGCTGAATCTCTAAAAAATTCCATTAGTTTATCCATTATATTTCCTTTACAAGTAATTACATTTTACAGTTGCGAATTAAATTTTTTGTTTTATAGGTTTATATTTTATACGGCTATACAAAACAAAATTAACTTATTTGAAAAGAAAGTATTCATCAAGGTAAGCTAAGCAATAAACAGTGGTTAACTCCCTAAGCGCATCTTCATCCCCGCGGCCATTACAATATCTTTCATTGTTACATCCCCAGTTTCTAATTTTTGAGTATTACGGCTTTTAAGGTCAAGAATACGAGGGATAATCATATCAACATGACGGTGAACACCTTGCGTAACTTTCATAACTTGAGCAATAACCTCATCATTAGCATCATCTCCAAGTCCACGTTGGATAATAGCTTTAGCTTCAGGTAAAGTAAGCTCAGATAACAAATAATAAATAGCTACACGAGACGATAATTGCTCTCGTACTTCTTCTATCATTTTAGAAGTGGTGAACATCAAGTGTAGTGCCTGAGTACCAGCAAGTACTACGGGCACTCTTGCTAATTCCCATATGTAACATACACTACCCAAAGCACTTTCTTTTAAGTAATTTGCTTGATCAATAAAAATTGGTCTTGGGTAACGCTTAAGCCTCTCTACAATTTTGTCTTCTAATTTTGATGTGCTAGATTGGTTTTCTAATCTCAGCTCTTGAGTAATGCGCTGAACAAAATAGTAAGTAGTAATATTAGGAGAGCAAAGAACATTAATTGGTGCTGTAGATAGTTTGCGAGATGCGTATTCAAGTAAACATCGTGTTTTTCCTACTCCAGGTTTACCATAGATAACCACTATTACATTTTCGTTTATAGCAGTACGACAGGCTTCTTCAACTTGAAACCAAGTGCGCGTTTCAGCAAAAGTTCTTGTATACCCATGACGAGGTGAACCTTCCATCCTTTCTCTAAATGCGCGAATTGCAAATTCTATTTTTGAGCTACTAGGATCTATACCCTCTCCTCCCAACTCTTTAGGTAGAAAATATATTCCCTCAACATAAGCCTCTAAGGCAGAACGTGATACACCTACATATTGCCCACGTGAAAGTACTGTTGTTGGGTGATTCGGATGAGTTGCAATATAATTTTTTAACCAACAACGTAGTTCTTCATCCCAGGTAATATCATTTGTTTCTTTACCTGACACTTGCTTACTCCTTATCTAACTTCATTTAATGGATTTAACACGAGTCTTCCTAAAACGGTTACGGTCTATTATATTAGGATCAAATTCTAATAACATTTCTCGGATAAGCATCAAGGCTTCATCATCAGGTAACTTTGCAGCGTCTCCTATTTCTACATAAGTTCTACTAATCACCGATGCTATTTGGTCATAAAGCTTTCCTTCTAGCAAAGTAGTTTGTTGAGGTGTCAAGACGACTTTTAGCCTTTTATTTATCATTTGGTTATCTAGCATTGAGCGTAATAATTCTAAGATTAACTCACGGTATACTTTAAACTCCTGAGCGTCTGAGGAGAGTATTTTTTCTGCTGCCATCATTGTCAAATTACCGCTCAATCCAAGCATTGGTGGAGGTTTAATCTTCTTCATTTACTTTAGAAATTTCTCCTATTTCAAAAATAGAGGTGTTTGCTTGAACTTTGGCTATGTGTTGGGCTGTAATTTCGCCCACAGCAACTAATCTAGGCATTGTCCGTTTCTCTAAACGAGTCATAGAATAAATTGAGATTTTTTCGTTATCGTTATTTTGCAAAGCTATTGCTGGCTGTAACCTAATATCTAATTGAGAAACGCGCTCTTCTGTGGTTTGACCAAGAACTCTAGATTGTTCAATGAGTTGATAATCTTCAATCAACTTTTGCTCATATTTACGAGCTTTTGCCACAACTTTGAGAGTTTCTTTATTAGGGTTAAGTAAAGATGTTGGTGTAATAAGTTCAGCTTGACACAGTTCACCCTTAGGTAATAAAACCCAAATTCTGCTGTAATCACCATCTGAATATCTAATTTCTACTTTTTGACCTTTATAAAAGCTCATTGACTCATGGTAATAAAACCAATGTTTTTGAAAGCACTGAACACCGTTTTTACCAATTGTCCTTTGTTCCGCTTTAAGCAAAATGATTACTAGTGTTTCTGGTCTGATTTCATAGCGTGTTGTATAAAGCCTACGAAACTCATTTAAAGGTATTATTTTTACTGATTTCAAAGTACTTTTTTGGTGAGGAGTAGAATTATAACTAGTAATAAACCTAGCTAAAGCTTCTCTATATTGTTCAAGAGTAATAAAAGGGGACACTTTTTCTTTACCATTAACAAACCGTTGATGTTTTTGGTAAAGTTGATACCAAGACTTAGGTCTATCACTAACTTTAGAACCACAGTATTCAGCAAAAGTATTCTTTTCCCAAGCAGAAATATCCTTAAAAACCCTTTCAACCGCCTTTTCTTTCCCATTATAAGGACGGGCTAAAATGTGTCTTAAATTTAGATCTTCTAAAATTCCAATTTTTCTTTCAATACACAAAAATTCTAGCCCACTGCTAGGTTTCATAGCCTCTTTGTGAACAGCTATGACTTTTCCATCCCAATGGTGCGAACGGTAATCTTTACCATTATCAGTGTAAACATAACTAAAGTAATTGTCCTCTGGTTTGGATGGAGCTTGAGCACCAAAATTTTCTACACCGTTAGCGTAAGCAAGACCTGCTGTTACTGATGAAGGGACTAAATCCAAATGCCAACCCCAGATTAGACCTGTACGTAAGTCATACCATAAGGTTAACCAAGGTCTTCTAATGCTATTATCTGGTAATAGTACTGTTACATCTCGTTCACTATGGTCACCACATAAAACTTGCAACGGTTGTAAGTCTGTATAATCCCTTGGAACAAACACTGCATACTTTGATTGATAAGCCTGTTGTCCTTTTTGGTGAACACTCTTAACTATCTCAGGCATTTGTTTCCAAAGCCTATAAAAGTAAGACTCACTTGGTATTGAAAAATCTTGTGAAATGGCTTCTTGTTTTAGTGCTTTATAAAGATGGCGTGGACCATAAAATCTACGCCAATTTTTACTTAACCATTCTTGGGCTAGAGGAGAAAGTTGTGTTTTGCGTCTATCATGAGGTTGTTTTGAAATCTTAGCAATATTATGAAGAAAAGCTAGTAAACCCTCTTTTTTGTAGAGATTAGCCCAACTATCTAGAGTATAAGGAGAAATTAGATTTGCTCTATGTGGTTGTCGCTTTAGAATTACAAGCTCACGACATATTGCTTCTTGGCAAAGCTTTTCTACTTCATCAACAAACTCTAACTTTTTAGTTATAGGGTTTTTGTAGCGTTTAGGTTTAATAGAGAAATAGTGCTCAATTAGTTTTGCTAATCGGATAGATTCATTTATCCAAGCTATTCTCTCTGTTGGGGTTAACAGACTAAGTAAAGAAATAATCTCTGTTTCTCGTTTGGCTAGCCCATAATTTTCGGCTTCAATTAACAAATGGCCAAAATGAGAATCTTTTGTAAGTAAGTGGTTAAAGATTGTTAATCTTGCTTGTAAATGTTGAGGTAGGCTTGAAATTAAGAAAATCTGTTCATCTTGTTTGTTAGTGTTGGGTTTTCCATTATCAACCAATTCTGCAAGCTCTGATTGAGAAATGCCTAGTTGTAGAAGTTGGCTAAGGCTTATATACATATTAATTAAGTAAAATTAAGACGCTTAGAAATTTTATTACTATGTTTATCAGTTTTAACAGTAATTCGCTGGACATAAACTCTAGTGGTAGCAGCATTTTCATGATCTAGCGCCTCTTGAGTTTCTAAATAACTCCCTGTTTCTTCAGCAACAATTCTTGCATAAGTATGTCGCGTTTGATGTACATGCACATTTTCAACGCCAGCTTCTTTAGCGTATTTTTTTAGGTTGTTAGCAAAAGCGCGACTTTCTAGTGGTAAAGTGCTTTTTTTAGCACGGTCGTGGCGTATCCAAATAGGTTCACTTGTTTTTAATATTTCACCTCTATCTGCTGCTACTAAATAATCAAAAAGAGCTTGATAAACTTCTTTTTGGCTTATTTCTCTTCCAACATACTTTCCACCTTTGCGCTTATACCTAATTATTAATTTATCTTCTTTATATTCTAAGTCTTTGCCACGTAAAGAAATAACTTCATTACGACGCAGCCCTGTATAAAGATAAAATAGTAGTAATGCGTAGTCCCTTTTTCCTGATATAGAACCAGCTTTAGCCTTAGCTTCAACAATAGCAATAATGGATTTAGTTTCTTCATCACTCCAAGACTTAACAGATTCAGACTGGTATGGCCTAGGACAACGAGGACGGGCTTGAATCACGGGATTATATTTTACATAACTAGCAAGATGTGGGTTAGAAAGAAGCCATTTATAAAAAGATGATAAGCGAGAAATCCTAGTATAAATAGTAGCAGGTTTATTACCTTGTTGAGTTAAGTAGCTACGCCATTCTTCTACATCTGAAGGGGTTATCTCTCCTACGCTTTTGTTAATAAAGGCAAAAAAACTTTTTACTATAGAAATTTTATCTAGCAATTTTGTATCTCTATCAAATGTCTCAGGACGAGTAGAATTGCTAGCCCAAAGCTCTATTGCATTTTTTAGGACTATATCTAAAGGACTTACAATTAAAGATTGTTCATCATTATCTGTCAAACTAACTATCTTGTTCATCAACAAATTCCAACCTGGTAATTTTCAATGTTGCGTAAGAGCGACGATTATCATCCACTCGCCTTACTCCTGTAACTTGAACTCGTCTTCCCAAAGCTACTTTTGCATTTTCTAACAAGTCTTCCTCAAATGAACAACGTATTTCTTGAATATCTCCAGAGTTCCTAAGTATAAATGTGAGATTATCTAAGTCTATTTCTCTTAAATCTCCCAAGTGAGTTTCTACGGTTTCTGCCACAATATGGTCGATAGCTTGGTCAATACGCTTATGTGTTTGACGAGTAAGAGAAATCTTTTTCCCATTTCCTATCAAACTACCATAAATTTCTACTTTATCTATTTCACCACGTAACCTTGGGGTGATTTGTTTTAGTGCGTTTAGTAGTAAGCGACGCTTTTGTGGTTCTAAGATAGAGTTTTCTAACTCTTGCTCAGAATCTAGCCAAGCAGCTACCTTTAAGTATTCAGATAAAGCCTGATGAGCAAGCTCCTTTTCCTTATTGAAAGAACCTGTTTCCACTTCATCAGGAAGTCTTGTTCCTATACGCAAACTACCTGTTTGCAAAGAAACTACTCTTAGATCACAAGATTGTTTTAATTCAGAGGTTGGTCTAGTGGATAAACGGCCTGTAGCAATAAAGGTTGCTGTGGTTTGTAATCCTTTACGTAAAGAATCAAGAAAAGCTGTTAACACACTGATAGGAGTATCAGGCCATTGAATTTCTTTACCACAAATGTGTAACCATAGATCGGCACTATTTTCTTCTATTGTCTCTTTGCCAAGATAAAGATCTATATCTCTTTGTAAAGCTTGAATTTCTTCTGATGGGCCTTCTGCCATAAGAGCAAACTGTTGAGAACTAAGAGGGAATACTTCTGATTTTAGACTAGCCAAAGCTTGGTACATTCTATTCATCTGTTCAATAGCCTGGCTAAGTTGCTCCTGATTTTCTATCATAAAATTATCCTCAAAACACCTTTGTTCTTTGAAGGTTTATGTTTAACTTGTTGGAAAAAGGTTACATATTGTTCATAAACTAAAGAATGTTCTTGAGCTAAAAAAACATTAAACTCATAGCGCTTATTAACTCTCTTCCTAGATAAGACGTTGTACTCTACAGGTTTTAATTCCTCAGCAAAGTTATGATCTGGAGGAAGAATTAGTACAAGGTCAATATCATTAGGAATATCTATACCAGTAACAAAGCTGCCATCAATAATTACACTAGAAACTCGTTTTATAGCTCTAACTTCTTTAATATAATTTAATAGTTTGTCAAAAAGCTGTAAGCGTTTGTCTGTTGTTTGAAAACGGGCAAAGCGGCTTTCAACTTCATCAAGAGAACAATCATAAATACCAAGAGGCAAAAGCCCATCTTCATTAAAATCAGGTATTGGCATCCATCTTCCTTATCTTTATTTAACCCTACTTGGTTTAGCCAAGAAAAACACCACATACTTAGCGTCGGGAATATTAACTAAATCGATAAAAAAAGACAAGGTAAGATACCACTTATGTCAAGGTAGTAGTATCTTACCCTTTAAATACACTTTTTCCTGCACATTATATCTATTTAATATATAATATTATTCATTATCAAAATCTTTATTGTTTCACAGATTATAATTTGGTGTATTTACTTTCTTGAACTGATTACTAATTATTATGAATTAGTATTTGTACTATTTATTAATGTATTGATTTTATTACTTGTTGTAGACAAACTATCTTTCATTTAATTATCTTAACTTGTTTGCAAGTTAAGATAATTAGTTGTATTTAATTTAGATGTGAAACATACTATTTTGCTTCTTTTATTTTCAAGCTAGAAAGATTTCTTATTTACAGTATATAGAAAAACTACTTGATTTATGAGAACCACTCGTCGTTCTAGAAAACTTGATCCTCTTGCCAATTTACTTTCTGTAAGAAGCGTTTGTGGTGAACTCCAAAAACGATGCCCTGATATTGTTCCTAAAACTGACAAACAATTATTTTCTTTTCTTACCGCCATGAAATACATCCATCTTCACCCTAAAAGTGAAAAACCTCCTAGGCGGCCTCCTAACTGGCAGCGCGAAGCTTTAATAGAAGCTTCTACTCACCTCAAGGCTATTTTAGAAGAAAAATTTAATAAAAAAGTTTCTATCTCTGGTTTTGCTGGTGTTTACTTAAGAATATTACTATTTCCTAGTGATGTCCTCAAAGTTTTAGAAGAAGGTAAAATCACCCTTCAAGAAGCTCTTGCCTTAGCTCGTTTGACTCCTAACAATCTCTCTGTTTCCCATCAAAAAGCTTTTGCTATTCGCAAAGAAGTCATTGATTCCCATATTAAGGTTAAAGCCTCTCAAAACACTCTACGTTCTAGGGTTAAAGAAATCCTTGGTGAAACTAACGTTATTTCTGCTGATGTTTTAATTGCTAATATAGAAATGGTTGATAAGATGCTTGAACTTGACCCCAATGATAAACGTCACCTTTTCTATGAAGAACTCAAAAATCTTTTCTTTGCCATTCGCTCATTCCCTCTTGAGTTGGTTGATGACGAGTTCCTAGCCGATTTTAACGCAGCTTTTGACGAACTTGTTAGGGTCATCAATTCTGCCCAAAGACGTTACAGACAAAAGCAAAAAACTTCTCCTTCTCTTCCTTTCCATGTATGACATTTTTTGCTTGTTTTCCTCTTTGTTTAGTAACTTTTGTAAAAATCTGTTATTTTTTCTTCCTGTTCAGTAACTTTTATAAAAATATTCTATTTTTGTGAAGCCGTTATAACTTCTAATATACCAATAAATTATCAGATATTTTCTTTGTTTTGCTTTTGCTGCCGTTTAGTAACTTTTGTGAAAATTTACAATAGTATATGGATAAGAAAATATCTACTCAAACAGTTTCTAAAATTCGTAAATTAGCTGAACTAGCAATAGAAGTGCAAACAATGAAAGGTTTGGCTATTTCTATTACTAGATTAACCTCCCTTAAAAGTTTGTGCAGTGAGCCTAAAATAGCTACTCACTTTGCATTGCATATTGCTAAGTTTATATACAACAAAATGCTTAATACTTCTCAACCTACACAATATAAAGACTTAGCCGTTAAAGTGGTTGAGCAATTAAAAAAATATGTGGAGACTGGACTTGAAGAAGACAAATTAATGCTAAGGCAACAACTCTCTGAGTTAAAAGCAATACAAAATAAATATAGAAACGCAGCTTGGGGTGTAGTAGTACGCATTATAGAAAACAGGGATCTACTAATAGTAGAAAGTGCTTTAGAATGTGTATTAGCTAAAGGAGATTTTGGTTATTTAGCTTATCATTTAGCCAAAGACTATGCCGAAGGGTATGAACCAAGGTATGGAACTGGGCTTATTCCGTCTTCGGCTCCAATGTTAGAAAACATCGTTAATTTTTTCTGCCAACACTATTTTAACCAATCAATGAAGGAATGGCTAGAATCTATAAATCGTGAAAACGAAAAGAAAAAAGCCCTCAAAGAAGAAAAAGCAAAAGCTCTAGCAAGCAATCTAGAAGAGTTGCCTAAAACTTACACAACTAAACAAGGTCAGTTTTTGGCATTTATTTATTATTACACTAAAATACATAAGCAATCTCCTTCGCAAGCTGACATACAAAAGTATTTTATTACTTCACCTTCATCAGTACATCAAATGTTAGCAACTTTGCAAAAACAAGGTTTGATTACAACAATACCAGGAAAAGCACGTTCTATTACTTTGTTATTAAAACGAGAAGAATTGCCTGATTTAGATTAATTTTGACAAGTTAAAAATTTTAAGTGTTATTGGCTATCTTGTAGCAAAATAGTACCACCAAAAGCTTCCATGTCCCCTTATCAAAATGGCATGCTGCCTTCTTGCTATAGTGGTTGAGCGTAATAATTTAGATAAAGTTTAAATATTAAACTAACAAAGATAATACCCTCTTTATTACCCTCATTTCAGGGTATTACCCTCTCTTTTGCCAAGTTGCATTAGGGCCAAGCCCTAAACACTCAATTTTGCCAGCCTTTCTTAGAGATTTAAGAACCGTTCTGATCATATCTCTACTAACTCCTGGACAAGCTCTTTCTAACTCAACTAAAGTAAAATTGTCACTATAGGATTCTATGGTAGATTCCACTAAACTTCTTTTTGAACCTTTTGGAGAAGAAGTTTGGTTTATTCGTTTTTCAAATTCTTGATAAGCAAGTTTTAGTATATAAAGTAAATAGTTAGTAAACGGCCAAATATCTGCTTTACCTTCATGCCAAGATTGTGAGCTAAGATATAAAGTTTCATAGTAACGTTCTTTATTTTGCTCAATTAATCTCTCAATGCTTATGTAACGTCCTACCTCGTAACCTAGTTGATAGCACTGTAGTAATAACAAGAGCCTAGAGACTCTTCCATTCCCATCACGAAATGGATGTATGCAAAGAAAATCTAAATTAAAGGCGGCTAAAGCGATAAGTGGATGAACCCAATGTTCCTTTAATGATTGATGCCATAATTCTATGGTTTTACTTAGATAATTAGCAGTATCAGCAACACTAACTGTTTGAAATCTTATTCTTTGTCTACCATCAGGATATTTTTCAATAATATTGCTTTCACGTTCTTTATACTCGCCAGCATCCCCAACTTTTGCTCTCGTTAGATAGTGGATTTCCTTAATCGTTTTTTCTGTTAAAGGCAATTTATTACTTTTGTCATGAATGAGTTTTAGTGCATCTCTATAACCACGAATTTCTTCTTCATCTCTGTCTTGTAAAAGAGATTGACCAAATATCACAGTTGCAATACGAGATTCATTTATCTCTATACCTTCAATTCTATTTGAAGAAACTGCACTTTCAATTAATGCATGCTCTTTAAGTACTTTTAGTTTTTGAGGAGATTGTTTGGTAAAAAGTTCTTGTTTTCCTTTTGCTTCCCCTAAATCTGCTAAATACCAAGCTGTTGTAGCTGGTATTGATGAAAGTTTTTGTTGCAACTGTTCAAAAGTTTTCATTTTATTGCAATATTATTTATTGAAGGCTTTTGCATAAGCTTTATTTGATAAATTTTTATATATTTCTGAAAAGATTTCTTGTAAGTTTTTCTCTGCAATCGTCAAATTTAATGGCTCTAATTGGCGTATTACTGCATCTGGTACAGAAGTTTTTTCTGGTTGAAAAGAAAGCTCAGAAAAACTTGCTCTTGCTTGCCAAAAATTACTTAAACTATCGCTTAGGCTTGGTATTGGTATTTCGGGCATAGTTGTAGATGAAATAGTCTGTTCTTCAGCTTTATTAATTTTAGAACTACTATCGGCACTAACTCTTCTAAGTAGGCTTAGGTTTTCAATTAGTTCTTCTTTGGTGCGACCTCTCCACGTAAATAGCAAAAACGGGTCTTCATCAAACTGTTCTGCCAAAATATAGTAGACTGCTGCTATGTGCTTACAAGGGTTTGACGAATCTGGACAACTACAGGCTGTCTTAAGATCCGATACTCTGCTTGGAAATAATGATAGTTTTACTTCTGTAAATGCTTCTTCAATATCTCTAGGCATTTCTCCTGCCAGTAAACTCGCTAGAAATATTGCTCTTTCTACTAGAGCTTTTTCTACTTGTTCCCATTCTTTTTTAGACAACACTTTTAGTTTTATTTCAACTTTATAAGGTCTTGAACTTGAGCCTTGTACTTTAGCTGCTACTATTCCTGATTCTATATCTATGTTTAAGACTTGTCCTTTACGGGCATAGCTACGGCCTCTATCTAGTCGCGCTCCCATATGAAATGAGTGCAACACTTCTAAAAATCGTTTTGACCACCAAGTTTCTCCTATTGCGCCTCTTTGGTTTTTAGCTTTTATACCATTTGCTGGACGTGGCCCAGAATATGAGTTTCTCCAATCATCCCACATAATTTTTCCCCTATATTAGCTTGAAGCTTTCTTTGGCTTTGCCTTCTTGCTTGCTGTAGAAGTTTTAGCCGCAGTTTCAGAAACTGCATCTTTTGATAAAGCAACAAGTTGGTGTAAATCCGCATTTGATAACTCAGTTAACCAGCCTTCTCCAGTACCAACAATATTGTCTGCTAGTTCTTTCTTTTGTTCAATTAACAAATCTATTTTTTCCTCAATTGTACCAATACAAACAAACTTTCTTACTTGGACATTTTTAGTTTGCCCAATACGAAAAGCACGGTCGGTTGCTTGTGCTTCTACAGCAGGATTCCACCATCTGTCAAAATGAATGACATGTTGTGCTGCTGTTAAGTTAAGCCCTACGCCACCTGCTTTTAGTGAAAGTATAAAAATTGCTGGCCCAGTATCTGATTGAAATCTAGCCACCATTTGATCACGAGCTTTTTTGCTGGTAGAGCCTTGTAAAAAAAGGATTTCACAGCCAAATTTTTCCTGTAGATGGATTTTCAACATCTTTCCCATTTCAGCAAATTGAGTAAAGCAAAGTACTCTATCTCCAGCAGCTAAAATCTCTTCTATAAGTTCTTCTAGACGAGCTAATTTACCAGAACGCTCTGCTACACTTGAACCATCTTGCAACATTTGAACAGGGTGATTGCAAACCTGTTTTAGTTTCATCAATGTAGCTAAAACCATGCCTTTACGCTCAATACTTTTTTCTTCACTTTTTTCAATCTTTTGCATCATTTCATCTACTACAGCTTGATAGAGTGAAGCTTGTTCAGAAGTAAGATTGCAAAAGACTTTCATCTCTATTTTTTCAGGTAAATCTTGAATGATATTTTTGTCTGTTTTTAATCTACGTAGGATAAATGGCTGTGTTAGTTGCTTAAGTAAAGTAGCTTTTTCTTTGTCTCTATAACGTTCTATTGGAGTAGAAAATTGTTTGCCAAAGTTGCTTGCTGAACCTAGTAGCCCAGGGTTGAGAAACTCCATAATTGACCATAATTCTGACAAACGGTTTTCTACAGGTGTACCTGTTAGAGCAATCCTGCTTTGAACAGCAAAACTACGAATAGCTTTAGTCTGTTTAGTATCAGGGTTTTTAATGTTTTGTGCTTCGTCTAAAACGAGTCTTCCCCAAGTGATTTCTGATAATAATGCTTGGTCTCTAGTAGCTAGACCATAAGTAGTAACCACTAAATCAGCTTTTTGCGCTTCCTCCACAAATTCTTTATCCGTCAAACGCTCTGCACCATGATGAACTTGCACTTTTAAGCTTGGAGCAAAGCGAGATGCTTCTCTTTGCCAGTTTCCTACCACCGACATTGGACAGACTAATAATGTAGGGGCATGTTGTTGACTAGCTTTTTTACCTAAGCTTTGACGATCTAGCATAAGTAAAGCTAATAGCTGAACAGTCTTTCCTAAACCCATATCATCAGCTAAACAAGCTCCCATTCCTAACTGGTGTAAGAAGCTTAACCAAGATAAACCTCTCTCTTGATATGGTCGCAGCTTGCCGACAAAACCTTTTGGAGCTTTTTGTTCATTTAGTTTTTGCTCATTGTTTTCAGCCAGTAAATCTTTTAACCAACCAGAAGTTTCAAAACCAACTACAGGAACGCCTATTTTTTCACTTTCTAAGCCTAAGCCTACACGTAGAACTTCATTAACAGACATTTCTCCTGACAAATGTTTCTTTTCAAAGAAGGCAATAGCGGCTTGTATTTCCTCAGCTTTAAGCTCAACCCATTGACCACGTATTTTAACTAATGGCACTTTTAACTTAGCTAGCTTAAGAAAATCCTCATAAGAAATTTCTTGATCTCCAAGGGCAAGCTTCCATTGGTAATCACAAATTCCATCTAAACCAAGTAAATTTGTTCCAGTACCTTTACTTTTTTTAGGTTGAGCAGAAAGTTTTGCTCCAGGTCGTAGCAAAGGTCGATTCCACCAGCTAGGCACCAACACACCAAAACCAGATTGCTCAAGAAGTGACATCACTTCTCGTAAAAATTTATAAGCTCCTGATGTATCTAGGGATAATGAAACTGGCCTAGCTGTTTTCAGTGCTGATTCTAATTCTGGATATAAGCGTATTGATTTACCAAGGTCTGTTAGTAATCTTTCTTGTGGGTTTTCAAACTCTCTAGAAGAAAACTTAAGCACTTTGCCTTTAGTTTTCCAGACATTTTCAGCAGGTACTAACAAGCTTTTATCGTCCATTGCTTGCAAGAGAAACTCTACTTTCCATTCATTTTTATCTATAGGGTTATCACTGGTTTTCTTGCGAGTCTGTTTGGGTTCTGGAATTTCATTTTCATTAGAAGGAGGCTCAGAAAGGCGAAAACAAGTGCGTAATTGGCCTACGGTAGCCTTAAAAGCGGAATGATGCCAATTAGTAACGACTTTGTGAAATGAGTTTAGTTCTGCTTTATCAGCAACTATTTGAGGCTCTGAGAGTAGAGCCGTTAACCATTCTTGATGTACTGAAGAGTATTTTTTATTGGTAGTAAAAAATTTAGTTCCTGCTAAAGTTTGCCTAACTAATCCATCAACTAAACTTTCTAAAGCTAGCTGAAAAATTGTTGTAATAGAAGTAGTTGGTTTTGGAGTTCCTATTATCCAACAAAGAGAAAGCGGCATTACCTCCATTAATTCTTTTGCTTGTAACAGTTCCGCATCAGTATTAATTACAGGTTGCCAACGTGCAAAAAAACTATCTTGTCTTTTTTCCAGTGTGGGAAGGATTTTTCCTTGAACTACTAACTTAAGTGCAAACTTGGCTAATTCACTAAAAAATAACAAAGAGTCGCTAAAGATAATTCCTGGTGGTGGTTTTGTAGGCAGGGATAACAAAAGGTCTAATGCTAAAGTGCCTTTCAATTCTAGAATTGGTACATTCCAAGGGGATAAATCTTTTGGTTTGTGCTGAGGAATTAAATCTCTGAATAAGGGATGAGATGGCTGTGGCAAATTATCACTAGTTGGTAAAAATAAAGTAATTAAATCCTCTTTATCCTTATTAGGCTTTTTGCTAGTGGAAAGCTTGTTGTCCATTTGCAAGAACAATCCCAATATTTCTAATATTGAATTTGTAGAGTAAACAAATGGATGCTCAAGTGTTTCAGGTTGTTTTTTACTAGGTTTATTAACTATTTTATTTTTTTGTTTTTTGACTAGAAATTGCTCAAAAAGCTGCAAGCTCTCAGCCCAAAAAGCTAAGTTACCAGACGATGACCATACAGCATTTAGTATTATCATATAAGTGTTATTTATTGGCTACCATTTGATAATTCAACAACTATAAGTGTATTAATAACATGATATCCAAGATCATAACCAGAGGTATTAACAATGGTTAGTAGACTTAATGTTTATGTGCCACCAAAGTTGTGAACGCTTTGATACTTGAGCTAGGAGCTTCAAAATTATCACACTTAGATTCCAGGATCTGCCATCCAGCAAATTGCTCCTGTAGTTCGTGATGTCCAAATAGATAGTAATGCTTTAGATCAAACATATCTAAGTAGGTTGTGGTGTCAATCAACACATTTATAATTGCATAACCTCCTGGCACAACATGTAGTTTAATATTTTCAAGCATTTCATAGGCTTTAGATTTTTCCATGAACATAAGTAATCCAATAGAAACAATTACATCATAGTTCTCAGAAATCTTATATGTTGAAAGGTCAGCAAGTTGAGCCTGAACAGTTAAATTTTCTTTAATAGCAATACCAGTAATATATTCAACAGCCGTTTCACTTGCATCTAGTGCAAGAACTTTAGCCCCACGGCGTGCAGCTTCAATAGAAAGATTGCCTAAACCACAACCTAAATCGAGAACTTTACCCTTTAAAAAAGGAAGTGCCAGTTGCTCAAAAGGGTTGAGACTAAAATCACCTTTGTTTACTTGATTTTGAAATTGTGTATCAAAGAAATTAACACTGTGATTTACCATAGTAAGTTACCTTTTAATCAAGTTCTAACGAGCCTCAATTATATACCCCCACAAGTTTAACCAACTAAAAGATAAAGGAAATTTTCTAAATACAATTTTAGTAAAACCTGCTAAGGAAAAAGCTTCTATTAGTTCTTGGCGAGAATATAAATTTGATGACCAAAGATGTCCAATAAGAAAATTCATCAATAAGTTTCTTTTGGTAATAAAAAGCAAGAAAGTTCCTTGTTCTGAAAGCAACGACTTAAGCCCCGAAAGAGCAGCAACTAGTTTTTCTCTTGGAATATATTCAAGCATTGAAGCAGAAACTATTAAATCATAGCTTTTCCATCTTTGTGGCAAGTTTTCGAGTTTTAACACATTTGATTGGCACAAAGTGATGTTATCCATTTTTCTTTTATCTAATTTATTCTGAAAACGAGCAAGCATAGAGGGTGATAAATCAAATGCATCTATCGACTTATGCAGGTGGTTACAGCTATGGAGTGCTTCTATAAGCGACAAACTAACTATTCCTGTCCCGCATCCTGCATCTAAAAGTCTCAAATCAGGTTTGAGCAAATCACATTGCTTAAAAAATGCTCTTAACCCTTGAGGATATAGAAAAGCTGAGACAAATAATTCGTATTCTCCTGACTTTTTGCTATAGAGAAGCTTTGCAGCATTTTCCATTACTTTTTATTCCTCTACGTATTTGTAAAATTGCTCTTTAGTTAGTGAAGTGGTGTACGTTTAGCTTAGATAAAATAAGCTGCTTTAGATCGTCAGTAGTTTTACACTGATTAATCAACTCTGTACTGACCAAAACCTCAAGGCTTTCTGCTCTCTTGCTAAGAATAAGAGGTGTAGATTTTACTTCTGTTTTATAGTGTTTTTTGTATTCATCTTCATGCAAAAATTCAAAAGGCAAATTTAAACTATTAAGAAAAACTTTCCATTCACTATGTATTCCTATAGGGGAATTGATTAAGCTATAGTATTCAAGAAAAATAAAAAAAGCCAAATTAGGCGGCCAAAGGCAAAGAAAAATTAAGAGAATCATAAAAGCCAAATAAAACTAAAATGGCAAAAGGTTGAAGAGAGAAATCAAACAAAGCTTCATCAACTTTAGATTGCAAAGAATCAAAAGTAGGAAAAAGATGTAAATGAATATGGGATTTCTTGAGATTTTTCCAAAGCTTTTCAATAGGGTTAAAGTCAGGAGAATAAGAGGGAAGTTGAAAAACAGTCAAACAAGATTTGTTAAGATGAAAAAAGTCTTTGAGTTGTTTAGAAGTATGGTATTTGGCACCATCCTGAATAAGAACAATATGTTTAGAAGAGCGTCTAATAACAGAAGTAAGAAAAGCTTGGTAGGAGTCAGAGTTAAAACGAGAAGTAGTAGATTGATAAAAAAACTTGCCAGTGAAAAAATCAATCAAACCAAAAACACGGAAAGCTTTGCGAGTACCAGAAGTTTTAATAATAGGTTGTTTGCCTCTAATAGCCCAAGTATAGGAAAGAGCATCACAAACAATCTTGCAAAATTCCCAATAGAATTCTCCGTTATACTCTTAAGACAACAATTACAATA
>Ga0268299_1002090_pt1 | contig 26770 bp, 27 predicted proteins | sample NOBtaG_FD_193484 | JGI IMG/M metagenome (GOLD analysis project Ga0268299, IMG submission 193484) | Activated sludge microbial communities from bioreactor in Nijmegen, Gelderland, Netherland - NOB reactor | ecosystem: Engineered > Bioreactor > Aerobic > Activated sludge | place: Netherlands...
ACCAGCGACACCGTCTGCAACGCTATCGGCAGATTGCTGGACACCTTCACAGCCGAAGAATGCGCAAACTACTTCGAGAATTCGGGATATCGCTTAACCTAAAATCATCCCGCTCTAGATCGCCGGCCGCGACCGCTTGTCGCCATACCACCCGCCCAGCGCCGTCTCGTAGGCCACGCCGGCGCGGAAGACGTCGGCGTCGCAATAAGTGCGGCCGACGATCTGGATGCCGGTCGGCACGCCATTCGCGGCGTGGCCCGACGGCACCGCGAGGACGGGGCAGCGGCTCATGGTGTTGAAGGGCGTGGTCATGCACCAGGCGATGATCGGCCAGAGGTCGACCTTTTTGCCGTTGATCCTCAGCGGGTGCCGCGTCGGCTCGAAATCAGCGCGCACCGCCGGCAGGGCCGTGGTGGGACACACCAATATGTCGAATTTCTCCAGGATCGGACCCAAGGTCATGTACATCCTGGTCGCCACGTCCATCGAGCGGAGGAAATCCTCGGCGGTGGATTTGGCGCCGTGCTTGGCGAAATCGACGGCATATTCCGTCATCACCTTGCGGTGCTTCTTGGCGTAGGCCGCCATCTGGCCACCGAACAGATGGTTGAGATGGTCGATGCCGGCCTTCAGCGCATCGACCGTCCAACCGAGGTCGACCTCCTCCACCGTGGCGCCCAGCGAGCGGAAGACGTCCAGCGCCTTCCTGGTGTTGGCAACGACGTCCTTGTCGACGTCGAAGAAGCCGAGATCCATCGAGTAGGCGATGCGCCACCCTTTGATCGGCTTGTATTCGGTCGGCAGGCGCAGTTTCGGCCTGAGGCTGGCGATGTCGGTCGGGCTTGGCCCGCACATCACGTTCTGCAGCAGGATGGCGTCGGCTACGCTGCGCGCCAGCGGCCCGGTATGGCAATAGGGGTCGAGGTTGAACGGCGGATCGTCCGGGTTGCGGCCATAAGGCGGCTTGTAGCCGACCACACCGGAGCACGAGGCCGGGATGCGGATCGAGCCGCCGATATCCGATCCGGTTGCGATCATCGACGTGCCCGAGGCGAGGCTCGCACCGGCGCCGCCGGAGGAGCCACCCGGCGTGTATCTGGTGTTCCACGGATTGCGCGTGACGCCCCATCGCCGGGTGTGGGTGAAGGAGGCGCAGGAGAATTCCGGGGTCGCCGAGCGCGCATGGACGATGCCGCCGGCCTTCATGACGCGCGCGTTCATCGGCGAGGTGGTCTCGGCAATGAGGTTCTCGTAGATCAGCGAGCCGAAGGAGGTCGGCTTGCCCTTGATAAAGCTCTCGTCCTTGATCGCGACCGGCAGGCCCTCCAAGGCGCCGACGCGGCCGCCTTTTGCGTATTTCGCCTCCGCCTTGCGCGCCGCCGCGAGAGCTTCGTCGAAATAGGTGTAGGTGAAGGCGTTGACCTTCTTCTTCGTCGCCTCCGCGCGCGCGATCACCGCCTGCATCAGCTCGACCGGCGACAGCTTCCTGGCGCGGAATCTGGCCAACGCCTCGGTCGCGGTCATGTAGCAGAGATCGAGATCGGTCATCGCGGACCCCCAAACTTGAGCGAGAAAAAAGCCCCGGCAGTCGCCTGCCGGGGCTCCGATCGCAGCCGCTATTTCTGCAGCTCGGTCCAGATCCTGGTATAGAGGTCGTTGACCTCGGCCGGGCAAGTCAGCGCGAACTGGCCCGCGGCGGCGAACTGCTCCGGAATGACGATCTCCGGCGCGTTCTTCAGCTCGTCCGGCATGAACGCCTCCGAGCCCTTGATGCCATTCGCATACTTGGCGAAGGCGGAGATCATGGCCGCGTTCTCCGGATCCATGATGAAGTTCTGGAACAGCTTGGCGTTCTCGACGTTCTTCGCGTCCTTCAGCACCGCCACGTTGTCCATCCAGATCGGATAGCCTTCCTTCGGATAGCCGTACACAATGGTCGGGTTCTTCAGACGCGCGCGCAGGGTCGACCCGTTCCAGTTCACGCCGACGATGATGTCGTCCTTCTCGTACTTCTCCTGGTTACCGTAATCCATCGACATCCAGTACTGCTTGGCGTTCATCAGGATGTCGCGGGTCTTCTTCAGGACTTCCTTGTCGCCGGTGCAGGGCTCTCCGCCGGCATAGGCGATGGCCATGTGCATCACGTCGGACATCTCAGGCACCACGTTGATCTTGCCTTTCAGCTCCTCCGGCGGATCGAGGAAGATAGCCGCGGTGTTCGGATCGGCCTTGGAATACTTGGTGTTGAGCAGGATGCCGGTCGTGCCCCACTGCCAGGGAACCGTGTAGTTGCGGCCCGGATCGAACGGCACGTCGACCCAGCGCGGATCGACGTTCTTGAAGTTCTCCATCTGGTTCGGCTTGGTCTCGAGCAGGAGGCCCTCGTCGATCCAGATGGGGATGAAGCTCGCGGACGGAACGACGATGTCGAAGCCGTGGCCGCCGGCCCGCACCTTTGCCAGCGCGGTGTCGTTGGAATCGTAGTCGGTGACAGTGACCTTGACGTTGTACGTCTCTTCGAACTTCTTGATCAGATCCGGGTTGGTGTAGTCGCCCCAATTGAAGATCTGCAACTCGCCGTCGGCGAGCGCGGCACCGGCCGACATCGCCAAAGCGATGCCGGCAACGGCTGCAAGCAACTTGGACTTCATGGACATCTCTCCCTTGTTGGATTCCACGGCAATCACTTCTTCCGGTTCAGGAAGAAGAAGAAGGTGACAAGAACGACGGACAGCAGGAAGAAGATCGCCGAGACGGCGTTCACCTCCGGCGACATGCTGCGCCTGAGCTGCCCCAGCATGTAAGTCGGCAACGTCTCCATGCCTGCCGACTTGATGTGCTCGGTGATCACGACATCGTCGAGCGAGATGACGAAGGCCAGCATGAAGCCGGCGATGATGCCGGGCCACAGCAGCGGCAGCGTGATGCGCCGGAACGCCTGCCAGGGCGAGGCATAGAGATCGGCGGCGGCCACCTCCAGCGTCGCGTCCATGGATTCCAGGCGCGCCCGGATCGGCAGGTAGGCGAAGGGCACGCAGAATGCCGCATGCGCGGCGACCAGGTAGGCCGCCCCAGTATAGCCGGTCGCCACCTTGATCCAGGCGAAGAAGATCAGCAACGCGACCGCGGTGACGATCTCCGGTACCATCAGCGGCATGTTGATGACGGCGTAGACGGTGGTCATGCCGAGGAACGGCTTGCCCCGTGTAGTGGCGATCGCCGCCAGGGTCGCCGCCGCGGTCGCGATGGTGGCGGCAAACCCCGCGAGCCAGAGCGAGCGGAAGGCCGCGTCCTTGATGTCGCGGTTCTGCCAGGCGGCCTCGTACCAGCGCCAGGAGAAGCCGCCCCACACGGCGAGCGATTCCCGCTCGTTGAACGAGAAGATGATGAGCAGCGAGATCGGCAGATAGAGCATCAGGAAGACGGCGATCGCCATCGTGCCGAAACCCGGCATGCGGTTGACGATGAACGGCTTGGTCGCGGCTGCCATGATCGCCCCTAATGCGCCCGCGCCGAGCTGCGCGACGCGTTCCTCACATAGACCAGCAGGGCGACCATGACGATTGCCATCAGCGTGATCGACAGCGCGGCGCCGAGCGGCCAGTTGCGGCCCTGCCCGAATTGCAGCGAGATCAGGTTGCTGATCATCATGTTGCGGCCGCCGCCGAGCAGCGCCGGCGCGACATAGGCGCCGAGCGCCGGGATGAACACCAGGATCGACCCGGCGATGATGCCGGGCTTCACCAGTGGAATGATGATCCGCCGCAGCACCGCCAAGCGCCCGGCGTAGAGGTCATAGCCCGCCTCGACCATGCGAAAATCGAGCTTTTCCATGCTGGCATAGATCGGCAGAACCATCAGCGGCAGGTAGACATAGACCATGCCGAGGCCGATGGCGAAGTCGGTATTCAGCATCTGCAGCGGCTCGTCGACAATGCCGAGCCCGGTCAGCACGTTGTTGATGATTCCGTCGCGGCGGATCAGCTCCTGGATCGCGAAGGTGCGGATCAGCAGATTGGTCCAGAACGGGATGGTGACCAGGAACAGCCAGATGTCACGCTGCTTCTCTGGCCGCGTCGTGATGAAATAGGCCGTCGGGAAGCCGAGCAGCAATGTGAGGATGGTGGTCACGCCGGCCAGCCGCACGCTGCGCCAGAAGATGATCATGTGCGCATCGGCGAAGCCGAGGGTGTCGTCGAAGATGTCGCGTTCGAGCAGGACGCCGAACCACGCATCGGTCGAGAACGCGGCGGTCACCCCGCCGTAATCGCCTTTGCCGAGGAACGAATAGACCACCATGATGAAGAGCGGCCCGATCGCCGCCAGCATGATGATGATCAGAGCCGGGGCGGTCAGGTACCAGCGATTGCGAACGTCCCTGCGCTCGGCGGCCTCGGCGACTTCGCGGGCGGCGGTCATGGCAGCCCTAATCCCGCAGGACCTGGGCGACATTGTCGCCGATCAGCACGCCGGCCTTGTCGCCCTGCACCACCGTCACGGGCCGATCCCGGCTGTTCTGCTGGCGCACGATGAACTCTCCGCCCTCGTCCAGTCGCAGATGGATGTGGGTGTCGGTGCCGAAATAGACCACGTTCTCCACCGTGCCATTGAGGGTGGCACGCCCGCCCGCCGGCGCGACCTGCGCATGCTCCGGCCGGATGACGACGGTGACGCCGCCGTTCGGCGCGAATCCTTCCGGCAGGGTCGCGGCGACGGCAGTGCCGCCGGCCAGCCGAACATCGGCCTTGCCGCCCGCGATCCCGGCGACGTCGCCCTTCAGGAAATTGGTTTCGCCGATGAAATTGGCGACAAAGCGCTCCGCCGGATGATCGTAGATCTCGCGCGGCGAGCCGACCTGCAGGATGTGGCCCTTGGACATGACCGCGATGCGGTCCGACATCGTCAGCGCCTCTTCCTGGTCGTGGGTGACGAAGATGAAGGTGATGCCGGTCTCGTTCTGCAGCCGCTTCAGCTCGATCTGCATGTCCTTACGCAGCTTGTAGTCGAGCGCGGACAAGGGTTCATCGAGCAGCAGCACCTTCGGCTGCGGCGCCAGCGCGCGGGCCAGCGCCACGCGCTGCTGCTGGCCGCCGGATATCTGGCTGGTCTTGCGGTTGCGCAGCTCTTCCATCCGCACAAGGCGCAGCATCTCGGTGACGCGCGCATCGACCTCGGCCTTCGGCTTGCCCAGCATCTCCAGGCCGAAGCCGATGTTCTGGCCGACGGTCATGTGGGGAAAAAGCGAGTAGTTCTGGAACACGGTGTTCACCGGCCGCTTGTAGGGCGGCAGCGGCGCGATGTCCTGGCCGTAGAGCAGGATTTCGCCCTCGGTCGGAAAGTCGAAGCCGGCGATCAGGCGCAGCAGCGTGGTCTTGCCGCAGCCCGACGGCCCGAGCAGGGTGAAGAACTCGTTCTCCCGGATCGTCACCGAGACACGATCGAGCGCCCGGACTCCGTCCTGCCCCACACCGAAAATCTTTGTGACGTTCTTGGCCTCAACGGCTGCTGCCGAGACCATCCTGTCCCCCGCAAGAATTAAGTCTTGTGTTTTGTTTTTTGACGTAAAGCCCGCCGCTAATTTGCAGGTCGCGTTCCCCGCCGTCAATGGCGCTACGCCGCGCTGCCACATTTGGGCCTATTCTCTTAGCCCCATTCTTTTACCCTGGCGCGCCGCGCGGAACGAGTAACGATTCCGTTTCGGAGATTTCGAGAACCATTTTCTCCCGCAGGGCGCGGGCGAAATCAGCTCTGCTGTTGGCCGCCATGGCGAACGAGGCGAACCCGCCGATAACCGTCTGTTCGTAGGTTTCAACCAGCCAGGGCCGTCCCTCCGGCCCCAGGCGGCCGTCGTTCAGGATCGCCAAGGCATTGATGGTGATGCCAGCCGCCACCGCGGCATCCCGCGCCAACGGCGCCGGCAATCGGCTGCGATTGTCGGGATTGTCGCCGGAAACGTCGATGAGGCGCCGCGTCGGGCGGCAGGGGCAGGCGGCGAAAAGCCTGACCGCATGGTCAATCGCATCGCCGATGGCGTTGTAGCTCTGCAGCGATCTCGGCGCCGCCAGGACAGCGGCGCCGAATCGGGCGGCCCCGGCCTCGTCGCCGACGAACATCCAGCCGACCACGGTCTGCGCCCCGCCCGGAGAACCCCATTCGACATAGGCGATGGCGATTTGCCCGTTCCGCCCGGAGCGGATCGCCGCCATCACGTCGGGCGCCGCCACGGCCTGGGCGATCCCTTCCTTCTGCAGCTGGAACTCCTCGGGGTCGATGCTGCCGGAGGCGTCGACGGTCAGCACCAGCGCCACGTCGACGCGCGGCGGGTCGGTCTGGGCCAGGCTGCTCCCGGCAAGACCCGTGCCGGACAGCATGAACGCGATGACGATGACCAGGCGACGAAGAGGCTGCAACCCACACCTCCTGAGCGGCCAGCACATGGCGGCCGCGCGTCGATCACACGGTCAGTCTTGCGGGAAAGCCCGGCGCGCGCAAGTCGGTCTTCAGCGCATCCTCCAGCAGCTTCACGATCGCCGTCGATTGCGCGACGCCGCCATAGGCAGACCGGCCGCGGATGAAGGTCTGCGCCGTCATCCCGGCGAGATCGAGCGGTACGCCGAATTCGCGGCCGAACTTCATGGCGAAGCCGAGATCCTTGCAAGCGAGGTCCATATTGAAACCGATGTCGTAGCTGCCGTTGAGGATCAGCTGGCCCTCGGTCTCGTGGACGAAGGAATTGCCGGAACTGGCGCGGATGGCGTTCCACGCCTGCGCCAAATCGAGGCCACCGCGCTTGGCCAGCATCAGCGCCTCGCCATCCGCGAGCAGATGGATGAAGGCCAGCATGTTGGTGATGACCTTGATGAGCGCCGCCGATCCCAGCGGCCCCATGTGGAAGATCTCGCCACCCATCGCCGCCAGCGCCGGGCGATGCGCCTCGAACAGCGCCTGCGGTCCGCCCGCGAGGATCGTGATCTCGCCCGAGGCCGCCTTGTGTACGCCGCCGGTCACTGGCGATTCCAGCGTGTCAATTCCGGACTCCGCCGCCATCGCGGCAAGGCGAAGGATCTCTTCGCGGCCCAACGTGCTCATCTCGATCCAGCAACCGCCGCGCTTCAACCCGGCCAGAATACCGTCCGGCCCCGACAGCACCGCCTCGCTGACCGCCGGCGAGGGCAGGCAGGTGATGACGGCATCGCATTGCGTTGCGAGCTCGCGCGGTGTCGCCACCCAGGCGGCACCGCGCGCGCGCAGTGGCTCGGCCGCGGCCTCGTTGCGGTCATGGACGACAAGCGCGAAACCCTCGCGCAGCAGGCTGGCCGCCAGTTGCACGCCGAGATTGCCGAGCCCGATATAGCCATAGCGCATGATGGTGCCCCTTCTCGATGGTCCATGCGGTATCGACAACGCATGGATTGCCGGGACGGACCCGGCAATGAAAGGTCTAGTGGCCTGATCCGTGTGCCCCTACGGCACCGGATGGTTGGTCATCTCCAGATGCAGCCGATCGCCCTCATAGGGATGCGCCAGCGCCACCTGCTCGTTGAGCTCGATGCCGAGGCCCGGCTCGTCCGAGGGAATGACGAAGCCCGCTTCCCAGCGGATCGGCTTCTTGAGCAGCTTCGCGTAGAAGTCACCGAAAGTCCGGATGCTCTCAAGGATCAGGAAGTTCGGCAGCGAGGCCGCATACTGGATGTTGGCCGCCGCCTCGATCGGGCCACAATAGAGATGCGGCGCGATCTGCGCGTAATGCGTCTCCGCCATGGCGGCAATCTTCTTGGCTTCCCAGATACCCCCGACGCGGCCCAAGGCCATCTGCAGGATGGAGGCCGCGCGATGCTCCAGCACGCGGGCGAACTCGTATTTGGTGCACAGCCTTTCGCCAGTCGCCACCGGAATTGACGTGCCGCGCGCCACCAGCGCCATCTCTTCCGGCATTTCCGGCGGCGTGGGCTCCTCGAACCACAGCGGGTCGTAACGTTCGATGCGCTTGGCAAGCCGGATGGCGCCGGAGGCGGTGAACTGGCCATGCGTGCCGAACAGCAGGTCGGCCTTGCTGCCGACCGCCTCGCGCAGCAGGCGGCAGAACTTCTCGGCGCGATCCAGCGCCTCCAGCGAGGGCTGGCGCGGATCGAAGGCGGTGTAGGGCGTGACCGGATCGAACTTGAGCGCCGTGAAGCCCTGCTTCACGTAGTCCGCCGCGCGCTCAGCCGACAGCTCGGCATTGTGGTAGATGCTCTCGTCCTCGCCCGGTTCGGGATAGATATATGTGTAGGAGCGCAGCTTCTCGTGCACCTTGCCACCGAGCAGCGCATGGACCGGCTTCTCCACCGCCTTGCCCAGGATGTCCCACAGCGCGATCTCGATGCCCGACAGCACGCCGACCAGCGACGGATCCGGCCGCTGGGAATAGCCGCTGCTATAGACCTTGCGCCACAGGCTCTCGATGCGGAACGGGTCGCAGCCCTGGACGTAACGGCCGAAGACGTCCTCGATCATCGCCGCCATCGCCTTGGGGCCGAAGCTGTCGCAATAGACCTCGCCCACGCCCTCGATGCCGTTGTCGGCCGTCAGCTTGACGAAGATGAAGTAGCGCCCGCCGAAGCTGGGCGGCGGATTGCCGACGATGAAGACTTTCAGGTCCTTGATTTTCATGGGTTCGCCCGGAACGAAAGGGGAAGATGGAGCGTTTCCGAGGATGCCCGGAGAGTGCCGGGGAAGGCAAATGAGTTCCTGGCAGCCGGCAAACTCATCCTGGGCAGCCCCCGGGACCAGCGGCCCTGGCGGAAACGGCTGGTTCTCCCTATATCACGCCGACGGCCGGCGGCCGCGGGGGTGCCGGGCATCGGATATGACTGGAACAGGGGATTTTCAGATGGGTGACCTTTTCAGCGCCGAGTCCTTGGCGGCCTTGTTCACCGCCGAGGCGCTGGCGGCCTTCCTGACCTTGGCAGCGCTCGAGATCGTGCTCGGCATCGACAACCTGATGTTCGTGCAGATCGTCGCCTCGCGCTGCAAGCCGGAACTGCAGGACAAGGCACGGAAATGGGGCCTCTCGCTCGCATTGCTGACCCGCCTGGCCCTGCTGTTCTCGATCTCCTGGGTGGCCGGGCTGGTGACTCCCATCGCCAACCTCTGGGGCTATGAGCTCTCCTGGCGCGATATCATCCTGGGCGGCGGCGGCCTCTTCCTCCTGGTCAAGGCGACCATGGAAATCCACCATTCGGTCGAGGGCGGCGACGAGGCCGGGGGGTCCCGCAAGCACCTCACCTTCACCTCGGCGATCATCCAGATCGCCATGCTCGACATCGTCTTCTCGCTCGATTCCGTGATCACCGCGGTCGGCATGGCCAACCACCTCGCCATCATGGTGGCGGCGGTCGTGGTGGCGATGATCGTCATGCTGCTGGCTGCGGCGCCGGTCGGCCGCTTCGTGCACAATCACCCGACGGTGAAGATGCTGTGCCTCTCCTTCCTGCTGCTGATCGGCATGGCGCTGGTGGCCGAGGGCCTGCACTTCCACATCCCGAAGGGCTACATCTACTTCGCCATTGCCTTCTCCGCCGGCGTCGAGGCGCTGAACCTGATGGCGCGGCGCAAGACGCTGAAGCAGAGGCCGGGGCCCGAGCGGATCGTCTAAGGCAGGAGCTTCTCAATCTCGCCGGTCACCTGCGGGTCGACCGGCGAGGTGCGGGTTGGGAACCAGGCGGCGAGCCCGCCATCCGGGCCGATCAGGTATTTGTGGAAGTTCCAGCGCGGCGCCGCATCCGCGCCCGCCACCTTTGCCGCCCATTTGTAGAAGGGATGCGCATCGGCGCCGCTCACCACCTCCTTGGCGGCGAGCGGGAAGTCGACGGCGTATTGCCGCTCGCAGAAGCGCTTGATCTCAGCCTCCGTTCCCGGCTCCTGGCCGCCGAAATCGTTGGACGGCACGCCGAGTACCACCAAGCCGCGGTCCCGATAGGTCTGCCACAGCGCCTGCAGGTCCTTGTACTGCGGGGTATAGCCGCATTCCGAGGCGGTGTTCACCACCAGCACCGCCTTGCCTTTGTACTGCGCAAGCGGCAGGTCGCCGCCGTCGATCGACTTAAAGCTGAAATGATGGGCGCTCACTTCGTCCTCCGCTGACGTTCCCGAGGCGCCCGCCGCCAGCAGCAGAACAACGCTCAGGATCAACGTCCGCATTGCAATCCTCCGGCCTTGCCTCTGTCGCCTTGCGCGCGGGCATACGGCATGGATCATCCTCACACCACGATCGCCGGCACCTTTTCCGCCGGAGGCGTGTTGCGCGAGCGCTGGCAGCGCACGATGCCGTCGATCACTACCATGCCGATGCCCGGCAGGTCGCCGGTGCGCACCGAGCTCAGCAAATCGGCGCCGGAGGAATGCTGGGCCTTGTCCAGGAACACGAAATCGGCGGCGCGGCCCACCTCGATCAGGCCGCAATCAAGGTCGCGCATCCGCGCGGTGTTTCCGGTGGCGAAGCAGAACACCTGCTCGGCCGGCAGATTGCCGAAGCTCGACAGCATGGCGATGACGCGCAGGATTCCAAGTGGCTGCACGCCGGAGCCGGCCGGCGAATCCGTGCCGAGGATGACGCGGTCGAGCTGGCCCAGTTGCTTGGCGATCTTCACCGCATGCAATCCGGCCATCTCGTTGCCGTTGTGCACCACCTCGATGGCGCGGCTGCACTGCTCGCACAAGCACTCGATCTGCTTCAGCGGCAGCGCCGTGTGGCCGCCATTGATGTGGCCGATCACGTCGGCGTCGGCCTCCAGAACCACGTCCTTGTCGATGTAGCCGGAGCCGGGCACCGAAGGGCCGCCGGTGTGGATCGTCGACTGGATGCCGTATTTGCGCGCCCAGGCGACCATCTTCTTCGCCTCGTCGCCGGCCTTCACCGTGCCGAGGCCCACCTCGCCCAGCAGCTTCACGCCCGCCTTCGCCATGTCGGCGAAATCCTGCTCTTCCATCCCCTTCTCGATCACCGGCGCGCCGGCCAGCACCTTCACGCCGCCGGGCCGGAAGGCGTCGAAGCTGCGCTGCGCGGTGATCGCGAGCGCCTTGACGCCGACCACGTCCTTCGGCCTTCCGGGCAGATGCACCTCGCCCGCCGAGATCATGGTGGTGACGCCGCCGTTCAGGAAGGAATCGATCCAGCCGAGCTGGCTCTGCCGCGGCGTCCAGTCGCCGAACACCGGATGCACATGGCTGTCGATGAGCCCGGGCGCGAGCGCGCAGCCCTTGGCGTCGATCGTCACCTGCGCATGAGAGGTGTCGAGGTCCTTCTCCCGGCCGAAGGCGACGATGCGCCCCTTGTCGGCAATGAGCGCGTCCGCATCCAGGATCGGCCGCTTCAGATCGCCCGAGAGCATTAGCCCGACATTTCGGATCACCATCTTCCCGGCAGGCCCGCCGGCGGCTGTTGGTTCGGCCATGTTCCTGCTCCTACCGCAACCCATCCTCGCCCTTGATCTCGTGCTTCTGCAAGCCGCCGACGCGGGGCAGCGGCCGGCCGGAATCGGTGACCACGATCGCCACCAGGATCTCGTCGGCGCGCGGCGCGTCGGCGATGCGCACCTCCATGCCGTCGAAATGCGACCGCACGAAGGCGGCGTCCTTGTGACCGAGCGGCACGTCGATGGGCGTGCCCATGCCGCCCATCTTCTTGGCCGAAGGGATCAGCGCCGCGCCCTTCACCAGCGCCTCGCGCACCGGCTTGCCCATCTTGGGGTGCAGGATGGCCGCGGCGTGCTCCAGCTCGCCGTTCTCGCCGACGATCGCCGCCTTGCCGTAGCTCTCGGCCTTGCCGCCCTCGATCCCCAGCGCCGCGACGGCGCGCCTGGCCAGCAATCCCCCCAGCTCCTCGCCGATCTCCATCAGCGGCGCCAGATCCTCGACATACTTGCCGGCGAAGGGATTGGCGACCACGGCGACGGCTGCCGCCTTTCGGGTCGCCGGGTTGACCCCCCTGCCGGACTCGCGGTGGGTCTCCTCCACCGTGACCACGATCTTGCGGATGCCGCTTATCATCTCTTCTCCCCTATCCCAGCTTGCGCAAGGTCTCGCGCAAGGACATCGCTTCGGCGGCGCCGACCGGCGCCAAGGTCTGATCGCTCACGCTTTCGACGCGCCCCAGGGCCTGCGCCAGCAGCGCCTCCCCCGCTTCTGTCAGTGCGATGATGCGGGCGCGGCGATCCTGCGGGTCGGCGCGCAATTGCACCAGGTCGCGCTTCTGCAGTCGCGCCACCACCCCGGAGATCGTGGCGCGGTCCATGCCGGTCAGCCGGCCCAGTTCCGTCTGCGGGGCGGCCTCCAGTTCGCGCAGCTTCACCAGCGCCGCGAACTGCGTCGAGGTCAGATCGAGATCGCCCATGGCGGCGGCGAAGATCGCCATGTGCCGCTGATAGGCGCGGCGCAGCCAGTAGCCCACCTGGTCTTCCAGGCGGTAGGCAGCCTCGGACTCGATCCTGCGCGCGGCAGCTCTCATCTTTGCCCATCCTCGCCCTTGATCTCGCTCGCCTTCAATCCGCCGGCGCGGTCATGCACGCGCGGGCCGGTGCCCATGGCGAGGATATAGATGATCTCGTCCGGCCGCGGCGCATCGTTGATGCCGACCTCGATGGAATCGAAATGGCTGCGCACATAGGCGGCGTTGATGTGGTGCAGCGGCACGTCGATACGCGCCCCCGCGGAGCCGACCTTCTTGGTCGAGGGCACGATGGCCTTGGTCCCGCCCAGAACCTCGCGCATGGAATAGCCGCCCGGCGCGTGCCATAGCGCGCCGTGCTCCAGCTCGCCGGCGAGCCCGACCAGAGCCGCCTTGCCGTAGCTCTGCACCGTCTTCGGCCCGCCCAGCGCATCGGCCAGCTCGCGCGCCAGGCTGACGCCGAGCGTCTCCAGCGGCTTCATGAAGGGCTGGATGTCCTCGACATAGCGACCGGCGAAGGGATTCCGGACCACCGCCAGGATGGCGCCGCGCCGGCGCGGATCGATCTGGGGCGGCCCGCCTTCATGCCAGATCTTGTCCAGGATCAGCTGCGTTCTGCGCACGGAAATCTCGGTCATCGTCTTTCTCCTAGGCGGCCCTGCCGGCCGTGATCCGCTTCATTTCGCCAACCACCCGCATCTGCCCCTGCAATTGCAGATAGGCGGCGACGATCAATCCCTGCTGCCGCAACACCGCCGCCCGGCGCACGCCGTTCTCGAGCGCTGTCCCGACGTTGTCGGCCGCGAGCGCGCCCACCGCGACGGTGACCGGAATGTCGCCAAGGTCGCTGTCGTCGCGTACCTGTTGTGCCGGCAGGCGCCGGATCGCCGCGTCCTCGACATCGACTGCATTGGCGATCATCGTCGCCGCCGCATCCGCCGCTGCCGCATCGGCGGCAAGAACCGTCACAGAATCGGCAATGCCCAGCGACTGCGACCGGCCCCGCCAGCCGGAGGTGGCGATGCCGCGCACCGGATCGGCGCTGTCGATCTCGATCGTCGCGTCGAGCCGCGGCACGGCCAGGTCGCCGACGATTCCCGTGCGCAAGAGCTCGCCCGGCGCCAGGTGCAGCGCGATGTCGCCGCCGTTGTTGACGCTGGCCCGCCGCAGTTCGGCCACTTCCAGCATCGCCGCCAGCACATGCTCCGCCACCGCCCCCGCCACCGCCGCCATCGGCGTGATGAAGACGTCGCGATACGGCCAAGTCGCCGCGATCATGCGACGGGCAATGGGACCGTGAACGATGGGCACCGATCCGCTGGCCAGCGGCGTGCGCAACATCGGCAGTTCCGCCACCAGCTCCGGCAGGATGTTGGGAAACACCGCCGCCGCCTGCATATAGGCCCGCGCGACGGCGTCGATTCCGCCCTCCGCCGCAATCACGAGGTCGATCGGCCCGTGCTGCAGATGCAGCCGGTTGCCGGGCAGCAGCGCGATCTGCGCACTCATGCCTGGCCTCCATCCGGCGCTGGCAGCGGCCAGGGGTTCTCCGCATGGGGCGCCACCGCCTTGCGGTGCTCCTCGGCCAGGACCTGTTCCAGCTTGACGACGTGATCCATGTGCCCGCCCATCAGCCGGTAGTCCTCCAGCCGCATGGTGAACTCGATGGGAAAGACCAAAGCCGGCGTCGGCACGTAGCCGGTGGAATTGTCCGGCATGCGCGCCACGTCGACCATTACGGTGATGCCGCCGCCCGGCCAGACATAGGCCGGCGCGCCCCCGCAGGTGACGCGAGTCAGCCGGTTCTTCACCGACATCGTCAGCCGCACGGGGTTTTCCGTGACACCGGCGCGCAAGGAGCCGCCTGCGCCGCCCATGAACAGCACCGTGCTCAAGGCCGGCTCGCAATTCTCGGCGATGCGGTCGACCAGCTTCGCGATCGCGCCGGGCGGATCGGCCGGGCGTGGTTCCAATTCCTCGTCCAGCACGTACCAGGCGTGATGCTCGCCGGTGGTCGAGACCATGAACAGCCGCATTCCGGGCCAGGCGAACTTCGGGTCGAAGCGCTCGACTATCTCCAGCGGGTCCTTCAGGTCGGTGCCGCCCCAGCCCAGGCCCGGCTTCGCCACCTGGAAATAGCGGCCCGGCGTCGACTTGCGGCCGCGGATCTTGATGCCGCTCGGCCGCGCATCGAGCATGCGGCCGGCCTGGTGCTCGGTGAAGACACCGGTGATGTGCTCGTCCACCACCACGACCTCGTCGGCGAGGCCGAACCATTGCTTGGCGAAGATGCCGGTGACGGCGGAGCCGCAGCCGACCCGCATGCGATCCTCTCTCTGGCCATCGACGATGGGCGGCTGATTCGCCTGAATGACGACGGTGGAGCCGCCGTCGATCGACATCTCGACCGCCTCCTTGTTGCAGAGCCGCAGCAGCGCGTCGCAGGTGACGTTGCCCTCGGATTTGGAGCCGCCGGTCAGGTGATGCACGCCGCCCAGCGACAGCATCTGCGAGCCGTATTCGTGCGTGGTGACATGGCCGATCTGCTCGCCCTTCACGCGCACCGCCGCCTGCTCCGGTCCCACATAGCGGTCGGTGTCGATCTTCACCTTAACGCCGCAATAGCTGAAGATCCCTTCCGTCACCACGGTGACGCAATCGACGCCTTCGACCTGGCTGGAGACGATGAAGGGCGCCGGCTTGTAATCGGGATAGGTGGTGGTGGCGCCGATGCCGGTGACGAAGGCGCCGGCTTTCGGCAGGATCTCGCCGTCCCAGTCGCGCCCGCCCTCCAGGAAGCGCACCGCGCCGCGCCCGGATTCCGCCGAGCGGTCGAGCAGCACCAGCGGATCGGTCCTGACGAGCTTGCCGTCGGCATTTCCGTAGCGATCGCAGGCGCCGAGCTTGCCGGGGCGGATGCGGCACAGCACCGGGCAGGCGTCGCAGCGGACGATGCCGTCGCCCTCGTTCGGCGTGACGATCTCGTTCATCGCGCACCTTCCTTCGCCCGGATCGCCGCGCGCAGGCGGTGCGGCAGCACCGGCACCTTGGTCACGCGCACGCCGGCGGCGCGCTGGATGCCGCCGAAGATGGCGGGCGCGGTGGAGATCAGCGCCGGCTCGCCGACGCCCTTGGCGCCGTAGGGGCCGTGCACCGTGGGGTCCTCGACGATGAAGCAGGTCATCTCCGGCATGTCGCCAATTGTCGGGATCAGGTAGTCGTGCAGATTCTCGGTGCGGCCGGGCAGGTATTCCTCCATCAACGCCAGGCCGATGCCCTGCGCCGTGCCGCCCTGGATCTGGCCCTCGACCTGCTGCGGGTTGATCGCCCTGCCCACGTCGTGGGCGGCGGCGATCTTCAGCACCTTGACGGTGCCGAGATCGAGATCGACCTCGACCAGCGCGACCTGCGTCGCGAAACCGTAGCAGGCATAGGGATCGCCCTGCCCGTTGGCATCGAGCGGCGTGGTCGGTGGATCGAAGCGGCCAAAGCCGCTCAGCGCGTCGCCGCGATTGTCGGGCGGCAAGTCGCGCAGCTTCGCGCGGCCGCCCAGAGCCGCCAGCTTCGCCTTCAAATCCAGCGCCGCCAATTCGCAGGCCTTGCCCGAGACGAAGGTCTGGCGCGAGGCCGAGGTCTTACCGGCATCGAGGGTCAGCGCCGTATCGCCGACGACGAGCGCGATGTCGCCGGCCGGAACGCCCAGCGCCTCGGCGGCGATCTGCACCAGGATGGTGTTGGAGCCCTGGCCGATATCGACCGCGCCGCAATAGAGCGTGATCCGGCCCTCGGCGCTGATGCCGATCTGCATCTCCGACGGGTTGCTGAGCGAGGTATTGCCGATGCCGTACCAGGAGCAGCCGATGCCGACGCCGTGCTTCAGCCGCGCTGAGCCCGCGTTGAACGCGTCAGCTTCCGCGTTCCAGGCGCGCCAGGAGGGCGCGACCGCGTCGATGCTGGCGACGATGCCGACCGAATCGCCGAGCACCTGGCCGGTGATGGTGGCATCGCCCCGGCGCAGCACGTTCAACCGGCGGAACTCCAGCCAATCCATGCCGAGCCTGTCCGCGAGTTCGTCCATCGCCGCCTCGCTGGCGATGGCGCTCTGCGGCACGCCGAAGCCGCGGAAGGCGCCGGAAGGCGGGCAATTGGTGAAATAGGCCGTTCCGCGCGTCTGCGCATGGCGCACGACATAGGGGCCGGGCGCATGCACCGGCACGCGGTTGGCGACGGTCGGGCCCCAGCTCGCATAGGCGCCGGTATCCAGTTCCGCGTGCGACCAGAAGCCGGCGAGCCTGCCCTGCGCGTCGCAGCCCGCCTTCACGCGGACCCGCGCCGGGTGTCGCTTGGTTGAGGCCGCCATGCTTTCGGGCCGCGTATAGACATAGGCGACTTTCTTGCCCGTCAGCCACGCCGCCAGCCCCAGCAGCGGATGCACGTTCAAGTCCAGCTTGCCGCCGAAGCCGCCGCCGCAGGCGGTGGCGATCAGGCGCACAGATTCCTTGGGCAGACCGAGGATCTGCGCCACATCGTCGCGATGCTGGAACGGGTTCTGGGTCGAGACATGCAGCTCGAGCGCATCGCCCTTGCGCTCGGCCCAGCCGGCCTCCGGCTCGATATAGGCATGCTCGACGAAGCTGGTCTCGTAGGTGACGTCGACGACATGCGCTGCCGCTGCGAGCGCGGCTTCGGCGTCGCCATGGGTGACGCCGCCATCGGCCAACATGTTGCCGGGCTTGTCGGCATGGACCGGAGCACCCGCCTTTGCCGCGTCGATGCCGAAGATCGGCTCGAGCATTTCGTAGCGAATCGGCGCATCCGCCTCGCGGACTGCCTCCACGCCCGCGCGCGTGCCGAGAAAGGCGACGACCGGATCGCCACGATAGCGCACCTCGTCGATGGCCAGCACCGTCTGGTCCTTGACCTTCGGATAGATGCCGTAGCCGTTATTGGGCACGTCCTTGGCGGTGAAGGCGCGCAGCAATCCCGGCCGCGCCGCCACGAAGGCATCGAGGTCGCCGAGCTTGAACCGCGCGCGGGGATGCGGCGAGCGGATCACCCGCAGGAACAGCGCATCCGCCGGGATCGCGTCCGCGCCGTAGCTTTCCCGGCCCGTCAGTTTCGCCGGTCCGTCGACCTTGGCGAGCGTCGCGCCGACCGCGCCTTGCTGCGCCGGCCGTGCCGCGGCGCGCGCAACGTCCTGCACCGCCTCGACGATCTTCTGATAGCCGGTGCAGCGGCACAGCACCCCGCCCAGCGCATCCTCGATCTCCTGCCGCGCCGGCGTCGCCTTGCGCGCCAGCAGGTCGCTCGCCGCCATGAGCATGCCCGGCGTGCAGATGCCGCATTGCGCCGCGCCATGCGCCAGGAACGAATGCTGCAAGTCGTTGAGCCGCCCGTGCTCGGCGAGCCCTTCGACCGTGGTGATCGCCGCACCGTCGCATTGTCCGATCGGCACCAGGCAGGCGCAGGCCTGCGCCCCATCGATCAACACCGTACAGGCGCCGCAATCGCCGGCATTGCAGCCGATCTTGGTGCCCGTGAACTTGAGATCGTCGCGCAGCACATCGGCGAGCCGCCGCAGCCGGTCGCCGTCATAAGGATGCGGTTGCCCGTTCACCTGCAGCGACAGACCGGCGCCGGCGACGCTCCGCGGCCGCAGCTCGTTCATGGCGCCAACTCCGCCAGCAACCGCTTCAAGACGATCAGCGCCGCCTCGCTGCGATATTCCGCGCTCGCCCGCACGTCGTCGATCGGCGCCAATCCGTCGAGCTGTCCGGCATGGGCCAGCTTCGCGAGGTCGCTGTCGACCGCGCGGCCGCGCAGCTCGGCTTCCAGCTTCGGCAATCGTTGCGCCACCGGCGAGCAGGCGCCGATGGCGATGCGCGCCGCGGCGATGCGGCCGTCGACGATGTCGAGCCACCCCGCCGCCATGACGATGGAAATGACCAGATAGCGCCGTGCGCCCAGCTTGTAGAAGGCGCTGATCGCCTCGCCCTGCGGCCGCGGCACCAGGATCGCCGCCAGGATCTCGTCGTCGCGCAAGGCGGTCTTGCGCGGACCCAGGATGAACTCCGCCAGCTTCAGCCGCCGCGCGCCAGCTTCGCTCAGCAGCTCGACCTCCGCGCCCAGAGCCAGCAGCGCCGGCGCGCCATCCGCTGCCGGCGAGGCGTTGCACAAATTGCCGCCGATGGTGGCGCGATTCTGGATCTGCCGGCCGCCCACCTCGCGCGCCGCCGCCTGCAGGCAGTGAAACTGGGCGGGCAAGACGGACTCGGAGATCTCGGTCCAGGTGGTGAGCGCGCCGATGCGATGGAAAGCACCGTCCGCGGCTATGCCGCGCAACGGCGCGAGCGCCGTCAGATCGAGGATCGTGGTTTGCGGCGCGCGCAACGGCCGGCCGACCCGAACGGGATAGAAATCGGTGCCGCCGGCGATGATCTGCGCCCCTTGCCGGCGCAGACGCAACGCCTCGGCCAAATCGTCCGGCCGCGCGTAATCCGGCGCCTCAGCTTCGCGGGCTCCCAGCATCCCGGACCAAACCTCCCAGATCGTTCGCATACGAACGATCCCGCCATTCTGCACCCGTTGCCGGGAGAGTCAATGCCGCGGAAGTTCAGCCGATATGAGCGGAGGACGTCAGCGCCACGCCCGCTTTCAGCATCTCCGCGCGCGCGGCGGCGAGGCTGCCGTTCAAGTCGATGGCGCGGCTGGCATCCTCCAGCACCACCACCTGGAAGCCCTCGCGCCGGCCGTCCAGCGCCGACCAGGCGACGCAGAAATCGGTGGCGAGGCCGCACAGGAACAGGCGCTTCAGCCCGCGGTCGCGCAGATAGCCGGCGAGGCCGGTGCGCGTGACCTTGTCGTTCTCGTAGAACGCCGAATAGGAATCGATCGGCTTGCGGAAGCCCTTGCGCAGGATGAGCTCGGCGCCGGTCAGCTTCAGCCCGGCATGGAACTCGGCGCCCTTGGTGCCCTGCACGCAATGATCCGGCCACAGGGTCTGGTCGCCGTAGTCTAGCTTGATGCTGGTGAAGGGCTGGCCCTTGTGCGTGCTGGCGAAGGAGGAATGGCCGGCGGGGTGCCAGTCCTGGGTCAGCACCACGTGGCGGAACTGGCCCATCAGCGTGTTGATGAGCGGCACCACCTCGTCGCCCTTGGAGACGGCAAGCGAACCGCCCGGGCAGAAATCGTTCTGCACGTCAATGACGACCAGCGCGTCATCCTCCATTGGCGTGACTTTGAAGCTCATGGCCTTCTCCTCCCGACCCGCGAACTATATCAGCGCCGGCCGCCGGGCAGCAAACGTTCCAGGCGCAGCAGCGCCTCGGCGATGAGCCCGCGCGGGAAGAAGATGACGCAGAGCACGAACAGCGCGCCTAAGCCCAGCAACCAGAGCGGCCCCAGGAGTTCCGACAGGAAATTCTCCGCCACCCGCACCACCACCGCGCCGAGGAAGGCGGCGATCAGCAGCGACTTGCCGCCGAGCGCGGTCCAGATCAGCACCTCCGTCGACAAGCCGAAGCCGAGCAGGGTCGGCGAGGCGAAGGCGAATTGCGCGACGAACAGCGCGCCGGAGAGGCCGGCCACCGCCGCCGCGACGGTGAAAATGGCGAGCTTCAGCCGCGCATTGTCGTAGCCCAGGAAGGCGGCGCGGTCCTCGTGGTTGCGCAAGGCGTTGAGCGCCAGGCCGAAGGGCGTCGACAGCATCGCCGCCAGCGCCCCGAAGACGATCGCCGCCACCGCGAGGATCGCGTAATAGACTGGCAGGCCGTCGATCAAATCGCCGCCGATCCCGAGATTCATCGGCGGCACGCCCATCAGCCCGTTGAAGCCGCCGATGAACTCCCAGTTGATCGCCAGGCGCTCGGCAATCACGGCGATAGCCAAAGTGACGATGCCAAAATGCGCGCCGCGCAGCCCGCGGCCGTAGAACAGGAAGCGCCCCAGCAGGTTGGCGAAAATGGCGGGCAGCACCATCGCCGCCACCAGGCCGATCCAGGAATTGGCCGGCAGGCCCGGGATCATGCCCATGGTCACCAGGCTCATGGCATAGGCCCCGCCGCCGAAGAAGATCGCCTGGCCGAAGCAGAGTAGCCCCGCCTGGCCCCAGATCAGCGCCAGGCTCATGGCGAAGATGCCGTAGGTCATGAATTGCGCCAGCTGCAGCAGCTGCCAATCGTCGACCAGCAGCGGCAGCACGGCAAAGCCAAGCCAGACCAGTGCCGCGAGGAAGAGGGCATTGCGCTTCATCGCCGGCCCCGCCCGCCGAGCAGGCCGTTGGGGAAGAGCCGGATAACTACGATGGCCATGGCGAAGACCACGACCTGCGCCAGGACCGGCGACCACAATTTGGCGAAGGTGGAATCGATGCCGCCCACCAGCGAGGCGCCGAGCAGCGTGCCGGTCAACCCGCCGCCCCCCGTCAGGATCGCCAGGAAGGCGGGAATGAGAAAGCCCAATCCCATCTGCGGATCGACGCTCATCTGCGGCGCCATCACCGCGCCTGCCAATCCGGCCAGAGCCGCGCCGAAGGCGAAGGTGGCACGATCGAGCCGCCGCGTGTTGATGCCGAGGCACGCCGCCATCGACCGGTTGGCGATGACGCCGCGCGCCGCCAGGCCGAAGCGGGTGCGGAAGAAGACGAACAGCGTCAGCAGGATGACCAGCACCGCGACGCCCATGATGAACAGGCGATAGGCCGGATAGGTGGTGCCGAGGAAATCGACGCCGAATTGCAGGGGGGCGTCGACGGTATAGGAAGCCGGGCCGAAGCCCAGAATCACCGCCTGCTTGATGGCGATGGAAATGCCCCAGGTGGCGAGGATGGTGTCGAGGAAGCGGCGATAGACATGGCGGATGATGAGCTCCTCCAGCACCAGCCCGACCAGGCCGACGACAATCGGTGCGAGGATGAGGCCGAGCCAGAAGCCGCCGCCAGCCTGCTGGACCACGACCAGTGTATAGGCGCCGAGCAGGAACAGCTCGCCATGCGCCATGTTGATGACGTTCATCAGCCCGAAGATGATGACGAGGCCCATCGCCACCAGCACGATGGCCAGCGCGAAGTTGAGTGCGTCGAGGCCGAGGGTGAGGATCAAATCCATCGCTAGAGCCCCAGATAGCGGTGGATCAGCCGCTCGTCGGCGCGCAACGCCTCGGACCCGTGCGTCGCTACGATGCGGCCATTCTCGATGAAGGCGCAGGTGCTGGCCATGTCGAGCACCATCTCCACGTTCTGCTCGACCAGCAGGATGGTGAGCTTCTCCTTCTCGGCGATGGCGCGGAGCGTCTGGGCGATCTGCTCGACGATGGAGGGCTGGATGCCTTCCGAGGGCTCGTCCAGCAGCAGCATCTTCGGCTGGCCGGCCAGCGCCCGCCCGATCGCCAATTGCTGCTGCTGGCCGCCCGACATCGTGCCGGCGATCTGCTTGCGGCGCTCATGCAGGATCGGGAAGTGGGTGAAGACCAGGTCCGGAATCCAGCCGGCATTCGGCTTGCCCAGGGTGCCGAGCAGCAGATTCTCCTCGACCGTGAACTCCATGAAGATCTCGCGACCCTGCGGCACGAAGGCGATGCCGCGATTGCTGATCTGGTCGGGCCGCAGGCCGTTGATCGGCGCGCCGTCGAACCCGATCACGCCGCGCTTGACGGGCAGCAGGCCCATGATGGTCTTCATCAGGGTCGACTTGCCCATGCCGTTGCGGCCGAGCAACGCCGTCACCTGGCCGGCGGCGACATTCAGCGTCACGCCCTTCAGCACCAGGGAGCTGCCGTAGCCGGATTCGACCTCGTCCAGGCTCAGCATCATGCGCGCTTGCCCAGATAGGCTTCGCGCACCGCCGGGTCGGCGCTGATCTCCGCATAGGAGCCGCGGCGCAGGACCTGGCCCTTCATCATCACCACCACGGGGCATTCCAGCCGCCGCACAAACTGGATGTCGTGTTCGATGACGATGATCGCGGCCGCCGTCTCGTCGGCGATGCGGCGGATCAGGTCGGCGGTCGCCGCCGTCTCGGCAGCGGTCATACCGGCGGTCGGCTCGTCGAGCAGGATCAGCTTCGGCTTGCCCGCCAGCACCATGGCGATTTCCAGCCATTGCTTCTCGCCATGGGCCAGCTCGCCCGCCGGCACCTCCGCGCGGCCGCCGAGCCCCACCAGACCGAGGATCGCGCCGACCTCGTCGTCCAGACCCTTCTGGCGCATCAGCCCGAAGGCACCCGCCGCCCGCGCGCCGGCGAGCGCGGCGCGGACATTGTCCGCCGCGCTGAGTTCGACGAAGATGCCCGGCACCTGGAACTTGCGGCCGATGCCGAGCCGGCTGATCTCGTGCACCTTCATGGCGCCGGTGTTCTCGCCGCAGAAATGGATGCTGCCGCTGTCGGGCCTGAGCGCGCCGGAAATGACGTTGAACAACGTCGTCTTGCCGCAGCCATTCGGCCCGACGATGCAGATGAGTTCGCCCGGATGAACCGCGAGCGACACGCCGGACAGCGCCTGGATGCCGCCGAACACCTTGGTGATGTCGGCGATCTCCAGCAGCGGCGCCGGACTGGGCTGGGCGGCGAGGGCTTCGCTCATGCCTGCGTCACACCACCGTATAGCCGCCATCGGCGACGAGCTCGGCGCCGATTACGAAGCTCGCCTCGTCGCTGGCCAGGAACAGGATCGCCGCCGCGACTTCCTCGGCTGTGCCGAAGCGGCCCATCGGCTGGAGCTTCAGGTATCCTGCCAGCGCCGCCGCTGGATCCGCCGCCGTGGCCTCGACGCCGCGCCGCAGGCCCGGCGTATCGGTCGTGCCCGGGCAGATGGCATTGACCCGGATGTTGTGGCGGATGAGATCGATGGCCGCGGCACGGGTGAGCGAGGAGACGCCCCCCTTGGCTGCGTGATAAGCCGCATAGCCGGGCGACCCCACCAGGGCGAAGGTGCTCGACGTGTTGACGATGGCGCCACCACCACGCTTCTTCATCGGCTCGATGGCGTATTTGATGCCGAGAAACACGCTGGTCAGGTTGACGGCGATGATCTCCGCCCATTCCGCCTCGCTGGTCTCCGCGATCGGCTTCACGTTCTGGATCGCCGCATTGTTGACCAGGATGTCGAGGCCGCCGAAATGCCGCTCAGCGGCCGAGACCGCCGCTTCGATCTCCGCGCCATGGGCCACGTTGCAGAGCTGGAACCGCGCATTGGCGCCGATCTCACGCGCCAGCGCCTCGCCGGTGACCCGGTCGCGGTCGGCGAGGATCACCTTGGCGCCTTCCCGCGCGAACAGCTGCGCGGTGGCGGCGCCGATGCCGTTGGCGGCACCCGTGATGACCGCGACCTTGCCGGCCAGCCGCATCAGGCCGCCTCTTTGTTGCGGATGGGTGTCCCCTGCAGTAGCGCCGCGGCGACGCTGGCCGCGTCGCTGACCGTGCCGAAATGGGTGCCGATGTCGTAGAGGCTGGAGGCCTGTTCGCGGGCACCGGTCGCGGCGCAGCAATCCTCCGGCACCACCACGTTGTAGCCGTGGAAAAAGGCGTCGTGCACGGTCGAGCGCACGCAAATGTTGGTGACCACGCCGAAGACGATGACGCTCTCGGCGCCGAGATCCTTCAACGTCAGGTCGAGGTCGGTGTTGAAGAAGCCGGAGAAGCGCCGCTTGATGACGTAGACGTCGTCGGGCCGCGCCTGCAGATCGTCGATCACCTGGGCGCCCCAGGTATTCTCGATGCAATGCGGCGTGCGCTTCAGGAATTCGCGATCCTGCCGCACATTTGCGCGGTGGGTGTCGAGCAGCCAGATGATCGCGGCGCCGCTCGCCCGCGCCGCGTCGATGACCTGGAGCTGCGGCGGGACCAGCTTCTCGCAGCCGGGCAGCACCATCTTGCCGCCGGGTTTGCAGAAATCGTTCAGCATGTCGACGACGATGACCGCCGTTTTTTTCGGCTCGATCGTGGTCAGGCCGTCATGGCGTTTCGCCGAAAAGACATCGAGCGACATGGCAACCTCGCGCCAATGAAAGTGGCGGGGCCGCGGAATCGGCCGCGGCCCCTGGTTCAGAACCCGATCAGCCGCATTGCGGCGCCGGGGCGATTGGGCCCAAGGCTTCGACCGTGTTCATGGCGAGACCTTCGGTCTTGCAAAGATACATGTTCATGGTGGTGTGGTGGTCGGTGGCGCTGACCGAGGCTTCGCCGGTCGGCGCCTGGAAGGTGATGCCGGCCATGCCGTCGACCGCCGATTCCTGGTCGATCTTGCCCACCTTCTCCAGGCCGGCCTTCAGCGCCTGTACCGAGTTGTAGTGGGTCATGACATAGGACGAGACGGTGACCTTGTCGTCGCCGGCATTCTTGCGCACCCGGGCGACGAAGTCCTTCACCCCCGGCTCCTCCGAGTTCATTACCATCGGCACGGTGCAATACATGCCCTGGCCCTTGCCCTCGCCGAAAGCGCCGAGATAGGTCTCGGTGAAGCCGAGGAAGGCGACAGTGACGTTCTTCATCAGGCCGAAATCCTCCGCCTGCTTGATGAAGGTGATGCCGTCGGCGCCGGGCAGCGCGAAGACCAGGACTTTGGCGCCGCTGTCCGTGATGCGGCGGATCACCGGGGCGAATTCCTTGGTGCCGAAGGGCGTGAATTCCTTGCCCTTCACCTCGCCCTGCTGGCCGGCGATGATGCCTTCGGCCACCTCGAACATCTTCTGCGGCCAGATGTAGTCGGCGCCGAACATGTAGAAGCTGTTGCCGGCATTGTCCTTCAGGAAGGGCAGCAGCTTCGCCAGGTCCTGGTTCGGCACGGTGTTGAAGCTGAACATGTAGCGGCCGCAGGCGCCGCCCTCGTAATTGGTGGCGTAGAGCAGCGGGGTCTTGAAGCGCTCGATCGAGGGCGCCATGGCGTCGCGGTTGGCCGAGGTGATCGGGCCGGAGATGGCGATGACCTTGTCGCGCTGGATCAGCTTCAAGGTGCGCTCGACCGAGGTCTTGGGATCCGTCTTGTCGTCCTCGTAGATCAGCTCGACTGGGCTGCCCATGATGCCGCCGGCGGCGTTGATCTCGGCGACGGCGAGGTCGAGGCCGAGCTTGGCTTGGCCGCCGAACAATTCGAGACCGCCGGAGAAGGGCTGCACGACGCCGAGCCTGATCGGCTCGTTGGCGGCGATGCTCGGCATCGCCAGGCTGGAAACGCCGATGCCGGCGGCGGCGGCCGAACCGGCTTTCAGGAAGGTACGACGCGTAAACCTGTTGTTGGCCATGATGAGCTCCCCGTTTATGGCGCGCAGAAACCGGGGAAACTCTAGATCACGGTCACGGAGTTGCAAAGGGAGGCGCCGCGACGCATGCGCCGCCGAGGAATGCAGTCATGCAGCGGAACCAAATTGGCGCGTTTCGCGGCAGATGCGATGAAAAAAGCGGCGAACCGGTCAGAGCCGGTCCGCGTGCCAGCGTACATGCTCCGCCATGAAGGTGGAGATGAAGTAGTAGGAGTGGTCGTAGCCCTGCTGCATCCGCAGCGTCAGCGGCACGTTGCGCTTGCGGCAGGCCTCGGCGAACAGCTCCGGCTTCAGCTGCGTCGCCAGGAACTCGTCGCCGTCGCCCTGGTCGATCAGGATGTCGCCCTTCCAACCGCGTGACACCATCAGCGCGCAGGAATCGTATTCCGCCCAGGCCGACCGGTCGGCGCCAAGATAGCCGGCGAGGGCCTTCTGGCCCCAGGGCACCAGGCTCGGCGCCACGATGGGCGAAAAGGCGGAAACCGACTTGTAGCGATCCGGGTTCTTGAGCGCGATGGTGAGCGCGCCATGGCCACCCATGGAATGGCCGGTGATGCCGTAGCGCCCCCGATCAACCGGAAACGCGGATGCCACCAGTTCCGGCAGCTCCTTCACCACATAGTCGTACATGCGGAAGTGCTTCGACCAGGGTGCCTGGGTCGCGTTGAGATAGAACCCCGCCCCCTTGCCCATGTCATAAGCCGGATCGTCCGGCACCTCGTCGCCGCGCGGGCTGGTGTCCGGCGCGACGATGACGATGCCATGCTCCGCCGCGGCGCGCTGGAAGCCGGCCTTGGTCGTCGCGTTCTCCCAATTGCAGGTCAAGCCAGAGAGATAGAACAGCACCGGCCAAGGCCGCTTCGCCGCCTGGGGTGGAAGGTAGATAGAGAACTCCATGCGGGTCCCGGTGCTGGCGCTGTCATGCGCCAGCACCAGCTGCTCGCCACCGAAGCTCTTCCACTTCTTGACCTGCTGCAGCTCCGCCATGGTCAATAGACCACGACGCTGCGGATCGACTTGCCCTGCTTCATCAGGTCGAAGCCCTTGTTGATGTCCTCGAGCTTCATCGTGTGGGTGATCAGGTCGTCGAT
>Ga0268299_1002091_pt1 | contig 26752 bp, 22 predicted proteins | sample NOBtaG_FD_193484 | JGI IMG/M metagenome (GOLD analysis project Ga0268299, IMG submission 193484) | Activated sludge microbial communities from bioreactor in Nijmegen, Gelderland, Netherland - NOB reactor | ecosystem: Engineered > Bioreactor > Aerobic > Activated sludge | place: Netherlands...
ATCGGCCAGTCGATCGAGCTGCCGGGCTTTGCGTTTCTGGGCGAAAAGAAGATCCAGGGCTCGGCGATGGGCTCGAACCAATTCCCGGTCGATATGCCCCGCCTCGTCGACATGTACATGGCCGGCAAGCTGAAGCTCGATGAGATGGTGTCGCGCCGCATCAAGCTTGAGCAGGTGAACGATGCGTTCGCGGAGATGAAGCGGGGCGAAATCGCCCGTTCGGTGATCGTGTTCAACTGACATCAAGGCGCCGCGCCATGACCGACGTCGCCGCCGGCCCAGCCGCTGCATCGTCCGCCGCCGTCCCGAGCAAGCCCACATTGTGGACCAAGCTTGCTTACGGCTTCGGCTCCGTCGCGTTCGGCATCAAGGACAACGGGTTCAGCTACTTTCTGTTGCTGTTCTACAGTCAGGTCATCGGCGTTGACGCCGCGTTGGTTGGTCTCGCGCTCACGATCGCGCTGGTCGTGGATGCGATCATCGATCCAATTCTCGGCTATTGGTCGGATAATCTCCGCTCCAAGTGGGGTAGGCGTCATCCCTTCATGTACGCCGCGACCATCCCCGTCGCGGCGACATATTTTCTGCTCTGGGCGCCGCCGGCCGATTGGTCTGAGACGGCGTTATTCTGGTACTTGCTCGTCCTCGCGATCGTAATCCGCGCCTTCGTGGCGGTTTACGAAACCGCGAGCGCAGCGCTCGCGCCGGAGCTGACGGAAGATTACGACCAGCGCAGCTCACTGATGTCGTATCGCTATTACTTTGGCTGGACGGGCGGCAACGCCATGTCCGTCGCGATGTTTGCGCTGCTCTTTCCTGCGTTCGTGACGGCGACGATCCCGAACGGCCAGTTCAACCGGGACGCCTACGCGCTCTACGGCATCATCTCATCGATCGGCATTCTGATTGCGATGGGCGTCTCCGCGCTCGGCACGCATTCGCGCATCGCGCACCTCAAGCCGCCGCCGCCAAAGCGCACGATGACCTTGGGGCTGGTCTTCAAGGAAATGTTCGACACGTTGGTGAATCGCTCGTTCATCGCTCTCTTTATCTCGGCAATGTTCGGTGCGGTCGCCTCGGGCCTTTCGGCCGCGCTCTCGTTCTTCTTCCTGACCTATTTTTGGGGTTTCAGCTCGGAGCAGAACGCCGTCATCACCACGGGCGTCTTCATCTCCGCGATCATTGGTTCGCTGATGGCGCCGATCGTGACGAAGACGATCGGCAAGAAGCGCGGCGCCATCATCATTGGGCTCATCGCGTTTCTCGGTTCGCCCTTGCCGATGCTGCTGAAGATCACCGGTGTGCTGCCAGACGACCCAACGTTCCAGTTCTGGTTCGTCGCGGCCGCCACCACGATCGATGTGGGGCTCATCATCTGCTTCCAGATACTGTCGTCCTCGATGATGGCCGATCTCGTGGAGCAAGCTGAGCTCAAAACAGGCCGCCGCTCGGAGGGGCTGTTCTTCGCGGCCGCCACGTTCATCCGCAAAATGGTCAACGGCCTTGGGATCATGATGGCGACGCTGGTGCTCGCACTGGCGCAGTTCCCGGCCGGCGCCGATCCATCGGAAGTGCCGCCGGAGACGATCATCCGGCTCGGCGCGTATTACATCCCGACGATCCTCACGCTGTGGCTCATCATGGTGTTCATTATCGGCACTTACAAAATCTCGCGCGAGGATCACGAGGAAAACCTGCGCAAGCTCGAGGCGATCCGGAAGGGCGCCTAGCGCGCGTCCGCCGGCCAGGACATGCCGTCGAAATAGCGCGCCGCCGGCGTGTTTGGCACGACTACGATGATGTCGAATGAGCCGAGCACGCGTTGCGCCTCCACCGGCAGATGCGCCCAGCGCCGCTGACGAAGCCGCATCATGCGCACATCGAACACGCTGATCTCGGTTGGGTGTGTTGCGGCAGAGAGAAACGCCCACGTTTCCCCATAACGCGGGCCACACGGAACGGGCGGACTTGCCTGACCGGAGACTTCGCTTCCCGGCCCGCAGAGCGCCAGCACGGTCAGCGCCGATTGTCCGCGCGCGGCCGCAAACTCGTTGACGAACCCGCCTAGTCCCTGAACCGAGAGCGGCGAGGCGCCGCGGAAGGCGTGGTTTGCGCCGAACTTCAAGAACACGCGGGGCGCGCCGTCCCGGCGCTCTGCTTGCAGGTATGCGCTCACGAAGTTGCGGCGCATGAGGTTTTCACGCGCCGTGTTGGATATCCAGTATTCTCCTCCGCTCCCGAGGTAGGGGCGGTAGATCTCGTTGGATAAGATCATGTCGTCGAGCAGGGGCGCAAACTGCGCGTCGCGGCCAGTCATCAGCGCGCGCAGGCGGCGGAGCGCGGCTTCATCAGCGCTGCCCAGCCACGCAAATCGGCTTGCCGCTTCGCCGGCGAGCTGCTGCGCGAGCGCGCGCGCCTCCGGGTTTCGTGCGCGCGCCGCAATGTCCGCGAGCAGCCAGGGCGCTGCGCCAACGAACACTTGGTCTAGTCCCCAGAGCGCCGGCCGGGCCTCGCTATCGCGAACGACCGCCGCTGCGTAGTCGGCCTCCGCGGTCCATGTGAAGAACGGCGCGCTTGGGGCGCCGCCATGCGCCGCGGCAAAGTCGCGCCACGCCGCAACGCCGCCGCGGCGCAGTTCGCGCTCCATGGCGTGCGCGACGTAGGGGTCAGTTTCGATCGCCGCATATCGATAACCGGCGTTGTGCAAATCACGCCAATACGCGGTCGCGAAGTTCGCGATGCCTTCCGAGCCATGCTCCTCGCCAAGCATCACGAAATGCGCTTCTGCGCCGAGCCGCCGCAACAGGTCCGCGCCGTCGCCGACAAGGCGGCCATTCTCTATGCGCGCCGTGCGCCGCGCTGCCTCAACAAGCTCCGGCAAGAGGGAGGCGGGCGCTGCGCCCTCTGGCGCGGCCGGCGGCGTGGGGATTGGTTCCGCTATTGCGCCCGCTGCGCCAACCCATCCCAACAGTGCAACCGCCGTTGCTCGCAAGCCTTGTATCATTGCCGTCCCCCCGCCGCGCTCCCGCGTGCGCTTGGGATGCGGCTGGCGAACCCGCCGGATGCAATTGACTTTGAAGGCTCGGCCCGGAACATCGCGCCATGCCTCTCGACGCCGACGCCCTCCTAAGATCGCTCGATGACCGCGCCGATGAAATGGTCGCGCTCACGCAGGCGCTGGTGCGTATCCCAAGCGTCAATCCGCCCGGCGCGTTCTATCGCGACTGCGCCGAACTGATCGGCGCGCGCCTCGCCAAGCGCGGTTTCGCGATCGACTATCAGCGCGCGGAAGGCGCGCCAGGCGACAGCGACGCCTATCCGCGCTGGAACGTGATCGCGCGGCGCGAAGGCGCACGGCCCGGCCCATGCGTGCACTTCAATGGGCACATCGATGTCGTTGAAGCCGGCGACGGCTGGAGCCTCGATCCGTGGGGCGGCGAGGTGCGCGATGGGCGCGTCTACGGCCGAGGCACGTGTGACATGAAGGGCGGCATCGCGGCGTCGATCGTCGCCGTCGAAGCGCTCATCGATTCCGGCGCCGAGTTGCCGGGCGCGCTCGAAATCTCAGGCACGGCGGACGAAGAGAGCGGCGGCTATGGCGGCGTCGCTTGGCTTGCGGAGCGCGGCTATTTCTCAAAGCCTCGCGTCGACCACGTGATCATTCCCGAGCCGCTCAATGTCGATCGCGTGTGCATCGGCCATCGCGGCGTGTGGTGGGCCGAGATCGAAACCAAGGGACGCATCGCGCACGGCTCCATGCCGTTCTTGGGCGACAGCGCTGTGCGGCACATGGGGGCCGTGCTGGAGCGGTTCGAGCACGAACTCTACCCCGCGCTCGCGGCAAAACACACCGCCATGCCCGTCGCGCCCGATGGCGCGCGTCAATCGACGATGAACATCAACTCGATTCACGGCGGGCAGGCCGAACCGAAAGAGGGGCTTCCCTCGCCAGTCGTCGCCGATTCCGTGCGCGCGGTGATCGACCGGCGCTTCCTGGTGGAAGAGACTCTGGAGGACGTGAAGGGCGAAGTGCGCGGCCTCTTGGAGCGGCTCGCGCGCGATCGCCCAGGTTTCCGGTACGCGCTGCGCGATCTCTTCGAGGTGGCGCCGGTGATGATCGATCGCGATGCGCCCGTCGCGCGCGAGGCGGCCGCGGCGATCGAGCGCGTGCTGAAGAAGCCGGCGCAATTCATCTGTTCGCCCGGCACCTACGATCAAAAGCACGTTGATCGCATCGGCAAGCTGCGAGACTGCATCGCCTACGGTCCCGGCATTCTCGATCTCGCGCACCAGCCGGATGAATATGTCGCGATCGACGATCTGGTCGCGTCCTCGAAGGTGATGGCGCTTGCGGCCGGCAAGCTCTTGGGCGCGCTGTGAGATTGAGCCGCCGTGCTGTGCTGGCGGCAAGCGCGCTGGCTGCGTGTGGGCCGCCGCGCGCGCCAGCCAACATTGCGCGCCTTGGTGTCGCGCTCGAGCCGCCGCACCTTGATCCGACAGCGGGCGCCGCCGCCGCGATCGATGAGGTCGTGTACGCCAACGTGTTCGAGGGTCTGACGCGCATCGGCGCAGACGGCGCCGTTCTTCCTGCGCTCGCGGCGCGTTGGGAGATCGGCGCAGGCGGACGAGAGTACGTGTTTCAGCTGCGCCCGGATGTTCGCTACCACGATGGCGCACCGTTCACCGCCGATGACGTTGTGTTTGCGCTCGACCGCGCACGCGCGGACGATTCCACCAACGCACAGAAAGAACTGTTCGAGCCGATTGCGGAGGTCGCGGCGCTCGATCCGCTGCGCGCGCGTGTGCGGCTGAAACGCCCCGATGGCGCTATCCTCAATTCGCTCGGCGGCGGCGACGCCGTGATCGTTTCGCGCGCAAGCGCGGCGGGCAACATGAGCCACCCGATCGGCACGGGCCCCTTCCGGTTCGCGCGCTGGGCGCGGGGCGCGCTGATCACGCTCACGCGCAACGATGCGTATTGGGGAACGCCCGCGCGCCTCGACGGCGTCACCATCCGCACGATCCCGGACGCCTCCGCCGGCTACGCCGCGCTGATGGCGGATGACGTTGATGGCTTTCCGGACTTTCCCGCGCCCGAGTTGCTTCCGCAAATCGAGCGCGATGGCCGCTTCCGTGTCGCGATCGGCGTGACAGAGGGCGAAACCATCCTGGCGATGAACAACGGCCGCGCCCCGTTCAGCGATCTGCGCGTGCGGCGCGCGATTTCGCACGCCGTCGATCGCCGCGCGGTGATTCAAGGCGCGATGTTCGGTTACGGAACGCCGATCGGCACGCATTTTTCGCCGACGCATCCGGCCTATCTCGATCTTACGGCGCAATATCCATACGACCCCGCGCGCGCCCGCGCGTTGCTCGCGGAGGCGGGCTTTCCGAACGGCTTTCGCACAACGCTCGCGCTGCCGCCGCCGGGCTATGCGCGCCGGGGCGGGGAGATCATCGCCGCGCAGCTGCGCGCGATCGGAATCGAGGCGGAGATCAGCAATGTCGAGTGGGCGCAATGGCTCGAACAGGTGTTCGGCAATAGCAACTTCGATCTGACGATCATCTCGCACACCGAGCCGATGGACATCGGAATCTACGGGCGGGAGGACTATTACTTCCGCTACGCGGCGCCGGCGTTCAAAGCCATCATGGCGCGTCTTGGCGAAACCAGCGATCCGGCTGCACGCACCGCGCTTCTGCAAGAGGCGCAGCGGCGCATCACGGATGATGCGGTCAATGTTTATCTCTTCCAGCTGCCGAAGATCGGCGTCTGGCGCAAAGAATTGCAAGGCGTGTGGGTGAATTCGCCCGTGCAGGCGAACGATCTCACCGCGGCGTATTGGAGCGATCGATCATGATCCGCTACCTCGCCGGCCGTGCTTTGGCGCTCATGCTTACGCTCGTCGCCGCAAGCCTTGTCGTGTTCGCGATCATCGATATCGCGCCGGGCGATCCGGCCGCTTACATGATGGGACTCAACGCCGACCCAGCAGCGGTCGCGGCGCTGCGCACCGAACTTGGCCTCGATGGTTCGCTTGCACAGCGTTATGTCGATTGGGCTGGCGGGCTGCTGCGCGGCGATCTCGGCGTCAGCTACACCTATCGCGTGCCTGTCTCGGAGCTTGTAGCCGAACGCGCGGCGCTCTCCATTCCGCTCGCGGCGATCGCGCTCGTTCTCTCATCCAGCCTCGCACTTGGCGCAGCATTGCTCGCCGTGAGCAAACGCGGTCGGCCCACTGAAACGACGGTGATGGCGCTGTCGCAAGCGGGCGTCGCCACGCCGAACTTTTGGATCGCGCTGCTGCTCGTGCTGGTGTTCTCAACCACGCTCGGCTGGTTTTCCGCCGGTGGCTTTCCGGGATGGGATGCGGGGCCGGTCGCGCTGTTTCGTTCTCTCGCTTTACCCGCGCTCGCACTTGCATTGCCGCAAGCGGCCGTGCTCACGCGCGTGATGCGTTCGGCGCTGCTCGATACGCTCAACGAAGATTACATGCGCACGGCGCGCGCCAAGGGGCTCTCGCAATGGGCCGCGCTCACGCGCCACGCGCTGCCGAACGCCATGATCCCCGTGCTTACCATTCTCGGTCTGCAGTTTTCGTTTTTGCTCGCGGGCGCGGTGATCATCGAGAACGTATTCTACCTGCCGGGGCTCGGGCGGCTTGTGTTCCAAGCCATCGTGCAGCGCGATCTCATCGTCGTGCGCAGCGTGGTGATGCTGCTGGTGTTCGCCGCCGTCGCTATCGCATTTCTGGTCGATCTCCTCTACGCGGCGGCCGATCCGCGCTTGCGGCGGCCAGCATGAACCGCGCGCTCATCCTCGGCGCGGCGCTTTCCGGCGCAGCGATCCTGGCCGCGCTCGTGTCGCTGGCATGGACGCCTTACGACATCGCCGCGATCGACGTCGCGCGCGCCTTCTCCGCGCCTTCCGCCGCGCATTGGCTTGGAACCGATCATCTCGGGCGGGACGTCGTGTCGCTGCTGCTGGCCGGTGCGCGCACTTCGATCGCGGTCGCTCTGGTCGCTGTCGGCATCGGGATCGGGATCGGCGCGCCGCTCGGCTTGCTCGCCGCTGCGCGCGGCGGTCTGATCGATGAGATCATCATGCGCGCGAATGATATGGTGTTCGCCTTCCCGGCGCTTTTGCTCGCGATTTTGCTGACAGCCGTGCTCGGCCCAAGCGGCGTGAACGCGATGATCGCGATTGGCGTCTTCAACGTACCGGTGTTCGCACGTGTCGCGCGCGGCGGCGCGCTTGCGCTGTGGCGGCGTGAATACGTGCTGGCGGCGCGCGCGGCGGGGAAGGGCGGGTTTCGCATTTCCGTCGAGCACGTGCTGCCGAACCTTGCCGATCAGCTGATCGTGCAAGCGACGATTCAATTTTCGCTCGGCGTCATCGCGGAAGCGGGGCTTTCCTATGTCGGGCTTGGCGTGCAGCCGCCGGACGCGAGCTGGGGCCGGATGCTCTCGGAATCGCAGACGTTCGTGTTCCTCGCGCCGTGGCTCGCGCTCGCGCCGGGCCTGGCGATCTTCGCGACCGTGCTTGGTCTCAATCTGATGGGCGATGGCCTGCGGGATGCACTCGATCCAAAACAGCGTGCCGACCGATGAGCGCACTCGAGATATCCAATCTCAGCCTCGCGATTGGCGGCGCGCCGATCCTGAACGGCGTGTCGTTCGCCGCGGAGCCGGGCAAGATCACGGCGCTCGTCGGCGAAAGCGGCTCGGGCAAGTCGCTCACGCTTCTGTCTGCGATGCAGCTGCTGCCGCCCGGCGCACGCCTAAGCGGATCGGTGAAGCTTGCGGGCGAAGAAATCGCCGGCGCCGGCGAAACGCGGCTCAATGCGTTGCGCGGTGCGGCGATGGGCATGGTGTTTCAAGAGCCGATGAGCGCGCTCAACCCGGTGCGCACGATCGGCGCCCAGATTGCGGAAACCGTGCTGCTGCACAGGCAGGTCTCGCGCGCGGAGGCGCAGACGCAAGCACGCGCGGCGCTGGATCGTGTTGGCCTGAGCGCCATTGGGCTCGAGCGTTACCCGCACGAGCTTTCCGGGGGCCAGCGCCAGCGCGTCGCCATCGCGATTGCCACCGTGCTTGCGCCCGCGCTTGTGCTGGCGGACGAACCGACGACGGCGCTTGACGTCATAACCCAAGCTGGCGTGCTCGCGCTGTTTCGCGATCTCGCGGACGCGGGCGGCGCCGTCGTTCTGGTGACGCACGATCTCTCGATCGTCGCCAACTACGCGGACCGCGTCGCGATCATGGGGGGCGGCGCGATCGTGGATGAGGCGGAAGGCGCCGGCGCGCTCCGGCGGCTGACGCACCCGTACGCCAAGGCGCTGCTCGCGGCCGCCACGCCTAAGCCGGCGTCCGCGCCCGCGCGTGAGCTGGGCGCGGAGGTGTTGCGCGTGGAGAACGCCGTGGTCGTTCATGCCCGCGAAGGCGGCGGCGCAGTGCGGGCGCTCGATGGCGTTTCGATGGCGGTGCGCGCGGGCGAGAGCGTCGGCGTCGTTGGCGAAAGCGGCAGCGGCAAGTCGACGCTTGCGCGTGTCGCGCTTGGTTTGCAGCGGCTCACCTCAGGCGCCGTGAAACTCGACGGCCGCGATTGGGCGAGCGCGCGCGGCGCGGCGCTGAAGGCGATGCGTCTGCGCGCGCAGATCGTGTTTCAAGATCCCTACGGCAGCTTTAATCCGCGCCGCCGCGTCGGGTGGCTGGTGGCCGAGCCGCTGCACCTCATGGAGCCCACGCTCAGCGAGGAGGCGCGGCGCGCGCGCGTGTCGCGTGTGCTCGAAGACGTTGGCCTCTCGCCGACGGATGCGGCGCGTTATCCGCATCAGTTCTCCGGCGGCCAGCGGCAGCGCATAGCCATTGCGCGCGCGCTGGTGACGGAGCCTGCGTTGGTGGTGCTCGATGAGGCGGTCTCCGCGCTTGACGTTTCGATCCGCGCGCAAATCCTCGATCTGCTCGCGGAGCTGCGCGGCCGGCTGGGACTTTCCTATCTGTTTATCACGCATGATCTGGCGGTCGTGCGGGCGATCGCGGATCGCGTGATCGTGCTTCAGGCCGGCAAGATCGTGGAAGAGGGGGCAGCGCGCACGATGTTCGACGCGCCGTCACATCCCTATACTGCGGCCCTGGCTGCGGCGAGCCCGCGCCTCGATCTCGCGAGCGAGTCATGAGCGACATTCCCTTCACACCGAACGAAATCCTGATCGGCGGCCAGTGGCGCGCTTTGCGCGAGACGCTTCCTGTCGAAGATCCCTCGCGCGGCGAAGCGTTCGCCACCCTCGCGCGCGGCGGCGAAGAGGAAATCGACGCGGCCGTCACAGCGGCGAATGCCGCGCGCGCCGGCGTGTGGGGCAAGGCGACAGCGCTTGAGCGCGGCCGTTTGCTCACGCGCATTGGGCAAGTCGTGCTCGAACGCGCGGACATGCTCGCTGAGCTTGAAGCGCGCGATGTTGGCAAGCCGCTCAAGCAAGCGCGCGCGGATGTGATCGCGCTCGCGCGCTACATGGAGTTCTACGGCGGCGCGGCCGATAAAGTGCACGGCGAGACCATTCCGTATCAGGCGGGCTACACCGTCTATACGCTGCGCGAGCCGCACGGCGTGACGGGGCACATCGTGCCGTGGAATTACCCGATGCAGATCGTCGGCCGCTCCGTCGGCGCCGCGCTCGCGATGGGCAATGCGTGCGTGCTCAAGCCCGCGGAAGAAGCTTCACTGACGGCGCTTGCATTCGCGCGCATCGCGGAGGAGGCAGGCTTGCCCGCTGGGGCGCTGAATGTCGTGACCGGTCTTGGCGAAGAGGCAGGCGCAGCGCTCGCTGCGCATTCCGGGATCGATCATCTTTCGTTCACCGGCTCGCTTGAGGTTGGCCGGCTCGTGCAGGCTGCGGCGGCGCGGCATGTCGCGCCGGTCACGCTCGAGCTTGGTGGCAAATCTCCTCAACTCGTGTTCGCCGACGCGGATCTCGATGCAGCGACGCCGGTGCTCGTGAACGCAGGCGTACAGAACGCTGGCCAAACCTGTTCGGCTGGCTCGCGCATTCTAGTTGAGCGTACTGTTCTGGACGACGTGATCGCGCGCATGAGCGCGCGCTATCGCACGCTTGTCGTCGGCCCCGCGCTTGCGGATCGCGACGTCGGCCCGCTCATTTCGGCGAAGCAAAAGAGCGTCGTCGAGGGCTTTCTCGCGCGTGCACGCAAGGACGGGCTCGCAATCGCCGCGAAGGGCGTGATCGATGACGATGCGCCTCGGGGCGGGCACTATATAGCGCCCACGCTAATCGCGAATGCGCCGCGCGATCATGAAAGCGCGCGTGAGGAAATCTTCGGCCCTGTACAAGTGATCATTCCGTTCGATGACGAGGCCGAAGCGGTCGCGATCGCGAATGGCGCAGGTTATGGCCTCGTGGCCGGCGTGTGGACGCGCGACGGCGGCCGGCAAATGCGGCTCGCGAAGGCGCTGCGCGCGGGGCAAGTGTTCCTCAACAATTACGGCGCGGGCGGGGGCGTTGAGCTTCCGTTCGGCGGCGTTGGCAAGTCCGGGCACGGACGCGAGAAAGGCATGGAGGCGCTTTATGGCTTCTCGGCCGTGAAAACAGTGGCGGCGCATCATGGGTGATCGGCTGGCGGGCAAACGCGCAATCGTTACGGGCGGCGCCTCCGGCTTTGGGGAAGGCATCGTGCGCCGTTTCGCCGAAGAGGGCGCGCGTGTGCTGATCGCCGATCTGAACGAAGACGCCGCGCGGGCGCTTGCGCGCAAAACCGGCACGGAAGCACACGCGTGCGATGTGTCGAGCGCTGCGAGCGTCGCGGCGCTGAAGGCAGCCGCCGATCACGTGTTTGGCGGCGCGGACATCGTCGTCAACAACGCCGGCATCGGTCATCGCCCAACGCCACTCGATGAGATTGATGAAGCAACGTTCGATCGGCTGATCGCCGTCAACGCCAAGTCCGTCTATCTCACGGCGCGCGCGTTCGCGCCGCCGATGAAAGCCGCGCGCGCGGGCGCGATCCTCAATGTCGCATCCACAGGCGGTGTCAGCCCGCGCCCGAACTTGACTTGGTACAATGCGAGCAAGGGCTGGATGATCACAGCGACGCGCGCGATGGCGGTGGAGCTTGCGCCGTTCGGCGTGCGCGTGAATGCGCTCAACCCCGTCGCGGGCGAAACGCCGCTGCTCGCGACATTCATGGGCGGCGATACCCCGGAGGTGCGCGCCAAGTTCCTGGCCTCAATCCCGCTCGGCCGGTTCTCGACGCCGCAGGATATCGCCAGCGCCGCGTGTTTCCTGTGCTCGGACGAAGCGAGCATGATCACCGGCGTCGCCCTCGAAGTGGACGGCGGGCGGACGATCTAAGCCGGAAGGCGCGTCGCCGCTTGCGCGGCCTGCGCTGGCAGATCGAGCTTGCGATAGACGCGTGCGAGCGCTGCGTTCACCACGGCGCCATCGGGGTCCATCTTGCGCCGCAGCTCCAGCGCCTGCTGTGCGGGCACGTAGCGCCCCGCGCGGATCAGCGCGTCGATCCATATCTGCTCAAACAGGTCGCGCTGCGCGTGGCTGCCGCCGGTAAGATAAAGCTTGGGCAGCGCTGCGCCGAGCTTTTCCACCGCGCCTTCGTGATCGCCGCGCGCGTGCGCGAGCAGACCTTCCGCCGCCGGCAAAGCCACATCGCGCCACACCGCGTCTGTCCCGGCCTTTGTGCGCACCGCGGCGATGAGTGCGTCCGCTTCGCGCCGCTGAGCGCGCGCCAGGCCGTAGAGGTATTGCAGTGTCAGGAACGGCAGCACGACGTCGCCGGCGCGCGGCGCGAGGTGCTCGGCCAACTCAGCCCATTGGGCGCCAACATCAACGCCCGCAATCTCGAGGCGCGCCAGCAGCGAAACAGCGCCGACCTGATCCTGCGTATAGCCTTTGTCGACGCCCCATACGTTCTGATCATAGAGTCGCAAAGCGTCAGCGAACTTGCCTTGGCTGAGATAGAATAGCGCTAGGTGCCAGTACTGGTGCGTCACCATGAAGGAGTTCAGTTCGGTCCAAGTGGGCGCGGCGCCTTCAAGAAACGCCGCGCCTTCACCGATCCGCCCTTGCGTCAGCATGACATGCGCGAGCGCGTGCTGCGCCCACGGTTCCTTTGCCTTTAGCCGCAGCGCTTCTCGCGCAGCGGCCTCCGCTTCATCGAGCAGATGGCACTGCTCATAGGCAAACGCGATCATGCCGTGCATCTGCGCAACGTCGCGGTTCGCATCGAACACGCCAGATGCGGCGGCGAGCATGGCGGGAAAATCGCCGTGGTTGAATTGCAGGTACTGCCGGAGCTTCAGCACCGTCAGGTCGCGCGGGTGGGCCGCGTTGAGCTCCGCGCCGATCGCAAGCGCGCGCGCGATGTCGTCTTCGCTCCAGGCCCGCACGAACGCGGCCGTCATCCGCTCGCGCGGCGTTGCGTGCGTGGCGGCGTCTGCACGGGCCAGAAAGGGCGCGGCCTTCGCCGCAGCGCCCGGCGCTTCCAGGAACATCCAGAGCGCGGCGGCGTAGGCGTTTAGAAGGGCGCTCTCCGGGGCGGCCTCGGCGGCGCGCAGAACGTTCGCGGCGCGCGCCTCGTAGCTCAGGAAACCGTCGACGAACTCGTCGATCGCGGCGGGATCGCCGACGCTGATTGCGTTGCCAAGAAAATCGCTGCTCATGCCTTGAGGCTACCACTTCGCGCCGCCCCGCGCGAAGGCATGGCGCCGCAGCGGAGCTTTAGCCGTTCTCAAGCGCCGGCGGGGTGAAGCTTTCTTGCGCGCACGCGGCGGCGGCGCGAGAGTGCGGGGCAGAGGATTGGCCCCATGGATCGCCGCAACACGCTTGGCTTTGACGCCTATTGGATGCCGTTTACGGCAAACCGCGCCTTCAAGGATGCGCCGCGCCTCGTCGCCTCCGCTTCCGGCCACGAGTACAAGACGCCAGACGGCGCGCGCGTGCTCGACGCGTTCTCCGGCCTCTGGACCACGGGGCTCGGGCATGGCCGGCCGCAGATCATCGAAGCCGTGCGCCGTCAGCTCGAAACGCTCGACTATGCGCCGGCGTTTCAGATCGGCCATCCCGGCGCGTTCGACCTCGCCACGCGGCTGACAGCGCTCGCCCCAGAAGGGATGACGCGCGCGTTCTTCACCAACTCCGGTTCCGAAGCCGTCGAAACCGCGCTCAAGATCGCGCTGGCGTACCAGCATGCGCGCGGCAAGCCGCAGAAGAAGCGGCTGATCGGCCGCGAGCGCGGCTATCATGGCGTGAACTTCGGCGGCGTTTCGGTCGGCGGCATTCTGGCGAACCGCAGCGTCTATGCTGGCGCGTTGCTGCCGAATGTCTCCCATTTACCGGCGACGCTCGATCTCAAGCGCAACGCATTTTCGCACGGCCTTCCCAAACACGGCGCGGAGCTTGCCGATGCGCTAGAGCACCACGTGCGCGTGCATGGCGCCGATAGCATCGCGGCTGTGATCGTCGAGCCCGTTGCAGGCTCAACGGGCGTCATCCCGCCGCCACAAGGCTATCTCGAACGTTTGCGCGCGCTTTGCACCGCGCACGACATTCTCCTGATCTTCGACGAGGTGATCACCGGGTTTGGCCGCGTCGGCGCAGCGTTTGCGGCGGAGCGTTTTGGCGTGACGCCCGATCTCATCTGCACCGCGAAAGGGCTCACCAATGGCGTCATCCCAATGGGCGCGGTGATCGCGGGCCAGCACATCTACGACGCGTTCATGCAGGGCCCGCCGCACGCGATCGAGTTTTTCCACGGCTACACCTATTCGGGGCACCCCGCCGCTGTCGCCGCCGCGATCGCGACGCTCGAAATCTACTCAGAGGAGAATTCGTTCGACGGCGCACGCGCGTTGGAGCCTGCGTTTGCGGAAAGGATCCATCAGCTGCGGGGCGCCCCGAACGTGATCGATATCCGCAATTTCGGCCTGATGGGCGCGATCGAGCTGGCGCCGCGCCAAGGAGCGCCCGGCGCACGCGGGTTCGAAGTGCATGTGCGCGCGTTCGAAGCAGGGTTGATGGTTCGTAACGGCGGCGATGTGTTGCAATTTGCGCCATTCCTGAACGGGACGGCGGATGAACTCGACGAAACCTTCTCCACGATTGAGAAGGTCTTAAGGGACGTGGCGTAGCGAACCCGGCCAATATAGCGGCCAGCGCAGAATGCGAGGGGTCTTAGATGAAGCGGCTTTTGTTGTCCGTCGCGGTTGCGGCGATTGCGTTCACCGGAAGCGCGGCCTACGCGCAAGACGCGGACGGGACCGAGATCATCGTCACCGCGCAGCGGCGCGAGCAGAACGTGCAGGACGTTGGGCTCGCCGTCTCCGTGCTCTCTGGCCAGCAATTGCTTGAGCAGGGCGTGACGACGGTCAACGGCCTTGAGAACCTCGCGCCCAGCCTTGAAGTCGAAAGCCAGTTCGGCGGCGGTCAGCCGTCTTACTCGCTGCGCGGCGTTGGGTTCCGCGACTACGCTTCGAACAACGCTCCGACGGTCGGCGTCTATGTTGATGAGGTCGCCTACACGCTCCCGATCATGACGCAAGGCGTGCTGTTCGATGTCGAGCGCGTCGAAGTGCTGCGCGGCCCGCAGGGGACGCTCTACGGGCGCAACACGACGGGGGGCGCGATCAACGTGATCAGTGCGCGCCCGCGCGATGAATTCGCCGCCGGCTTCAACGCCGAGTACGGCAATTACGACGCGGTGCGCGGCGAAGGCTATGTGAACTGGGCGCTCGGCGGCGGCGCTGCGGCGCGCATCTCAGGCGCGTTCGCGCAAGGCGGCGTCTGGCAAACCAACCGCGAAACCGGCGCCGAGCTTGGCGACGCTGATCGCATCGCGCTGCGCGGCCAGTTCCTACTGCCCGCGACGGACAATCTTGAGTTCCTCCTGAACGTGCACGGCTTCCGCGATCAATCGGACGGCCTTGGGCTCATCCTCTTCAAGAACCTGCCGGCGACGCCTGCGCCCGGCGGCCCGGGCCTGCCGGTGATCCCGGCCACAATCGCCCATGAGCACGATCAGACCAGCTGGGGTTTCTCGCCCGCGTTCGCGGCGCAGACCGGCCTTGCGCAGAACACCGCGCCCTTCCGAGACAATGAAGGCGCCGGCGCAAGCCTGACGACGCGCTACGATTTCGGCGGCGCGACGCTCACGTACATCCTGAGCCACGAACATCTCGATCGTCGCGAGCTGAACGATTGGGATGCTCTGCCGCTCGCGGTGGCCGGCACGCTCTTCACCAGCGAAGCCAGCGTCACTCAGAATGAAATCCGCCTCGCCTCGAACGGGGACAATGCGTTGGATTGGATCGTCGGCGTCTATTTCGGCGACGAGGAACTGACCGACAATTACGAGTCGGATTTCGGCGACAGCTTTGGCCCGATCGCCTCGCTCTCGACGCCGTATTCGCAAGAGGTCGATACGGCCGCGATCTTCGCGCAGATCGAGTACCAGGTCGCGCCGACGCTCAATCTCGTGGCCGGCATTCGCTACGAGGATGAAGAGCGGCGTCTCGTCGATTTCACGACGAACTTCGCAGGCGGCGCGGTCATTCCGCTGCAAAACAACACGACGGAGATGCAGGAAGTCTCTGGCCGCGTGGCGCTGGAATGGACGCCAACGGACGATCTCCTGTACTACGCTTCGATCAGCCGCGGCGTGAAGTCGGGCGGCTTCACCGCGTACAATTCATTCAGCCCGGATGCGGTCGATGCGTTCGATCCTGAAGTGCTCGTCGCCTACGAAGTCGGGTTCAAGAGCGAGCTGATCGACCGCACGCTGCGGCTCAACGGTGCGCTCTTCTACTATGACTATACCGATCAGCAGGTGCAGAACGCGCTCTTCATCGCGGCCAACAATGCCGCCGTGGGCCGCATCACCAACGCGCCTTCGAGCCGTATCTATGGCGCCGAACTCGAACTCGTGTGGCGCCCGATCGAGGCGCTCACCATCACGCAAGCGGTCGGCTATCAGAACGGCGAATTCGACGAGGACTTCCTCATCCTCGACATCGCCGCGAGCAACGCCTCCGGCACGCCGGTCGGCCGCAACGCCAATGGCGAGCGTCTCGGCCCGCCTGAGCTCACCTACAATGGCTCGCTCGCTTACCAGGGCGCGGTCGGCGCCAATTGGGAATGGTCGGGCTCTGTCGATTATTCCTATCGCGGCGAAACCGATCCGCCGCTCCTGAAGCCGACATTCGGCGAGGGCTATGGCGTGCCGGACTATTGGCTCGTGAACGCCAATCTCTCCGTGCGGCCGACCGATGGTCCGTGGGAGTTTGGGCTGTGGGGTCGCAATCTGCTCGACGAGGAATATCACGAGACGCGCAACTTCTTCGCCGCTGCGGACGTCACGCCAATCGCGGCGCCCGGCCTGCCGCGCACATTTGGGGTGCGGGTCGCGTACCGGCGCTAAGCGCGTAGGCGAGCAAACGGAGGAGGGCGCGCCGCGGCGCGCCCTTTTTCGTGTTCCCGGTATTTTTGTGCGGCGCCGAAGAGCGCCGTCGTGCGTTGGGAAAGGTCGATAGCCCCGCAGCACGAAGGATCGCCCATGCTCGACCTGGCAAACGCCAAAGCCGCGCGCAATGCCGCGCCCCTCCGCTTGGCGCCGCCCCAGGTTGCTTCGCATGCCCCGCCTCAGGCCATCTCGCTGGCGATCCTCGGAAATTTTCCGCCCCGGCGCTGCGGCATCGCGACGTTCACGAGCGATCTCTTCACCGCGCTCACCAGCGCCGAGCCCCGCATGAAGGCCGCGATCTACGCGATGGACGATGGCCGCGGCCACGCCTATCCGCCGGATGTTGCGATGGCGGTTCCCGCCGATGATCCCGCCGCTTACGCCGAGGCCGCCGCGCGCATCAATGCTTCGAGCGTTGACGTTGTCTCCATCCAGCATGAGTTCGGCATCTTTGGCGGGCCGGCAGGCGCGCATCTGCTGATCTTCCTCGAAAAGCTCCGCAAGCCCGTCGTCACCACGCTCCACACCGTGCTCTCGGCGCCGAACCCGGATCAGCGCCGCGTTATGCAACGGCTGATCGCGCGCTCGCATCGTCTGGTTGTGATGTCCGAACGCGGGCGGCGCATCTTGATGGATGTGTACGACGTGCCCTCGCGCAAGATCGCCGTCGCGCCGCACGGCGCGCCCGACCGTCCGTTCACCGAAAGCACAGCGCACAAAGCCGCCCTCGGCCTCTCGCAGCGCGACGTGCTGTTGACGTTCGGCCTCCTGTCGCCCGGCAAGGGGATCGACGTGATGATCCGCGCTTTGCCGCGCGTGGTCGCCGCGCGCCCGAATGCGCTTTACGTGATCCTGGGCGCCACGCACCCAAACATCGTCGCCGAAAACGGCGAGGCGTACCGGGAGGGGCTGGCCACGCTCGCGGCGGAGCTGGGCGTCGCGGACAACGTGCTCTTCCTCAACGCCTACGTCGATACCGACATGCTGCTCGGTTATCTCTCGGCGTGCGATGTCTACGTCACGCCCTATCTCAATGAAGCGCAGGCGACGTCCGGCACGCTGGCTTACGCTGTTGCGCTTGGCAAACCGGTCGTCTCCACGCCCTACTGGCATGCCGCCGAATTGCTCGCGGACGATCGCGGCGTGCTGACACCGTTCGGCGACAGCGATGCGCTCGCGCGCGAGATCGTCAATTTGCTGACGGACGATCGCCGCCGCGATGAAATTCGCGCCAACGCCTACGCCGCAGGCCGCGCCACCACCTGGTCGCGCTCGGCCGATTCTTATCTTCAGCTCTTTGCGCTCGCCCGCGCCGAAGATCGCCGCACGCCGCCGCCCGCGCCGCGCGTGTTGCCGCGCCCGCGTCTCGACGCCGTGTTTCGCATGAGCGATTCCACCGGAATTCTTCAGCATGGCGTTTACTGCGTGCCCGATCGCCGCCACGGCTATTGCACGGACGATAACGCGCGCGCGCTGATGCTGATGGCGCAAGCCCGCGCCGCTGGCGCCGATGCAGATCGCGCGCTGGAGCGTGCGAGCCACTACGCCGCGTTCATCCAACACGCCTGGAATGACGATGACGGCTGCTTCCGCAACTTCATGAGCTTTGACCGGCGCTGGCTGGAAGAGCGCGGCTCTTGCGATAGCTTTGGCCGCGCGCTTCTCTCGCTCGCCATCGCCGCGCAGGGCGAGCTTGGCGAAGATTATGCGCAATGGGCGTCGGCTCTGTTCGAGCGGGCGCTGCCGCATGCGGCTCAGCTTACGCCGCTACGCACGCGCGCCTTCGTCGCGCTCGCGTGCGCTGCGTATCTGGAAACACGCGCCGGTCACGGACTGGCGCGCGAGACCTTGGCTGCCAACGCCGCACACATCGCCGCCCAGCTCGCCGAAAGCCGCCGCGAGGGCTGGGTCTGGTTTGAGCCGACGCTTGGGTACGACAATGCGCGCTTGCCAGAGGCGCTGTTGCGCGCCGCCAAGGTTCTCGATGCGCCTGCGCTTGGCGAGGCCGGTATCGCCGCGCTGCATTGGCTGTGCGCCAAGCACACGGGCGCGGGCGGCGTGTTCCGCGCGGTCGGGTCGGAGAGCTTCGGCAAACCTTACGCCGATCCATCGCCGTTCGATCAGCAGCCGCTCGAAGCGCTCGCGGCGGTCGAAGTGTGCGCGGCAGCGTACGCGCTCGATGGCGATGCGCGCTGGATTGGCGAAGCGCATCGCGCGTTCGACTGGTTCTTGGGCGAAAACGATCTGGCGCAGCCGCTCGCCGATCCGAAGACCGGCGATTGTTATGACGGTCTCGGCCGCGGCGGGCCGAACCTTAATCGCGGCGCTGAATCGGTGCTTGCCTTCCAGCAAGCGCTGTTTTCCATGCACACGCTGGTGCGCGCCGCCAAGCGCGAGCCAGCGAAAGAGACATTGGCGCGCTGACGCGGAGCCGCACTTGGTCGATATCACCACGCTGCCCATCAGGCTGACGGCCGATCCCGCGCGCGTGGTGATCCGCCCGCTGCACATTTCGCCAGGCGGCCCGGCAAAACCCAATCGCACGCGCCGCATCGTCGATGCCGTGCTCGCGCTCAGCGACGCTGAATGCGATGAAGAAAACGCGCTCGTCGATCACGATTTCGACGGGCGCCATTGGCAGACGCAAGGCATCTACCTTGAGCGCTTCCGGCATGTCGCGGAAGAGCTTGGGCTAAATCCCTCCAAGATCAGCGCCGCCAAGCAAGAGCTGATCGGCGCCTCGTTCTGTCACGAATATTCCTACGCGGCCGCCGCGATCATGAACCCCAGCATCGTGCCGCATCCCGATCAGACGGGCCTTGCGCCAGGCGATGTGCGCTTTGTTCTGTCGCTGCGGACGGTCGGGGAGGGGCACATCTCCTCGATCGCGTTTCGCGAAGGCATTCTCTACGCCAACGGCACGATGAGTCTGCTCGTCCAGCCGCCGTTCGCGATGGCGGTGAACGGCATCACGCAGCAGGAAATCGACGAGAACGATGTGCGTGTCGCACGCCACGAGAACGCCTCGCTCTCCGGCAGCGTGATTTTCCCGTTCACACGCCAGCAGCGCAACGGCTTGGAAGATCTTCGTCTTGTCCGGTTCGCAGAACCGGGAGAGAGCCCGATCTACTACGGCACCTACACAGCCTATAGCGGCGCCGATATCGCCTCCGAGCTTTTGAGCACGCGCGACTTTCGCGCCTTCCGTTTGCAACCGATGCGCGGGCGCGCCGCCGCCAGCAAGGGCATGGCGCTGTTTCCGCGCCGCATCGGCGGGCGCTACGCCGTGATCGGCCGGCAAGATAACGAGAACCTCTACTTTCTCGAGTCGGACGATCTCCTCCGCTGGGGCGATGGCGCGCGCATCATGGAGCCGCGCTTTGCGTGGGAGCGCATTCAGATCGGTAATTGCGGCCCGCCGATCGAGCTTGAAGAGGGTTGGCTGCTGCTGACGCATGGCGTCGGTGCGATGCGACAGTATTCGATCGGCGCCGCGCTCCTCGACAAAGCCGATCCACGCAAAGTGCTCGCGCGCACGCCGCTGCCATTGCTGCGGCCTTCTGATGAGAGCCGCGAAGGTTATGTGCCGAATGTCGTCTATACGTGCGGCGCGCTCGCCACGAACGGCTTTCTCTTCATGCCCTATGGCGTGGCCGATTCATCCGTGGCTTTCTGCACCATCCCGCTCAAGGGTCTCCTGGAGAGCATGGTGTGATGGACGCGTTCGCGGCGTTCGCTGAGCCAGGTTTGCGGCTCGCGGCCGCCGCAATCGCCGGCATGGTGATCGGCCTCAACCGTGACATCGCCGGCAAAGCGATGGGCGCGCGCACGCTTGGGCTTGTCTCTGTGGGCGCCGCCATCGTCGCGCTCGCGGCGATTGGCGATCCGCTCATCGGGCCGCATCCCGATGCGCGCAGCCGTGTTGTCCAGGGCGTGCTGCAGGGCGTGCTCACCGGCGTTGGTTTTCTGGGCGCCGGCGTGATCGTGCGCCGCGCCGACAACAACGACGTCAAAAACCTCACGACCGCCGCAACCGTGTGGGTGACCGCCGCTGTGGGAATCGCGTGCGGGCTCGGGGAATGGGCGCTGGTGGTTTGGGCTGTGGCGCTCACGCTCGCGATCCTGGTGCTTGGCCAGCCGGTTGAGGATTGGTTCGTGAAGCGGCTGACGAAGCCGAAATCGCCAGAAAGGAACAATTCGGGGTGGTGGGCTAGTTTGAATTGGCAGCATGTTGACAAAGGACGCGCGGAATCCGGCGTGCAAGCGTCCGCTGATGCTGCCGAACGAACGTCCCCGCCTGACGATGTACCGCCGAGCGATCACCCTGGCTCTGTCAGGTGAGTACCTGGCGGCGGGCGCGATCAAAGAGCAGCTAATCCGCGAAGGCTACACGGACGGCTACGGTCAGGTTTTCGATTATCGCTTCCGCTGGAAGCTAGAGCGCATGTGCGATTGGGCGCGCGGCGCTCAGTGGGACGCGCTCTTATAGGCCGCTTGCGCCGCTTCGTATTGCTCGATGACGGTCACGATATCGGACACGTCCCAAAGCTTGTCGGTGACGCCAGCGGCCATCGCGGGCGTGACACGCAGCGTCTTATGGATGCGCGCGAAGTTGTAATACATGAAGTGCAGCGACACCGCATACGCGTGGTTTTCGATCTTCTTTGAGAACGCATTCGTCAGGCGCGTGAAGCGGCGCATCGACATGCGCATCGTGAGGTTCTGGCGCTCAACGTATGACGTGCTGATGTGCTTGGGATCGGGCTTGCCTTCGATTGGGCGCTTGTCCGCTCCGATGCACTCGGCAGGGCTGTAGCGCGTTTGCGGGCCGTTCGCTGACGGTCCGTAGCGCTTCACAAGCTGCGCGAAGTCCACATCCATGCCGAACACTTCGCTGACCGCGCCAAGGTAGGGCGCCCAGCCGTCAGACGTGAGTTGCACGCGACCGGCGAGGCGTTCCCAAATGTCGTGAATGAAAGCGTGCGCGTGAACCGCGTCGCGGTCGCCCACCAGCCAGGAAATCGCGAGCTTGGAGTCGGCGCACATGCCGACCCATGTCCAAACGTCGCCCGCGCGATCCGTTGGGTTCTTCATGCTGGCGACGTTCTTCGCCTTCGCGCCGACGAATGCCCAAATCTCATCAACCTGCACCCGCTTGCACTGAAGATTGCGGAGGTTGGCGTCTTGGTAGGCGGCGCAAGCGCGGCCAGCATCGACCAAAAGCTTCGTCACGGTCGCCTTAGCTGCGCCGGTCAGGCGGCAAGTGGCGCGGATCGAGTTGCCTTCAACGAGACAGCGAAGGATTTGCGCGCGCGTCGAAGCAGGGAGCCTGTTCATGGCTCCTGTTGTAGGTCTTTATGCTTGAGCGGTCAAGCATTATCGGTCAGTTTGAGGCTCGCCCAATATCGGCTCGTCGGCTCGCGGCGACGTGGCTTCCTGATCGGCGTGTTCGATCGCGCGCCCGATTGCGTCGCCCACAGATTTCCAACGGTCATTTCCTGGCAGGACGTGAGCCTTTTGCTGCCTTGGACTTAGAAGGTTTTCCTGAGCCAGTTGGGTTTGGTTGCGCATTGGGACCTTGGGGGGCGGCTGGTTCTAGTTTTCGGACAACACCGGGTGTCGCTTGACTATATAGTAAACGTGCCAGTGGCGGAACGAGTTTGTATAGCTTTTCCGAAGGAGCATCGACGGTCCTGAACAGTCCGCGTGCTTCTTGGTCGTCAATGATGAAGTCGTGGGCGGGATACGACTTTACAAGTTTTGAAACGGCCGTTCGTTCCGCATTGCCAGAGGTTGCGATGAGGCGTTCCCCGTATTGGATCGCAACATTCAAGTCTCGATAGTCGCTTCCGACTACGTCTGGATTCACCTGCGCAAAGATTGGAGCCATCATTGAGCTGGTCATCGTGGCGGCGACGCGCGACGCGACGTCGAAGCTTATCAAACCGCCGCTTTGCCCAATAATGTTGAGCATATAGCCCTGGAAAATGTCGAAGCCCGCTTCCGACAGGCTATCAAAAGTTGACTTGCTGAGTAGGCCAGACTTCGTGTCCGCTAACTCGTTCTTCTTGTCGAGCTGTACGTCGAGTGGTCCAAGCTCGGAGAACTTGTCCATGATCAAGCAGTGGGCGCCGAGCGCGATCAGAGTGCCGGCGCTGTAGCAGAGGCGTGGCGCAAATAGAGTGAAGCGAGTGAAGCTGCGCTGCATGAGCCGCGCGATTTTGTACGCAGCGTTTGCCTGCCCTCCGTTCGTAGTAAGAATGAGGAGAGCGTTTGGCCTTGTGCTTGGTTTCGCAACCTCGCGAACAAGGATTCCGTAATTCCGATTGTCGACGGCGCCGGAGTAGAGAAACACCTCCGCGTCGTACTCGGCTCGTACAGCCTCAAGATCGATATCGAACTTGTCAGGCGCTGAACTCATTCCCTCTGCCACCGCTTTGCTGCTGCCGTGCGCGCAATCTGCGCGCGCTGTTCCGGCGTCAACTTTTCGGCTCGCGCGCGACCGCCCTTCAAGCCGCCTCGCCTACCAAGGGAAACGGCGGCGGGATCCTTTTCGGGTGGGGCCTCGGCCGCGGTATCGTCATCGCCGGTCGCGATATCGACGACACGCTTGGCGGCCGCGTTTGTATCTTTTGGGGGCTTTCTTGAGCGGTCAGGCATCTCTTTAACATGGAGGGAGCCGACTCGGGTGGGAAGGGGGAAAATGCCCAATTGGGCAATCTTCCGCATCTGCTTGACCGGTCAAGATTATGCTTGACCGGTCAGGAATCCGCACTAACTATGTCCTTGCGTAAGGAGCGGCCATGTCGGCCTGAACCAGCGCAAGGAGAGCCGATATGGCGAAGAAGCCCCCGTGGCATTCGGTCAAGCAGGTCGTCCACCACAACGACACGAACTGCAACACCGGCAACAACATCGAAAAAGAGAACCTTCGGCAGGGCACCGGCAACAAGCCGCTCTGCGCTGAGTGCGCCCGGCTGCGCTAGCGCGCCGGATCGAAGGTAAGTTCCCAGTACGGGCCGGTCGGCTCCCCGGAGACGACCGGCCATACTCGGCGAAGATCGCGGACCAACAGCCCGCAGCTCAGCGCGGCAGCTAGAGCCCGCAACCCCTCACCCCTGTCACCGTGAAATCTGACCGTCGGCTCGGCATAGGCATGCCCGGGCCCGCCTTCGCACGACTCGAAGGTCTCAACCCCAACTGCCGCAAGCGCGCGCACCATCGGCGCTATCCCGGCATCGAGGGGCGGGTCAAAATCTTCCGGTTTAGAACAGCTTAGCTCCGTCAAATTCGTCTCCATCCTTGAGCGGTCAAGCAAACTAGCCCACTACCCAATTCGGAAACGGATTGACTTTACATCCGTATAGAACAAAACTAGAACAATGTCGGCCTCCCTGCCCTCCTTGCCGTTCGCGGCGGCCTCCGCTGTTCGGGCTTCGTGCCCGGAAGCGGAGGATTTTTCAGGGGTTTTTAACGTGGGGGCAGCGTTGCCCCGGCTTTCTGCGGGGCGTGTGCACGAGGCGTTCCCTGCTTGGGGCGGGGAGGGGGCGGCGCTCCTGTTTCTCCTCGGCGCTTCCGTCCCGGCGGGCCAGACGGTGTGGGTGCGGGAAGCTGCCGCCAGCGCCGAGCATGGAGAGCTTTACGCGCCGGGCCTTTCGGCGCTCGCGGATCCGGCCAGCGTTCTGCTGGTTCGCGCGCAGAAGCGCGTGGAGGCGCTTTGGGCGGCCGAAGAGGCCCTCAAGCGCCCCGGCGCACGCGTGCTTTTAGAGCTGGGCGCGCGCGGCAAGCCGATCGATCTCACCGCCACGCGCCGCCTCAGCCTCGTCGCCGAAGCGCACGGCGCATCCGCGCTCCTTCTGCGCGGCGATTGCGGGCGGCCAGAGTTCATGCGCGCCGCGCCCACGAGTTCGGCATGGACGCGCTGGCGCATCGCGCCTGCGCCATCGCGCACGCTGCATCGCGACGAGATCGGCGCGCCTGCGCTTACGGCAGAGCTGATGCGCCACCGCGGCGGCGTGCGCCCGCGCACGCTTGATCTGGAGTGGAGTGATGACGGTTTCCGCATCGCGCAATCGCGACGCGCCGCAAACACCAACGCCAACGAAGCGTTGGGCGGCGATCTGGCTCCGGCGCTTGGCGACGGACCGGCTGATCAAAACTGGCCGCGCCGCGCCGTCGGATGAGGGGCTCGCCACCTACACGCGCGCAGGCGCGGCGTTCGTGCTGGATGCTGTCGATGCGCGCGCGCGGGAGAATGGCCTCACCACAGGGATGACGCTCGCGGACGCGCGCGCGATCCGCCCAGGCCTTGTCGCAATCGAGGCCGATCCACTCGCCGATGGCGCGCTGCTCGATCGGCTCGCCGCGTTTTGCGAACGCTGGTCGCCCGCGATCGTGCTTGCGCCGCCCGATGGCGTTTTTCTTGAAATCGGCGCGACGGCGCATCTCTTCGGCGGCGAATCCGCGCTCCGGGAAGACATCACCCGCCGCATTGCAGCGGGCGGTTTTTCCGCGCGCGTCGCGCTCGCCGATACGCCGGGCGCAGCGTGGGCGCTGGCGCGCTTTGCACGCGGGCCTGTCGCGCCGCCCGGGGAAACGGGGGAACATCTCGCGCCCCTGCCGATCGCGGCGCTGCGGCTTTCGCCGCCAGCTGAGGCGCTTTTGAACAAGCTTGGGCTGACGCATATCGGCGCGCTGATCGCGCGGCCGCGCGCGCCGTTCGCCGCGCGCGCGGGGGAGGATGCGCAGCGCCTGCTCGATGAAGCACTCGGGCGCGCGCCGCCCGCGCTCGTCTATCGCCGCCCCCCGCCGGATCTGTTCGCGCTGCGCCGTTTTCTCGAGCCGCTCTTTCATGCCGATGCGCTGATGATCGCCGCCGCTGACGCTGCTGAAGAGATTGTCGCGGGGCTCGATCTGCGGGGCGTTGGCGCGCGGCGCTTGGCGCTCAATCTGTTCGCCGTTTCTGGCGGGCGCCGCCGTCTTGAAGCCGGTTTCAGCCGCCCAGAGACCCAAGTGAAAGCGCTGCTGCGCGCGTTCCGCGAGCAGCTCAACGCCGCCGAGGATGACCGCACCTTCGAGTTCGGCGTCGAAGCCATCCGGCTCGACGTGTTGGAGACCGGGCGCCTTCGCGAAGACGATGGCGACGCAGGCGATGCGCGCCTCATCGATGCGCTGAGCGCGCGTCTTGGCGCGGTGAACGTGCGCCGCTTGGCATGCGCCGATGATCATTGGCCAGAGCGGGCCGCCGCGAGCGCGCCCGCGCTCACCGATGCGCCGGCCGCGCATCGCCCGCCCGCGCGGCCCCGCCCGCTCAAACTGCTCGCGCGTCCCGAGCCGATCGAAACGCTGGCCGCAACGCCAGATGGCCCGCCACGGCGCTTTCGTTGGCGGCGCGTACAGCATGAAGTCGCGCGCGCCGAAGGGCCCGAGCGGATCGCGCCCGATTGGTGGGAGCGCGAGGCGCTGACGCGGGACTATTTCCACGTCGAGGATGCAGCGGGCGCGCGGTTCTGGATTTTTCGCGAAGGGCTCTATGCGCGCGAAACGCCAACGCCGGCTTGGTTCGTGCACGGCTTTTTCGGGTAGCGGCGATGACGGCTTTCGCGGAACTCGCGCTCACAACCAATTTCTCGTTCCTGCGCGGCGCTTCGCACCCGGATGAGATGGTGGCCGAAGCAAAACGCCTCGGGCTTGCGGGCGTTGGCGTGGCTGATCGCTGCACGCTCGCGGGCGTGGTGCGCGCGCATGTCATGGCGAAAGAGCAGAAGCTGCGCCTCGCGATCGGCACGCGCCTCGTTTTCACGGACGGAACGCCGGACATTTTGATCTACCCAAAAGATCGCGCCGCTTATGCCCGGATGTGCCGGCTGCTCACGCTTGGCAATCGCCGCGCGCCAAAAGGGCAGTGCCATCTCACACGCGAAGATTTCCTGGCGCATGCAGAGGGCATGCAAGCCATCGTCGCGGCCGGTGAAGAAACGGCGGCGCTTGCCGCGTTACTGCAGGAGATCGCCGCGCGCGCGGGCGCCGCCTGGCTCGCCGCGCCCGTCGTGTATGACGGCGCCGATGCGCGCCGCCGCCGCGCGCTCGGGGAGATCGCCGCCGCTTCTGGCGCACGCCTGATCGCCACCACCGCGCCGCTCATCCACGCGCCTGAGCGCAAACCGTTACTGGATGTCGTCACCTGCATACGCGAGAAAACCACGCTCGACGCGGCTGGGCGTCTTTTGGAGGCGAACGCCGAGCGCCACCTCAAAACGCCGCAAGAAAT
>Ga0268299_1002092_pt1 | contig 26737 bp, 21 predicted proteins | sample NOBtaG_FD_193484 | JGI IMG/M metagenome (GOLD analysis project Ga0268299, IMG submission 193484) | Activated sludge microbial communities from bioreactor in Nijmegen, Gelderland, Netherland - NOB reactor | ecosystem: Engineered > Bioreactor > Aerobic > Activated sludge | place: Netherlands...
CCCCAACTGGGCACGAAACTCGATGCGGTACCAGGTGGCGAGGTCGAGCACATGGGCTCCCACCGCGCAGGGCGCGTACCACCCGTTGGGGTGCACGTTGATGCGGCCGTCGCCGGTGAGAAGCAGGAACCCGCCTCCGGCGAAACCCTGCGTGACGAAGAAGAACGTCGTGCCGACGTTCTGCGGGCTGGGAAGCGCGTTGATGCGCATGCGCACGGAGGAGCGCAGCTCCGGGGACGAGAAGTCCGCGCGCGCGACCCAACAACTACTTCCAAGCGTTGGATGTCAGTCGTAGGCCCCGCTCCCCGTGGCCGCGCCGTCGGTCGTGCGGCCGCAGGTCCCACCGGTCGAGGTGAACTCGCTCAGCCCGTTTGCCTCCCAGCCGGCACTGAAGAGGTGCGCGGCAGCGGCGATCCTCGGCGCGGCGCACAGCAGCAGCGCGACGAGACGGAGAACGCGGAAGGTCGGGTGGTTCAGAAGGAGTCGGAAGTGCCTGCACGGTGATGCGTCGCGTTCGATGGTCATCTCGAATCCCCAAGTGGAAGAAACCATTCGAGCGCCATCGAAGCGCCGCCTGCCCCACACTCATCGCCGAATAGGACGCGCTACCTCCGTGTCAAGGATGTCAACTCACGCGCCGTGAGCTATCGCGCCATCCCGAGCCGTGTCAAGAAAATTGTTCGGAAAGAATTGTTCAGGACGAGGACTTGGTCGAAGCTGCACGGCTTACCTGAACTGACGACCGGCGACATCGACGTTCGATCCGTTCGAGATCGCCGCCAGCCCGGACGGGACGCTCGTCTACCTGCGCGATGTACACCTGTCCGGCGGCGCAACCCTGGCCGAGTCGACCCCGTCGATGGTGAGCTCGCCAGCCTAACCGCTTCGGATCTCGTCGAATCCGCGACCGTGTTCTCCAATTCGGTGAGCGCTACCCTCGACATCGGGCCGAGATGGCTCCGAATCTCCGCGCCCTCTGCGCCTCTGTGGCCTCTGTGTCATCCCGGTACTGTCCTAACTAGGATTTAGGACAGTACCGTCATCCCCACTGTGGTTGCACGGAATTTCGGATTGGGGCAAACCGCCAACCGCGTAACCGCCCGGGCCCACCGAGGAGGCTTCAGACGCAGACACGAGCGCCTGTTCGCTTGCGCGCGCTCGGCCGCTGGGCCATAGACTCCGGATCATGGGCACGCCCGCGCTGGCGGCGAAGAGGATTGACGCGGCAGGCGCCCCAGGGGACGCGTGGGACTCAGGGTCTCAGGGTACGCGTGCGGCTCAGGCCTCGTCCGGTAGCTCCGCCACCACCTCGTCGCCCACCACCGTCAGCGGCACGCGGATGAGGAACTTGCCGCGCGGCGGGCCTTCGACGCACTCGCCGGTGTCGGGCAGGTAGCAGGCGCCGTGGGTGGCGCACATGATGAACTCTCCGTCCTCGGTGAAGAACTGGTTCTCGACCCAGTCCATCGTCATCGGCACGTGCCGGCAGCGGTTGAGGTAGGCGTGCAGCTCGCCGCCCCGATTGAGGGCGAACGCCTCGATCTCCTGCCGGTTGCGCACGAAGAGGAACTTCCTGGTCGCGCCCGGCTCGATCTCGCCGACGCGGGCGACGACGACGCGGGTCCGGTCGGCCTGCGGCTGTGACATCCGCCGCACGCTAGCACGTGCCGAAGCGCCAGGGGACCACCCCAGCCCCCGTACTGCGGGCAGAGCCCTGTGGCGACAGCGGCCATTTGCACGAGTTATATGATTTAAGTATTGCCTGTGCATGGCAGGGCCGTTCGCGCCCGAGGTTCCACAGATCCTGGCATCGCTGAACTCCTGGTGGGGGAGCCCGCACCAGGTGCGTCCCACACCGCCGAGCTACCGGCGGCGGCACGTCGGCGATCTGCGGCGAGCCTTGGCGGAGCGAAACCCGTTGATCCAGGTGCTGCGGGGTCCCCGTCAGGTCGGCAAGACGACGGCTCTGTATCAGATCGTGGCGCAGAGTCTGGCCGACGGCGTCGCCCCGCGGGACATCTTCCTGGTCCGCTTCGATCTCCAGCCTCTGCAGGAGGCCGGCCTCTTGGCGCTCCTCGACTGGTACTCGCACGAGATCCGAGGTCGTGCGCTCAGCGAGGGTCCGCGCCCACTGCTCCTCCTGGACGAGGTCCACAAGTTGAGCCGCTGGTCCGAGCAGATCAAGCACATCTTCGACACGTTTCGGGTCTCGGTGGCTCTGACGGGCTCGTCGAGCGTGCTCGTCGCCCGCGGCCAGCGGGAGAGCTTGGCGGGACGCGCGATCACCATCGACTTCCCCCCGTTCTCGTACCGTGAAGTGATGGAGTGCTGGCACCCGAAGCTCGCCTCTCAGCTTCCCCCGCCGCAACAACTCGCGAAGCTGGTCGGGAATCGTCGCCTCGCGCACGAGATCTTCGAGGCGATCCGCCATCAGCCGCCCCAGCGTCGTCACGCCTGGAGGCGGCTGCTGGAGCGCTACTACAACCGCGGAGGCTATCCGCGTCTGCACGAGCCGAACGATGCGACGATGGAGGATCGGTGGGCCGACTACCTCGTCGAGACGGTCTTCGATCGCGTCCTCGGGGTCGACATCCCGGATCTGTTCCCGGTGGAACAACCGGCCCTGCTGCGCCACATCTACCTGGAGGTCGCCCGACGCTCCGGAAACGAGATCTCACAGGGGACGCTCACCCAGGACTGCAACGCCGCGGGCTTCCGAACCGCTCAACCGGTCGTCGGTCGGTACCTGCACTACCTCAGCGACGCGATGCTGATCCGCGAGTTTCGAAGATACCCGCTGGCGAAGAGCAGGACCGCGCGCGTTCCCGTGAAGATCACATTGACCGACCTCGGCGTCCGCAACGCCCTCTTCCGGGGTGCCCCGAGCCTGTGGGAGTCGCCGCCCGGCGTGGTCGGCCCTCTCGTCGAGACACTGGTGCAATCGGTGATCCGCGGCCACGGCCTGCAGGCTCATTTCTATCGCGACTACACCAAGCCTGGTGACCGTCGTTCTCCGATCGACGAGGTCGACTTCGTCGTCGAGTTGCTCGACGGCACTCCTCTGCCGCTCGAAGTGAAGTTCCGCAAGGCCATCAGGGACGAGGACATCGCCGCCGTCCGACGCTTCATCGCGCGCTTCGAGAGTCCGTGGGGTCTCGTGGTCACGCGTGACCACTGGAGTCCCGAGAGCGACGTGACCTGCGTGCCCGTCATGGATTTCCTGCTCGCGTTCTGAGCCTCAGCGGGCGCGGCGTGCTGCCGCCCGCGGCGGGCGCCGCCCGGCGATGGCCGGCGAGCAGGACGGCGTGAGCGGTACCCTCCTGCGCCGCGTCGAACGCGAGCTGGGTGGCGGGCCGAGATCGCTCCGAATCTCCGTGCCCTCTGCGCCTCTGTGGCCCCTGTGTCATCCCCAGTGCCTGCACGGAATATCGGATCGAGGCCAACCGCCCACCGCGTAACCGCCAACCGCCCAACCGCCGTGGCCCGCCCAGGAAGCTTCCGACCGAGACTCGAGTCCCCGTTCGCTTGCACGCGCTCGGCCGGTGGGCCAGAAACGCTGGATCATGGGCACGCCCGCGCTGGAGATCCGTCGCGGCCGGCGGCAGGACTTCGCCGCGGTCATGCGGCTGCTGGCCCCGGGGACGGAGGCCGAGCCCGATCGGCGGACGCTGCGGCGCTTCCGCCACGTCGCCGCCGACCTCGGCGCCGACCTCTACGTCGCCACCCTGGGGGGCAAGGTCGTCGGCGTGATCCACCTCAGCTACGCCCGAACGCTCGGCGGCGGCCAGCGCGCCCGCGTCGAGGACCTCGCCGCCGACCGCGAGTACGCCGCCGACGACATCGCCCGCCGCCTGCTCGAGTTCGGCCTCGGCCGGGCGCGCCGGCGCGACTGCGCCTCCCTCGGCTGCGTGCCGCGCGAGCCCGCCACCGTCGCCGCGCTCGAGAGCGCCGGCCTGCGCCGGCAGGCGAGCGAGTACGCCTGCCACCTGCGAGGAGAGGCCTGAGCCATGGCCGAGCTCTCCAAGGCCATCGCCCGCCTGATGGAGGAGCGGCAGCAGACCGCCGCCGCCGCGCCGCCGCCGCAGCACCGCTCGCTGCTCGAGCGCATCCGCGAGCGCGTCGCCCCCGGCGAGCGCGCCGGCGCCGAGGCCTTCGCCCGCCAACTCCTCGCCCGCCTCACCCCCGAGCAGAGCGAGCGCTACGGCGACGACGCGCTCGTCGCCCTCTGCGCCGGCGCCTGGCGCTTCGTCGCCGCCGCCGGCGACGAGCCGCGCGTGCGCGTCTTCAATCCCGACCTCGAGCACGACGGCTGGGACGCCCCCGTCACCGTGGTCGAGACGCTGGTGGGCGACCGCCCCTTCATCGTCGACACCGTGCGCGAGGCGCTGCACCAGGCCGGCTGCACCGTGCGCCTGCTGCTGCACCCGATCCTGGGCGTCGAGCGCGACGGCCAGCGCGCCCTCGCCGCCGTCCTGCCGGCCGAGCGCGCCCTGCGCCAGGAGTCGTTCATCCACGTCGAGGTCGACCCCGTCCCCGACACCACCCTGCGCGCCGCGCTCGAGGACGACCTGCGCCAGCGCCTCGGCGATCTGCTGCTCGCCACCAACGACTACCAGGCGATGCGGCAGGCGACCGCCTCCCTCGCCAGCGAGCTGCGCACCAGCCAGACGCCGCGGCCGGGCGAGCCGCCGGCGGAGGAGCTGGCCGCCTTCCTCGACTGGCTGACCGAGGGCAACTTCGTCTTCCTCGGCTACCGCGCCTACACCCTCGCCGGCGAAGGCCCCGACGCCACCATCGGCGTCCAGCCCGGCTCCAGCCTCGGCCTGATGCGCAAGGAGCGCTCGGTGTTCGCCCAGAACCCGAAGCTGCGCGACCTCGAGCCCTCGCTGCGCCGCCGCGTCCAGCACGGCCCGCCGCTGGTGCTCACCAAGACCTCGGCCGAGAGCCCGGTGCACCGCCGCGCCCGCATGGACTACGTCGGCGTCCGCACCTACGACGCCAAGGGCCGCCTGAGCGGCGAGAAGCTCCTCATCGGCCTGCTCACCGCGCGCGCCTACGGCGAGGAGTCGGCCGAGGTGCCGCTGCTGCGCCGCAAGCTGCAACGCCTGCTGCAGCTCGAAGGCGCCGCCGACGGCACCCACGACCACCGCGAGATCGTCAACCTCTTCAACACCATGCCGAAGGAGCACCTGCTCGCCGCCACCGCCGAGGAGCTGCACCACGACATCCGCACCATCCGCGACGCCGCCAGCGACGAGGTGCGCGTCACCGTGCGCCCCGACCAGCTCGAGCGCGGCATGTTCGTGCTGGTCGTCTTCCCGCGCGAGAGCTTCTCCGCCGAGCTGCGCCGCCGCATCGAGGCGCTGGTGCGGCGCGCCAGCGGCGGCACCGTCCTCGACCAGCACGTCGCGCTGGAGGAGAGCGAGCACGTCCGCCTGCACTTCTACCTCGCCGCGCCGCCCGAGGCGCTGCGCAACGTCCGCCCCGAGTCGCTGCAGTTGGAGGTGCGCGAGCTGCTGCGCACCTGGGACGACCGCCTGCGCGACGCCCTCGAGGAGGACGGCGGGCTGCCGCAGCCGCGCGCCCTGGCGCGCCGCTACGCCGGGATCTTCTCGGCCGAGTACAAGGCCAAGACCGACGTCGCCCAGGCGGTCACCGACATCCACCGCATCGAAGCCCTGCTCGCCGCGGGCCAGCCGCAGATCGAGCTGGTCAACCCCGAGCGCGCCGAGCGCACCACCCTCAAGCTGTACGCGCTCGACGAGGAGGTGGTGCTGAGCGACTTCCTGCCGGTGCTGGAGAACCTCGGCCTGCGCGTCTTCTCCGACGACCCGATCGACGTGCGCGTGCCCGCCGGCGTCGTCCACCTGCACTCCTTCGAGATCGGCGACGCCACCCGCGCCGGCGCCGACGGCGCCGCGCCCCGGCTCGACCTGCGCCGCCTCGGCACGCGCCTGGCCGACGCCATCCTGGCGCACCGCGCCGGCCGCATGGTCGACGATCGCCTCAACCGCCTCGTCCTCTCCGCCGAGCTGACCTGGCAGCAGGTGCACGTGTTGCGCGCCTACGCCAACCACGCGGTGCAGTGCGGCGTAGGCTCGCGCTTCACCGTCTACAGCGCGCTGGCGCACCACCCGGAGGCGGCGCGGGCGCTGTGGGACTACTTCGCCGCCCGCTTCGATCCGTCCGATGCCAAGCTGCCGCGCGAGCGCCTCGCCGGTCCGCTGGCGGCGCTCGAGCGCGGCTTCCACTCCAGCCTGGAGGCGGTGGCCTCGGTCGCCGACGACCGCATCCTGCGCGCCCTCTTCGCCGCCGCCGCCGCCACCGTGCGCAGCAACGCCATGCAGCGGCGCGACGACGAGCCGGTGGCGCTCAAGCTCGAGTCGGAGCGCATCCCGCACCTGCCCCGGCCGCGGCCGCGCTTCGAGATCTTCGTCTACGGCGCGCGCGTCGAGGGCATCCACCTGCGCGCCGGCAAGGTGGCGCGCGGCGGCCTGCGGCTGAGCGACCGCCCCGACGACTACCGCACCGAGATCCTCGGCCTGATGAAGACGCAGGTGGTGAAGAACGCGGTGATCGTGCCCACCGGCGCCAAGGGCGGCTTCCACCTGCGCCGGCGCGCCGGCGCCGCGCCGACGCAGAGCGAGGTGACGGCGGCCTACCGCGCCTTCGTCGGCGCGCTCCTGTCGCTCACCGACAACGTCGTGCAGGGGCGCGTCGTGCCCGCCCAGGGCGTGACCTACGACGAGCCCGACACCTACCTGGTGGTCGCCGCCGACAAGGGCACGGCGTCGTTCTCCGACACCGCCAACGAGATCGCCGAGCGCGCCGGCTTCTGGCTCGGCGACGCCTTCGCCTCGGGCGGCTCGCACGGCTACGACCACAAGAAGCTCGGCATCACCGCGCGCGGCGCCTGGGAGTGCGTGCGGCGGCACTTCCGCGAGCTCGACATGGACGCCGACCGCGACCCGATCACCGTGGTCGGCATCGGCGACATGAGCGGCGACGTCTTCGGCAACGGCATGCTGCTCTCCCGCCACCTGCGCCTGCGCGCCGCCTTCAACCACCAGCACGTCTTCCTCGACCCCGATCCCGACCCCGAGGCCTCGTGGAACGAGCGCGCCCGCCTGTTCGCCCTGCCGCGCTCGAGCTGGGACGACTACCGGCGCGAGGCGCTCGGCCCCGGCGGCGGGGTGCACCCGCGCGCCGCCAAGAAGATCACGCTGAGCCCCGAGGCGCGCGCGATGCTCGAGGTGGAGGCGGAGTCGCTCTCGGGCGAGGAGCTGGTGCGCGCGGTGCTGCGCATGAAGGCCGACCTGCTGTGGAACGGCGGCATCGGCACCTACGTGCGCGCCACCGGCGAGACCGACGCCGAGGTCGGCGACGCCGCCAACGACGCGGTGCGGGTGAGCGCGAGTGAGCTGCGCGTGCGCGTCGTCGGCGAGGGCGGCAACCTCGGCTTCACGCAGGCGGCGCGCGTCGAGTACGCCGCCGCCGGCGGCCGCATCGATACCGACGCGATCGACAACTCCGGCGGCGTCTGCATGTCGGACCACGAGGTCAACCTGAAGATCGCGCTCGGCCCGCTGGTCGAGGCCGGCGAGCTCGCGCCCAGCGAGCGCAACCGCCTGCTCGGCGAGCTCGCCGGCGACGTCACCGAGGCCGTACTGCGCGTCAACCGCGATCAGGCCCGCGCCCTGTCGCTGGATCAGGTCCGCAGCCAGACACGCCTGGCGAGCTTCCTCGACCTCGCCTCCGCCCTCGAGCGCCACGGCGTGCTCGACCGCGCCCTGCACCGGCTGCCCGACAAGGAGACGCTGCGCCGGCGCCGCGGCAGCTTCCTCGGCCTGACCCGGCCGGAGCTGGCGGTGGTGCTGGCGCACGTCAAGCTGGCGCTGCAGCACCAGTTGCTCGAGTCGCCGCTGCCCGACGACCCGCAGGTCGAGCGCGACCTGCACGCCTACTTCCCGCGCGCGGTGATGGAGAAGTACCGGCACGCGGTGCGCAACCACCGCCTGCGGCGCGAGATCATCGCGGTGCAGGTCGTCAACGGCCTGGTCGACGTCTTCGGCGCGACCTTCGTGCACCGCATCGTGCGCGACACCGGGCGCGGCGCCGCCGACGTGGTGCGCGCCTGGGTGACCGCCGCCGCCCTCGTCGACCTGCGCGCGCTGGTCGAGGCGATCGACGCCGCCGCGCTCGCGCCCGCGGCGGAGCAGCGCGTCTTCGCGCTGCTCGAGTCGGCCTTCGAGCGCGCCTGCAAGTGGCTGCTGCGCGGCAGCGCCGAGGAGGAGCCGATCGCCGAGGTGGTGCAGCGCCTGCTGACGCCGACCTACGAGCTGGCGGCGGCGCTGCCGGGCGTGCTGCGCGACGAGCAGCGCCGCCGCTTCGAGGAGACCGCCGCCGAGCTGGTCGAACTCGGCGTCGACGCGACGCTCGCCCGCCGACTCGCCGCCGGCCGCCATCTGGTGGAGTTCCTCGAGATCGCGCACCTCTCGCGCGAGCTCGACCAGCCGCTGCAGCTAACCGCCGCCACCTTCTACCGCAGCGTCGAGGTCGTCGACCTCGACTGGGTGGGCGACGCCCTGCGCGAGTGCGCCGGCGAGGACCGCTGGGAGCAGCGCGCCACCGAGGGGCTGCTCGAGGGGCTGGTCTACGCCCGCCGGGTGCTGACGCGCGAGGTGCTCTCGCACCGCGGCCCGGGACCGCTCGACGGCCAGCTCGACCAGTGCCTGGCCGCCTTCCAGGGCGACAACGCCGACCAGATCGAGGAGGTCCGGCGGCTGCTGAACGATGTCCGTTCCGCGCCGAGGCCGACACTGGCCGCCATGGTCGTCGTCATGCGCGAGATCGGCCGCCTGTGCGGCCGCGACGAGTAGCCGCAGGGCACGGCGATTGCTGATCCTCGGCCTCCATGGAGGCCGAGCGGCTGCGCGAGGCATACGAGATCGAGACCGGCGAGGCGTGCGCCAAGGCGGTGCGGACGGTCTGTCTGCTCGGCATCCCCCTGATCCTGGCCTTCTCGCTGTTCGATTACGTACGCTATCGCGAAGTCTTTGGCATCTCGCTCGCGCTCCGCCTGGCCAGCACGGCGATCCTGACGGGGGTCGCGCTGCTGCTGCGGCGGCCGGAGTGGCAGCGGCGCGCGCCCGCGCTCGGCTTCCTGTGCTTCGTCGTCGGCACCTCGCTGATGTGCGCCCTCACCCTGCTGACGCAGGGCAGCGGCACCAGCTACGGCGCCGGCATGGCGATGGTGCCGCTGACGGTCGCGCTGGTGCTGCCCTGGAGCGCGCGCTGGTCGGTGGCGATGGGCTTCGGGGTGATCGCGATCTTCACCGCCGGCGCGCTGCTGAGCGGCACCTCGCTGATGCACGGCGCCTACCTCGACGACATCCTGACGATCATCGCCGCCTGCGGCATCGCCGTCTTCACCACCGCCATGCGCGAACGGCTGCACTGGCGCGAGTTCCGCACCCGCTGGACGCTCGAGGAGGCGCACCGCGCCCTGCTGCTGGGGGAGGAGAAGTACCGGCGCGCGCTCGAGGCGGCGCACGAGGCGAACCGCGCCAAGAGCGAGTTCCTCGCCAACATGAGCCACGAGATCCGCACGCCGATGAACGGCATCATCGGGATGACCGAGCTGACGCTGCAGACCGAGCTGACGGAGGAGCAGCGCGAGTACCTCGGCATGGTGCGCGAGTCGGCCGACGTGCTGCTGGCGGTGATCAACGACATCCTCGACTTCTCCAAGATCGAGGCGCGCAAGCTCGAGCTCTCGCCGATCGACTTCGACCTGCGCGACACGCTGGTGCGTGCCCTCAAGCCGCTGGCGCTGCGCTCGCAGGAGAAGGGGCTGGAGCTGGTGTGCCAGATCGCGCCGGACGTGCCGGCAGCGGTCTCGGGCGACGCCGTCCGCCTGCGGCAGGTGATCGTCAACCTGGTCGGCAACGCGATCAAGTTCACCGAGCGCGGCGAGGTGGCGGTCGCGGTCTGCGTCGACGGCGAGGAGGGCGGCGAGACCGTGCTGCGCTTCTCGGTCGCCGACTCCGGCATCGGCATCCCGGCCGACAAGCAGAAGGTGATCTTCGAGGCCTTCGCGCAGGCGGACGGCTCGACCACGCGCCGCTACGGCGGCACCGGTCTCGGCCTGGCGATCTCGTCGCAACTGGTACAGCTCATGGGCGGCCGCATCTGGGTCGAGAGCGAGCCCGGGCGCGGCAGCACCTTCCACTTCACCGCCCGCTTCGCGCCGGCCCAGCCGCAGGCGCGCCCGCTCCGCCCGGCGCAGCCCGCGCATCTGCGGGCGCTGCGCGTGCTGGTGGTCGACGACAATGCCACCAACCGCCGCATCCTGCAGGAGATGCTGACCTTCTGGCGGATGCGCCCGACGGTGGTGGCGGACGGGCGCGCGGCGCTGCTGGAGCTGCGCGCCGCGCTCGCCGCCGACGATCCCTTCTCGCTGGTCGTGCTCGACGCGATGATGCCCGAGATGGACGGCTTCGAGGTCGCCGGGCGGGTGCGCGAGATGCTGCCGGCGGAGCGGCCGCCGATCGTCATGCTGACCTCGGGCGGGCAGCTCGGCGAGGCGGCGCGCTGCCGCGAGCTCGGCATCGACGCCTACCTCACCAAGCCCGTCGGCCAGAGCGAGCTGCTCGACAGCATCCTCGACGCGGTGCAGAGCCGCGCGCCCGAGCTGCTGCAGCCGGTGGCCACGCTCGGCGACGGCGAGGCGCGCGACGGGCGCGGCGTGCGCATCCTGCTGGCCGAGGACAACCCGGTGAACCAGAAGCTGGTGGTGAAGATGCTCGAGCGGCGCGGCTACGACGTCACCGTTGCCAACGACGGCGAGGAGGCGCTGCGCAAGATGGAGAGCGAGCGCTTCGACATCCTGCTGCTCGACGTGCAGATGCCGCGCATGGACGGCTTCGAGACCGCCGCCGCCATCCGCGCGCGCGAGAACGGCAGCCGCCACCTGCCGATCCTGGCGATGACGGCGCACGCGATGAAGGGCGACCGCGAGCGCTGCCTGGCGGCCGGCATGGACGCCTACGTCTCCAAGCCGATCCGCATGCAGGAGCTCTACACCTCGATCGAGAGCCTGCTGGCCGCCTGATCTCGCTTTTTCCCCGGCGGCGAAGGATAGTGCGGCGCTGGTGGTCCCCATCGACGGCACTTTCGATCCGCGCTTCGCGCGCGTGCGCGCGGCCTTCGCGCGCAACTTCGAGCAGCACGGCGACGTCGGCGCGGCCTGCGCGGTCGTGCTCGACGGCCGGCCGGTGGTCGACCTGTGGGGCGGGTGGGCGGATGGCGCCCGCCGGCGTCCCTGGCGCGCCGACACCCTCTCGATCGTCTTCTCGGCCACCAAGGGCGTCACCGCCGCCGCCGTGCTGATGCTGGCCGAGCGCGGCGCCCTCGACCTCGACGCGCCGGTGGCGCGCTACTGGCCGGAGTTCGCCGTCGCCGGCAAGGGCGGCATCCCGGTGCGCTGGGTGCTGTCGCACCGCGCCGGCCTGGCGGCGGTCGAGGGCGAGCTGACGCTGGCCGAGATCCTCGCCTGGGATCCGGTGGTGCGGGCGATCGCGGCGCAGGCGCCCAACTGGCAGCCCGGCGCGCAGCACGGCTACCACATGCGGACCTACGGCTGGATCCTGGGCGAGCTGATCCGGCGGGTCGACGGTCGCTCGCCCGGGCGCTTCATCGCCGAGGAGATCGCCGCGCCGCTCGGCCTCGACTTCTGGGTCGGGCTGCCGGAGGGCGAGGAAGCGCGCGTCGCCGATCTGATCCCCGCGCCGCCGCCGACGCCCGAGATGCAGGAGATCCTCGAGCGCTTCGCCGGGCCGGAGACGCTGCTCGGGCGGGTGATGAGCGGACCGTCGGGCCGCTTCGCCTACGACGAGCGGTGGAACCGGCGCGAGCTGCGCGCCGCCGAGATGCCGTCGTCGAACGGCATCGGCACGGCGCGCGCGCTGGCGCGCTTCTACGCCGCACTGCTGGGCGAGGTCGACGGCGTGCGCCTGCTGCGCGCCGAGACGGTGGCGGCGGCGTGCGAGGAGCGGTCGGAGGGCGCCGACGCGGTGCTGCGCCTGCCGACGCGCTTCGGCACCGGCTTCATGCTGCCGCCGTCGCTGTCGCTCGCCGCCCGGCCGAGCGCCTTCGGCCATCCCGGCGCCGGCGGCTCGCTCGCGCTCGCCGATCGCGACGCCGGCTTCTCCTTCGCCTACGTCATGAACCAGATGGGCCTGGGGATCGCGCCCGACCCGCGCGCCGCCGCCCTGCTCGAAGCGGTGTACGCCAGCCTGGAGTAGACGCGTGCACGGCGAGAGCATCCTGGTCGACATCGGCCTGGCGATCCTGGCGGCGACCGTGCTGGCCTACGTCGCGCGCGCGCTGCGGCAGCCGCTCATCCTCGCCTACATCGGCGCCGGGCTGCTGATCGGCCCGAGCGGCCTCGGCCTGATGCACAACGAGAAGGTCATCGCCGAGCTCTCGGAGCTCGGCCTGGCCTTCCTGCTGTTCATCGTCGGGCTGGAGATCGATCTCAAGAAGCTGGCGCACTCGGGGCGGGTGGTGTCGCTGGTGGGCAGCGTGCAGGTGGCGGCGAGCGCGCTGCTGGCGATGCTGGCGATGATGCTGCTCGGCTACCGCGGCATGCCGGCGCTCTACCTCGGAGTCGCCTCCGCCTTCTCCAGCACGATGATCGTGGTCAAGCTGCTGAGCGACAAGAGCGAGCTCGACACGGTCGACGGGCGGCTGACGCTCGGCGTGCTGCTGGTGCAGGACGTGCTCGCGATCGTCGTCCTGGCACTGCAGCCGAACCTGACCCAGCCCTCGCTGCTGCCCCTGCTGGGCTCGCTCGCGAGCGGGGCCGCGCTGGTGGGCGGCGCGCTGGCGCTGGCGCGCTTCGTGTTGCCGCAACTGCTGCGCTTCGTCGCCAAGAGCCCCGAGGTGGTGCTGATCTCGGCGATCTCCTGGTGCCTGGTGGTGAGCTACGGCGCGACGCTGGCGAACTTCTCGATCGCGATGGGGGCGCTGATCGCCGGCGTCACCCTCTCCGCCCTGCCCTACACGCTCGACGTGGTGGCGAAGATCCGCAGCCTGCGCGACTTCTTCGTCACCCTCTTCTTCGTCAGCCTCGGGCTGCAGCTCCAGATCGGCTCGCTCGGCGTGATCCTGGCGGCGGTGTTCCTCTCCGCCGTCGTGATCGCGACCCGCTTCGTCACCGTCGGCCCGCTGCTGCACAACCTCGGCTACGGGCCGCGCATCGGCATCCTGAGCTCGATCGCGCTGTCGCAGGCGGGCGAGTTCGGCCTGGTGATCGTCAGCATCGGCCAGACGCTCGGGCACATCGGCCCGCGCGTGGTGTCGATCATCGCGCTGACGCTGGTGATCACCGCGACGCTCTCGACCTACATGATGATGGTCAACCACGCGCTGGCGCGCTGGTGCGCCGAACTGCTCGGCCGCCTCGGCCTGGTCGAGCCGGCGGCCGGCGCGGCGGCGGGCGAGGAGGGCCGCCCCCACGCCGACGTCGTGCTGCTCGGCTTCCATCGCGTCGCCAGCTCGCTGGTGCACGCCACGCCGGCGCAGAACGGCGACTACCCTTTCCTGATCATCGACTTCAGCCCGGAGGTCTTCGAGAAGCTGCGCGCCCTGGGGGTGCCGGTGCTGTACGGCGACATCAGCCACCTCGACACGCTCGAGCACGCCGGCGTGGAGGAGGCGCGGGTGGTGGTGTCGACGGTCTCCGAGGACTTCCTGCGCGGCACCGACAACCTCGCGCTGCTGAAGCAGATCCGCCTGCTCAACCCGCGTGCGCGCGTGATCCTCTCGGCCGAGACCATGGCGCGGGCGCGCGAGATGTACGCCGCCGGCGCCGACTACGTCGTGCTGCCGCGCCTCGAGACCGCGCGCGCCTTCGCCGACATCCTCGCCGCGCTCGGCCGCGGCGAGCTCGACGACCTCCGCCGCCGCGCCCTCGCCGACCTCGAGCGGCGCGACGAGGTCCTCGCCTAGGCGATTCAAGAGGGTTGTTACGTTGGCAACGTAACAACGTAACAACCTCCTTGAAGAGGGGGGGCAGGCGTCCCTGCCTGCCATTTCTCGGGGGGAGTTTCTCGGATGGCGAGTCGGGCTCGCCCGTTCGGGGATTTTGGGGGAGGGAAGCACCGCGACCCCGCGTCCGTGCAGGGCAACGAGAGGAAGGAGGCTGTCGCCTTTGCCCACAAGGTGTGAAGGCGGGGGGCACAGTTGTGCCGTCGACCGGGCAAGGGTTGATGGAGGTTGCGCGCCACCGCGGCTCGGGCAGGATGAGGCGCTCGCGCGGCCCGCCCATGACCTTCGAGATCCTCCTCCTGTTGCTGATCGTGGCGGCCGCCGTCGTGCTCTTCTGGGGCGAGTGGGTCGCGGCCGACGCGGTCGCCCTGGGCGTGATGCTGGCGCTGGTGCTGAGCGGTCTGGTGCCGGCCGAGCGGGCCTTCGCCGGCTTCGGCAGCGACACCGTGCTGCTGCTGCTCGGCCTGCTCGTCCTCACCGCCGCGCTGCTGCGCACCGGCGTGGTCGAGATCGCCGGCCGCCTGATCGTGCGCCACACCGGCGACCAGCCCCGCACGCTGCTGCTGGTGGTGATGATCGCGGTGTCGCTGCTGTCGGCGTTCGTCAGCAACACCGCCGCCACCGCCTTCTTCCTGCCGGTCGTGCTCAGCATCGCCGCGCGCGCCCGACTCGACCCGTCGGCCCTGCTCATGCCGCTCGCCTTCGCCTCGATCTGCTCGAGCTCGGTGACGCTGATCAGCACCACCACCAACATCGTCGTCAGCGGCGTGATGACCCAGTACGGCCTCGAACCGATGGGCATGTTCGAGCTCAGCCCGGTCGGACTGCCGATCATGGCCGCCGGCATCGCCTACATGTTCCTGCTCGGCGCGCGCATGCTGGGGCGGCGCGGCGGGCGCGAGGAGGACGTCGGCGAGCTGGCGCGCGGCGCCTTCCTCACCGAGGTGCTCGTCCCGCCCGGCTCGAAGCTCGCCGGTCGGACGATCGCCGAGACCGGGCTCGAGCGCGACCTCGATCTCGAGCTGGTCGACGTGGTGCGCGACGAGATCCATCACCGCAGCCCGCACGACGACCTCCGCCTCGAGGAGGGCGACGTGCTGCTGGTGCAGGGGCCGCGCGCCAACGTCCTCAAGGTCAAGGACCTCCAGGGCCTCGAGATCAAGGCCGAGGTCAAGCTCGCCGAAGCCGAAGACGGCGGGGGAGAGCTGCGCGTCGTCGAGGTGCTGCTGATGCCCCGCTGCCCGCTCGTCGGCCGCACCCTCAAGCGCGCCAAGTTCCGCGAGGCCTACGGCCTCCAGGTTCTCGGCATCGACCGCCACGAACAGGTGCTGCGCGACAAGATCAGTCAGATCCCGCTGCGCGTCGGCGACGTCCTGCTGCTCCAGGGCCGGCCGGCGAGCCTGCGCGCGCTGGCCGAGGACGACAGCTTCCGCGTGCTGGGCGTGGTGCAGGACACCCGCCCCAACCTGAGCCGCGCCGGGCTGGCGGTGGCGATCTTCGTCGGCTCGATCGCGCTCGGCAGCGTCGGCCTGACCAGCTTCGCCGTCGCCGTCCTGCTCGGCGCCGTGCTCGCCTTCGCCACCGGCTGCATCACGCCGCAGGAGGCCTACCGCGAGGTCGAGTGGTCGGCGCTGGTGCTGGTCGCCAGCATGCTCTCCGTCGGCATCGCCATGGAGACCACCGGCGCGGCCCGCTTCCTCGCCGGCGAGATCACCGCGCTCGCCGGCGGCCTCGGCCCGACCTGGCTGATCGCCGCCTTCTTCCTCGCCACCGTCGCGCTGACGCAGCCGATGTCGAACCAGGCGGCGGCGATCGTGCTGCTGCCGGTGGCGATCGAGACGGCGCGCCAGCTCGGCGTCAACCCGCGCACCTTCGCCATGACCATCGCGGTCGCGGCGAGCTGCTCCTACCTCACACCGCTCGAGCCTTCCTGTCTGCTGGTCTACGGCCCCGGGCGCTACCGCTTCTTCGACTTCGTGCGCGTCGGCTCGCCCCTCACCCTGCTGATCCTGGCGCTGTCGCTGGCGCTGATTCCGGCGGTGTGGCCGTTGTGAGGCGGTAGACGCGCACCAGCTCGGCCGCCTCGGACTCGTAGGCCAGCTCGGCGCGGCCGGCGGCGCGCAGCGATTCCAGCAGCGGCAGCACGACCTCGGCCGTCCGCGGGCCGTAGTGTCGGCGGCCGGCGTCGTCCCAGGCGAGCTCCGGCGCGACCAGTACCCAGCGCACCTCGAAGCGGCGGATCGCGGCCAGCACGTCGGCCGCGGTTTCGCAGGTCTCCAGCGGCACCACCGGGCGGTCGGCGTACAGGTGGACGGTCGCCGGCTGCTCGGCCAGCACGACCTCGCCCGGCGCGGCGTTGCGCCGCAGCCAGAGGGTACCGGCGCTGAAGTCGCGTACGACGCGGCGGGTCTGGAGATAGGTGCCGCGGGCGGAGTCGTGGACGCCGGCGGCGACGAGCACGGCGACCGTCAACACGGCCGCCGCGCGCGGCGCGAGTCGAGCGCGGCGCCACCCGCCGGCGGCGGCCCCCGCCCGGGCGCCGGCGCGGGCCGAGGCGGCGCGTGCGACCAGGCGCACGCCCCAGACGAGCTGCAGCGAGAGCAACGGCAGGATCGGGTAGAGGAAGCGCGCCGCGCGGTGGTGCCAGAGCAGGTGCAGGCCCAGATGGAAGGCCTCGAACAGCAGCACGCTCGCGGTGAGCGCGCCGCGCGCGCTCCAGGCCGCGCCGAGAGCGACCAGCGCCGCCACCGCCAGGCTGGTGGCGCGCGGCAGCCACGGCATGCCGAACCGTCCGCCGAAGGCGGCCTCGCGCTCGCCGCCGCCGAACGGGAAGACGGCTTCGCGCAGGCCGCTGCCGGCGTAGTAGGCGGCGCCGCGGACGGCGCGCGCGGCCAGCGGACCGTCGGCGGGATCGTGACCGCGCGCGGCCGGGTCGAGGAAGGCGCGCGAATAGGTCTGCGGCTGCAGGTCGCGGGCGCGCAGCGAGGTGAACGCCAGCGCCGGCAGCAGCAACAGCGACGCACCCGCCACCAGCGCCCCGACTCCCCTGGCCCACCCGCCCCGCCACGGCCAGGCGAGGCGCACCAGCACCGCGGCGACCAGCGCCACACCGGCGGTGCGGGTGAAGAGCGCGCCCGCCAGCAGGAAGCCGAGGGCGAGCAGCGCCGGCGGCGAGCGGCGCTCGGCGCGCGCGCAGCTCTCCGTCAGCATCAGCGCCAGCAGCGCGATGGCGGTGAAGACGGCGTCGGCGTTGAGCATCTGCGCCAGCGCCACCGCCAGCGGCGAGACCAGGTAGAGGAGCGACGCAGCCAGCCCCCACCAGCGCGACCGCAGGCCGCTCAGACGGCGCCAGCCCCAGAAGAGGAGCGCGGCGTTGAGCAGTGTGAACGCCAGATCGAGGCTCGCGCCGGCGCCGGGTTGGTCCGGCGCCCAGGCCGCGAAGGGGGCGAGCAGCAGCGGCAGGACGAAGGGGTACGGGCTCGCGACCGGCAGCGGGCCCACGTGCACGCCGTAGTCCTCGCCGCGCGCCAGCGAGCGCGCCAGCAGGAAGTAGCGCGCATCGTCGCGGCAGCCGCCGAACTGGTACTCGCCGCGGCGACTCGCCACCAGTGCCAGGCAGGCGAGGATCGCCAGCGCCCACGCCAGCGCCGGCAGCGCCGCTTTCAGCCGCGTCGCACGTACTCCATCAGCGCCCGGGGTCGCAGTCCGAAGAGCGCCTTGCGCTCGTTCAGGTAGGCGCTGAAGCAGGTGCCGCAGTTGTGGTGCCGCGCCCGGCGCAGGGCTTCGTCGAGGCCGTCGCGCAGGATGTTGCCGGGGCGGAAGTCGGCGCTGTGCTGGACGCAGGGATGCACGTCGCCGTTGGGCTCGACGTGCACGTAGAAGCGGCCCATGACGCAGTCCGACTCGCCCGGCGAGCGACGCGCGAGGGTGCCGTAGTCGGACCAGAGCGAGGCGCTCTCGTAGGTCGAGGCGGCGAACATGAGGCGGCGCCCCTGGCGCTTCCAGGCGGCGAGGTCGCGGTACATGCGCCGGGTCTGCTCGTCGCTGAGGGCGACGCCGCGGGCGCGGTCGTCGAAGTTGGGCAGCCCGAAGACCGCCGGTTGGACGTTGAGACCGATGTCGCGCTCCTCGCAGAAGCGGAGCATCGCCTCGATCTCGCCCAGGTTGTCGCGCGTCACCACCATGTTGATGAAGAGGCGCAGGGGGCGGGCGCGCGCTGCCTCGATGGCGCGCAGCACCGCCGCGTGCACGCCCTCGCCGCGCAGGGCGTCGTTGATCGCCGCGTTGGGCGAGTCGAGGCTGAAGACGACCTCGTCGAGGTGGTCGAGCAGCGAGGGATCGTCGGCGATGAAGCAGCCGTTGGTGACCACGGCGCAGAGGATGCCGGCGCGCTGCACCTCGGCGCACAGCTCGCGGAAATCCTTGCGCAGCGTCGGCTCGCCCCCCTGCCACTTGAGGCGCAGCGTCCCCAGCTCGCCCAGCCGTCGGATCGCCGCGCGCCACTGCTCGGTGTTCAGCAGCGAGGTCTTGATCTCCGGGCAGGCGCAGTAGAGGCACTTCAGGTTGCAGGCGTTCAGCAGCGTCGCCTGCACCTCGTAGGGATGGAGCTCGTCGAAGCGGTGGCGCAGAAAGCGCCCGGCCAGTCGTAGTTGTCGTGCCTGCAGCATCGGTCTCGAGGTCCGGCGGAGCGGCTCAGTCCCGCGCGGCGGTATAGCGCGGCAGGGTGAGCAGGGCCAGCCAGGTGAGGGCGAGCAGGCGGGTGGTCGCGAAGCCGATCTGCCACCACGCCGCTGGCCGGCACTCCTGCGAGGCGCCACGCGCGACCATCGCCAGCGCCGGCAGGGCGAAGGCGGCGAAGGCGAGCATCGCCCAGGGCCAGTGGTCGCTGGCGAGCAGGGCGAAGCCGAGGGCGGCGACCGCCAGTCCGACCGCGGGCGCGACCCGGAAGTGCCACAGGCGGATCGCGCGCGCCAGGCGCCAGCCGAACGGCGCGCGCCCGGGGGCGGCGCGGCGCAGCGCGCGCGCATAGTCCAGGCCGCGGCGACGGCGGAACTCGAGCAGCTCCGAGGGCGAGCGGGGCACGCGCATCTCGGTCGCCCGCGCCGCCGGGCAGAGGCGCGCGCGCAGCCCGCGCGCGCCGGCGCCGAGGGCGAGTTGGGCGTCGTCGGTGCCGTCGGGCACGAGCGGCGCGGCGCAACTGCGCCGCACGGCGTAGCACACACCCGACACCAGGGCGGCCGACAGGACCTCGCCCTCGAGCCACCACAGGCGGTTCAGCAGCCACCAGTGCATGCGCTCCTCGAGCAGCGGCGTCGCCGGCCGCACGCTCGCGCCGACGATGGCGGTCTGCGGATCCTGGCTGAGCGTGCGGACCAGCTCGCGCACACACCCCGGTTCGAGGACCGCGTCGGCATCGGTGACGACGACGATCTCCTGCTTCACCCGGGCGAGCGCGCGCTCGACCTGCTCGCTCTTGCCGCGCGTGCGCCCGAGACGGAGCAGAGAGAGCGGCGCGCCGACGTCGATCGCGGCCTGGACCAGCTCGGCGGTGTCGTCGGTCGAGCCGCCGTCGACCACGAGGATCGCGAGGCGATCCGCCGGGTAGTCGGTGCGGCGCAGGTCGGCGAGCTTGGCCGCGATGAAGGCTTCCTCGTTGCGGGTCGGCACGATCACGGCCACCTCCGGCCAGTCGCTCGGCTCGGCGCGCGCGTCGCCGATGCGGATCAGCAGTCGCAGCGCCAGCAGGTAGCCGAACACCGACAGCCACAGCGCCGCGGCTCCCACGAGGAAGGTGACCAGAACCCCCGTCATCGGCGGCGGAGTGTAGGTGGGCAGGGCGCGGTTTGCCACCCACCTCGGTCCGCCGGTCCTCGCGTCGCCGCCGCGGGCGCGCTCAGCCGAGCACCTGCCAGCGCGCGGCGGCGAAGTCCCAGTAGCGGTCGACCCGCGTCCCATCCCAGTGGTAGCGCAGGTGCAGATCGCCGCGCGGCAGCGGCCGCACCACCCGCGGGCGGAACGCGGCGACGCACTCGGCCCCGGACAGCCGTACGCTGGCGTAGACGATGCCGTTCGAGCCGGCGGCGCGCAGCGCCCTGCCGAGCGCCTGACCGGCGCGGTAGTCGTCGCGGTCGAGCGCGGCGCGGAAGCGCGGCGGCGGCCGCCGCAGGTCGTGGAGCGCGGCCTCGATGCCACCGACGAGAACGCGCATCGCGACGTCGCAGGCGGGCTCGGCGGTGGCGGCGAGGAAGCGGCCGAGGTGATAGGCCGACTCGGCGACGGCGCCCTCACGGCGATCGGCGGCGTAGTAGACGCCGAAGCTGCCGTCGGAGAAGCGCGAGGGGAAGCCGACGTGGGTGAACGCGCCCATCACCCAGCTCGCACCCGGGCCGCGCACGCGCTCCGCCGGCGGCACCAGGCGGACGTCGCCGACCTCGTCGCGGATGCGCTCGTTCGTCAGGCTCTCGATCTCCAGCAGCGCCTCCCAGTCGGCCGGGTCGGCGATCCGCTCGAACAGCGCCACCGGCGGGTAGCGCGCCGGGATGATGCGGTAGCTGCGCCGCCAGGTGACGCGCGCGATCGGCGGCGGACGGCGCACGGGCCTCAGGCGCCCTGCCCGCGCACCGAGTCGAGATAGCCGCGCACCGCGGCGAGGTCGGTCACGTCGCCGGCGAGCATGCGCGCGAGCGCGCTGCCGCCGGCGAAGGCCGCGTTCGGGCGCCGCAGCCAGCCGTCGGCCTGCTCCGGCGACTCGAACAGGATCTGCAGCGCCTTGTAGATCCCGAGGAGATAGCTCAGCCGCCGGACGGTGTCGTAGGGCACGGCCGCGACCCGGTCGCCCTTCCACTTGTAGAACGTCGAGCGCGCCGGCCGGCCCAGCAGCACCCGCGCCTCGTCGTTGCTCAGGCGCCAGAGTCGGGCGACCTGGAAGAAGGCGCGCATCGCGGCGGCGACCTTCTGCGGCGTGAGTTGCGGCTCGCGCGCGGGGGCCGGATCGGGGGTGGCGGCGTAGGCGGTGCGCGGCATGGGGGGAGTCTACAAAAGGATCATTTCCTGTCAATCGTCCCGATCGGGAGTGGGCGCCATCGCCGCATCGACTCCCCGCCCCGATCCAGCGGGACAGCGGAGCTTTGCTGCCGGATCGGGACGCGGTCAGGGAGCGCCGCACGCCAGATCGATCGGGGTCCAGAGCGGCGGCAGCGCGAGGCCGAGGCCGGCGGCGGCGGTGCGCTGGCGCAGGAACGCCATGGTCGCGTCGAAGTCGTCGAGCAGGCGCGGCATCGGCTGCAGCGGTTGGTCGAGCGGCAGGGTGAAGTCGTCCCAGTGGATCGGCACGACGCAGCGCGCGCCGCTGGCCTCGACGACGTGGCGCCAGTAGCCGTCGCGGTAGGCGTCGTCCATCGCGCTCAGGCCGCCGACGCCGAGGAAGACCACGTCGACGCGCTGGCCGTCGAGGGCGTGGTCGCGCCAACCGGCGCTGCCCTGGATCAGCAGGCGGCCGAGCGGATGGGCGACGAGCACCGAGTAGCTGCCGCCCTCGAGGTACTCGCCGGCGCGCGCCGGCGGGACCAGCGGCTCGTCGATCTCGCCCATCGCCATGCCGTGCGGCAGGTGTTGCGCCTCGATCAGGGTGACCTCGAAGTCGCCGAACCGTTCGGGCACGCCGGAGCGGACGATGCGGATGCGCTCCTCGGGGAAGCCGTTGCCGCGGGCGATGTTGGCGGTCGACGGCGAGCCCAGCAGCACCGCGCCGGTACGGCGGGCGACCTCCGGACTGTCCATCGCGTGGTCGTAGTGCGAGTGCACCACCGCCACCGCCGCCAGGCGCTCGATCCCGGCGCGGGCGAGCGCGGGGCCGATGATCAGCGGGTCGGGCCCGAGCCGTCCGACCAGGGTTGCGAGCTTGCCCGGGCGGGTGAAGAAGCCGTCGGTGAGGATCGCGGTGGTGCCGTCGCTGACCAGCAGGGTCGAGACGCCGAGGAAGGCGACCCGCAGGCCCGGCTTCGCCGGATCGGCGGGCGGCGCGACCAGGTCGGCGTAGGGCTCGAGGCTGGGATGGTCCTCGAGGCGGTAGGCGATCCAGCCGGCGCCGAGCAGCAGCAGGGCGACGACGAAGAGGACGAGGCGGCGCATGCGAAGTCCCTAGCGCAACCGGCCCGCCGGCGCACGCGCGGCGGATTGCTACGTGTCAGGTTGTTAGGTTGTTACGTTGTTGGTCCCCCCATCTGACCTAACGACGAACAATCTAACAACCCAACAACCTCGACCGCGGGCTGTTCCGCGGCATCTCGGGTGTGCTAGCCAGGGGGCGATGATGAAGACGACGATCATGGTACTCGGCCTCGCCGGCGTGATGGCCGGCGGCCTCGCCTGCTTCGGGATGTTCTCGGACAAATCGAGCGATCCCGCCGCCATCGAAGCGTCTTGCGAGGGCCTCGAGGGCCAGGCGAAGGTCGACTGCGAGCAGCGCAAGGCGAAGTGACCGTGCCGTCGGCGTACGGCCTGTTCGCCGCCGCCGGCTGCATCGTCGCGGTGCTGTGGCTCAAGGCCCATCGCGAGCGCCTGGGCGCGAGCGAGAACGAGTTCTGGGCCGCGCTCTGGTTGATGCTCTTCGGCGCCGTCGTCGGCGCCAAGGCGCTGTTCGTCGCGCTCGGTTGGGAACACTACGCCCGCGGTGAGCTGCGCTTCTGGGCCGACTTCCGCGTCGGCTTCGTCTTCTTCGGGGGGCTGATCGGGGCGGCGCTGGCGGCAGGCGCGTTCGCCTGGTGGCGCGGCCTGAGCTTCCTGCGCGGCGCCGACTACTTCGCCGTCGCACTGCCGATGGGACACGCCATCGGCCGCCTCGGCTGCTTCGCCAACGGCTGCTGCCACGGCCGCCCACCCCATCCGGTGCAGCTCTACGAAGCCGCCGGCCTGGCGCTGATCGCGCTCGCCTGCCGCGGCGCGCTGGCGCGGGTGGAGGGCGGCGCGCTGGCGCGCGGCTCCGCCTTCCGCCTCTACCTGCTGCTCTACGCCACGCTGCGCCTGCTGCTCGATCCGCTGCGCGCCGACGGCCGGCCCGAGCGCTTCGCCGGGCTGTCGCACCAGCAGGGCATCGCGCTGGCTCTGATCGCGCTCGCGCTGCTGTGGTCTGGAGTGCGGCGTGAAGCGCCGCTCTGGACGAAGGCCGGAATCCAGAGCGGCGCTTCACGCCGCACTCCAGATTAGCCCCCATCCGAAGAAGAACAACAGAGATGAACAGCGATTCAATGAAGATGGCCGAGATGCAGTGTGCCAATCCGGTTCAGCACGCTACCGGAGGGCAACGATCCTCTGAGCCTCATGGCGGCGCCTGCGCTTTCCGTATCTGGCAGGCGGAATCTCCAGCCATCTTCCGGCCATCCTCGTTCATCTCCGTTCGGACTCTTTCGGATCGAGTTCAGGGGCGCTGGCCGGGCTGGGCGTTGAGGCTCCAGTCGTAGTCGAGGAACTCGATCTCGGGCTGCTGCTCGAGAAGCCAGCGGCTCTCGGCCTCGCCGGCGTAGCGCGCCAGGTAGGCGCGCAGGGCGTCGCCGCTGCCGCCGAAGTCGTCGGCGTACCAATCGAAGATCTTCGACACGCGCGCGCTCTCCGCCCCCGCGCGGAGCTGGTTGCGGGCCGGATCGCGCACGAAGAGGCGCGCCGCCTCGTCGAGGTCGGCGTCGAGCGTGTCCGCCGTCCAGGCGCGCCGCCGCAGCCTCGGGCAACTGCTCGAGGCGCACACCAGCGCGAAGTGGATGCGGCTCTCGCCCGAGGGACGGATCACGCCGTTCTCGATCTGGTCCGGGGTGCGCTCCTCGCCGGCGACCTCGATCTCGAAGCGGAAGAACATGCCGTAGCGCGACAGCAGGCTCTCGGCGGTGCGGCCCTCGAGCACGGCCTGGAAGATGGCGGCGTTGTAGGCGTTGAGCCAGAAGGCGATGCGCTCGGCGCGCGACCAGCCCTGCGGGCGCGCCCCGGCCAGCGCGGCCAGGTAGCCGTCGAGCGCCGGACGGTCGTGGGCGGCGAGGTCGCGATAGGCGACCCGGCCCTGCTCGTCGACGTAGCGCTCGAGCAGGCGCGACCAGGGCGCGTGATCGAATCCCGCCGCCGCGGCCGGCTCGTCGGCGGCGGCCTCGCCGGCGACGGCGCCCGCCAGCGGCAGGAGCAACCAGAGGAGCAGTAGGCGCCGCACGACCTGCCTCAGGCGCTGTCCGCCAGCGGCTGCGGCGCGCGCGCCGGGAAGCGGTAGAGATTGTTGAAGGCGCAGAACGAGTAGACGCCGTCGGCGCCGCTGATGCCGTAGCAACAGCGCGCCACCCGCTCGGGGTCGAGCGCGTCGCGCTCCATGAAGCTCTTGGCGAACAGCAGCAGGTGGCGGGTGCGCAAGACGTTGAGCGGGTTGCCGCGGAAGATCGGCGCGGCCTTGGCGATCAGCTTCCAGGCGCGCGGGTTCGTGAGGTGGCGGGCGAAGAACTCCTTCTTGCCGGCGAAGAGCGACAGCAGCGTGTCGCGCCGGTCCTCGCCCAGGAAGGAGAGCAGGTCGTCGCGGTCGATGTAGCGGAACAGCGGCTCGACGCGCCCGTCGACGACGAAGAGGTACGACATCGCGTTGCAGAGCGGGTGCCCCATGTGTTCGGAGCGGAAGGTGTCGGCCGGCACGCCGGCCTGCTCCTCGATCAGCCGCAGGATCTCGGGCAGCGAGTAGCCGGCCGCCTCGCGGCCGAGCTCGAAGCGGCCTTCGAAGCGGGTGGCGGACTGGAAGTTGACGGCGCGCACGGTGTCGATGTGGTCGAGCGCGAAGCGGACGACGTCGCCGAGCTCGCCGTCGTTGACGCCGCGTGCGACCGCCACCGCGAGCGTGACGCACAGGCGCGCCCGGCGCGCGGCCGCGATCGCGAGGCGGCGGGTCTCGCTCAAGTCCTGCCCGCGAAGGGCGAGGTAGGTCTCGCGCCGCAGGCCGTCGAACTGCAGATACACCGCCGTCAGCCCGCGGCGCGCCAGCTCCGGCAGCAGCTCCGGCTCGCGCGCGATGCGGATGCCGTTGGTGATCAGCTCGACGTTGCGGTAGCCCAGCTCGCGCGCCAGCGCCACGATCGCCGGCAGCTCGCGGTGCACGGTCGGCTCGCCGCCGCTGATCTGGATGGGGATGGGGGTGCGGGTGACCTCCAGCAGTCGCTCGAGCCGCCGCCGCACCTCCGCCAGCGGCACGTCGTGCGCCGGGTGGTTGGCGTCGGAGAAGCACACCGGGCAGTCCATGTTGCAGCGGTTGGTGATCTCCACCATCGCCATCATCGGCCGCGCCCCGCCGGGGGCGAACTGTCCGAACTTCGCCGTCATCTCGTGCTCGCGAGTTCCCTGGCGCGCATTCGGCGCCGCGACCGCGAGGGAGCGGTTGGCCTCGCGCTGGCACGCAGCCAACCGCTCCCTGACGGTCGCGGCTCCGATGGCGCGGTAGAACGGGTCGTGGATCGGCTCCGATTCATCGGAACTTGATGGTGCAGCCGAGGGCCTTGGTGTCGGCCAGGGCCACGGGCCTGCCGGCGATCAGGGCGGCGAGCGCGTCGCGCAGGTAGTGCGCCTCGACCGCGGCGGCGTCCTGCGAGTTGTCGTCGATCGCGCCGTGGTAGACGAGCTTGCCGTCGGCGTCGAAGAGGAAGGCCTCCGGCGTGCGCGTGGCGCCGAAGGCGCGCGCCACCTCCGAGGTGGCGTCGACGACGTAGGGGAAGCGCAGGCCCAGCTCGCGGGCGCGCTGTTGCATCTCCTCGTAGCCATCGAGCGCGACCACCTTCGGATCGTTGGAGTTGATCGCGATCACGCCCACGCCCTGGCCGACGGCCTCGTTGCCAATCGCGGCGATGCGCGCCTGCCAGGCCTTCACGAACGGGCAGGCGTTGCAGGTGAAGATCACCAGCGTGCCCTTGGCGCCGGCGGCGGAGGCGAGGGTGAGCTCGCGGCCGTCGACGTTCTTCATCTTCACCTCGCGCGCCGGCATGGCGTCGCCGGGCGCGAGCGCGAGGGCGGTGGTGGGCAGCAGCAGCGCCGCCAGCAGCAGCGGGATTCTGGCCATGATCATCCTCCGGCGGGGGCCCGGGGCGGCAGGTGGGCGCGCACCTCGCGCTCCAGGGCCTCGTAGGTCAGCGGGGTGAGGAACGACGCCAGCCGGCGGCCGGCGCGGTCGTAGAGAAAGGTCGCCGGCAGCGCGCCCGACCAGTCGCGATCGAAGGCGTCGATGAAGGCCTGGTCCTTCTCGGCCTTGAGGAAGGTGCGGAACTCGACGCCCTGCTCGGCGAGGAAGGCGCGCGTCGCCGCCGTGTCGGCGGCCAGGTCGGCCGACACCAGCAGCAGCGCCACGCCGCGCCCGCCGTAGTCGCGCCGCAGGCGCAGCAACGCCGGGAACTCCTCGCGGCAGGGGATGCACCAGGTCGCCCAGACGTTCACCACCACCACCTCGGCTTCTGCGGCGCGCACCGCCGCCAACACCTGCGCGGCGGTCGCCGGCTCGAGCTGCACCCGCTCCGGCGCCACGGTCAGGAGCAGCGCCGCGAGCACGGCGGCGATGGCGTTCGGCATCGCCACGTACTCAAGCGGGCGAGGGTCGGGGCGTCAAGGGGCGGCGCGTGGGGCGAGGGGGTGCGTGGGGCGAGGGGGCGCAGAGAAGAACGGGGGACACGGATGACACGGATGGCAC
>Ga0268299_1002093_pt1 | contig 26675 bp, 30 predicted proteins | sample NOBtaG_FD_193484 | JGI IMG/M metagenome (GOLD analysis project Ga0268299, IMG submission 193484) | Activated sludge microbial communities from bioreactor in Nijmegen, Gelderland, Netherland - NOB reactor | ecosystem: Engineered > Bioreactor > Aerobic > Activated sludge | place: Netherlands...
AACGGCGCCCTCGCGGGCGCCGTTTTCGTTTGCTGGTGCCACATCCGAAGAAAGGCCCGAAGAACCGCAAAGCGGTTCTGCATCGGAGCCCAGGGTTGCCGCGCAGCGGCTACCCTGGGGTATAATTCGACCTACAAGACCAATACGACATCGCCGTGGTCGAACGCGACCGGGGCGCCGCGATCGCGCGCGCGGTGCAGCCGGTAGACGCTGCCTGATCGCGCGCCGCTACGCCCGCGCCTTCTCGGCGGCGATGGCCTTCTCGTCCTTCTCTTCGCGCCAGCGGCGGACGGTGGGCATGTAGATCAGCAGCGAGGACGAGACGTAGATCGCCGAGTAGGTGCCGACGACGATGCCGAACACGATGGCCAGGGTGAAGGCGAACAGCGAATCGCCGCCGAAGATCAGCATCGGCAGCACCGCGATCAGCGTGGCGCCGCCGGTCATCATGGTGCGGAACAGGTTCTGGTTGACCGAGATGTTCACCAGTTCCTTGAAGTCGGTCTTCTTGTAGCGGCGCATGTTCTCGCGCAGACGGTCGAAGATCACGATGGTCTCGTTGATCGAGTAGCCGGCGAGGGTCAGCAGCGCCGCGATGGCGGTGAGGTCGAATTCGAGCCCGGTGATGGAATAGACGCCGAGCGCCATGGTGACGTCGTGGGCCGTGGCCACGAAACCCGCGAGGCCGAACTGCCACTCGAAGCGGATCGCGACGTAGATCGCGATCATAATCAGTGCGATGCCGACGGCGATCATGCCGTCGCGGAACAGCGTGGCGCTCACCTTGGGGCCGACGAATTCCTGGCGCACGAAATTGTAGCCCGGCCCGAGCGCGGTCTTGATCTTGTCGATGGCGCGGGCCTGCGCGGTCTCGTCGCCGGGCGGCTTCTCGACGCGGATTACCACCGCGCGGTCGCCGCCGGCGTGCTGAATCTGGGCGTCGCCGAGGCCGAGCGCGTTGATCTTGGTACGGACCTGGGCCACGTCGATGCGCTCGGCGTGGCGCGCCTCGATCAGGATGCCGCCCTCGAAATCGATGCCGTAGTTGAGCCCGCGCACGAACAGCGAGATCAGCACGGCGACGAACAGGATGCCGGTCAGCGAGAACGCGAAATAGCGCGCACCGACGAAGTCGATCTTGGTCGAGTGCGGAAAATACTTGGCGAGCGCCATGGTCCGGCTCCGCGATCAGTCTGGGTTCAGGCCGCCGCCGGGGCGGCGGCGCGGACGATGGGCAGCTTCTTCGGCCGGGTCCAGCGCCACCAATAGACGACCTGGATGCGGGTCAGCATGATGGCGGTGAAGAACGAGGCGCCGACGCCGATGGCGAGGGTGACGCCGAAGCCCTTCACCGGCCCCGAGCCGAGGAGATACAGCAGCACGCCGGCCATGATCGAGGTGATGTTGGAGTCGGCGATCGCCGTGAAGGCGCGGCGGAAGCCGGCGTCGATGGCCGAGAGCGTGGTGCGCCCGGCGCGGATTTCCTCGCGCATGCGTTCGTAGATCAGCACGTTGGCGTCCACCGACATGCCCAAGGAAAGAACGATGCCGGCGATGCCCGGGAGGGTGAGCGTGGCGCCAAGCGCCGACATCACCGCGGCCAGGATGATGAGGTTGAAGCTCAGGGCGACGATGGCGAACACGCCGAAGAGACCGTAGGCCGTAATCATGTAGACCGCGACCAGGACGACGCCGAGCAGGCTCGCCCAGATGCCGGCATCGATCGCGTCGGCGCCGAGCGTGGCGCCGATGGTGCGCTCCTCGACCACTTTCAGCGGCGCCGGCAGCGCGCCGGAGCGCAGCAGCAGCGCGAGCGTGGTCGCCGATTCGACCGTGAAGCGGCCGGTGATGACGCCCGAACCGCCACAGATGGCGCCCTGGATGACCGGCGCCGAGATCACCTCGTTGTCGAGCACGATCGCGAACGGCTTCTTGAGGTTTTCCTGCGTGATCTTGCAGAAGATACGCGCGCCGGCCGTGTCGAACTGGAATTGGATGTTCGGCAGCCCGTCCTGGAAGCTCTGCTGCGCGTTGGTGAGGTGGCGACCGTCGAGCTCGGGCTCCTCGCGGACGAGATACCAGCCCTCCTCGCCCAGCTTCTTGGCGCCCTTGAAAAGCTTGTAGCCCGCCGGCGCCACCGTGTCGGCGCCGGGCGCCAGGATCGAGGGGTGCACGAGGTGGAACGTCATCTTGGCGGTGGTGCCGATGCGCTCGCGGATCTGGGCCGTGTCGGAAACCCCGGGCACCTCGACGATGATGTTGGTGGCACCCTGGCGCTGGACCGTGATTTCGCGCACTTCCTCGGGGTCGATGCGCTTCCTGAGCGTGGCCATCGCCTGCTCCATCACCCGGTCGTTGATGGCGGCGATGCCGGCATCGGTGAGGCGCATGGTGACGGTGTCGCCGTCGGCGCGGATCTCGTAGACGTTCTGGCGTGCGGCGAAGGTGCCGCCGCCGATGCTCGAATCGCGCGCGATGCGGGTGGCGGCCTCCTGCGCCTTGTCGAGCGTGGCGCGATCGACGACCTTGAACGCGACGCCACGCGGCACGATGCGGAGCTCCTCGTAGCGCAAGCGGTCGTCGCGGAGCTTGGTGCGAACCTGGTTGCGGAGCTCGCGCAGGTGATCGTCCACCACCGGCTTCATGTCGGTCTCGAGCAGCAGATAGGCGCCGCCCTGGAGATCGAGGCCGAGATTGAACTGCTGGTGCGGGACGTAGGACGGCAGGCCCTTCGCGGTCTTCTCGGGCAGCACGTTGGGCGCTGCGAACAGCAAAGCGAGCACGCAGACGATGAGCGCGCTCCAGAGCTGGTAGCGGGTGATGTTGATCATCGGGGCAACCGGGGATGCGGCGCCGCGCGGGCGTCGGGGCTCAGCGTCCGAGCAGGCGCTTCAGGATTCCGGGCTTGGCGTCGTTGGCGGCCTGGCCCGGCGCGCCCGGCTGCGGCGGCGTCATGGCGGCGGGGTTCCAGAGGCCCGCGATCTGGCCGCGCGCGACGTTGATACGCACGTTGTCGGCGATCTCGACCTCGACCGTGGGGCTGGTGTCGCTCGCCTTGGTCACCTTGCCGACGATGCCGCCCGAGGTCATCACCTCGTCGCCCTTCTTGATCGCGGCGATCAGGGCCTTGTGCTCCTTCATCTTCTTCTGCTGCGGCCGGATCAACAGGAACCAGAACACCACGAAAATCAGGATCAGCGGCAGGATGCCGGTGAGGAAATCCCCGCCCGCGGGCTTGGCGGCATCCTGCGCGAATGCCTGTGAAATCCACATGAGACGTTTCTCCACTATGGCTGAATGAGAAAGCGGCGCCACACCGCTCTAGGGGGGCGCCCGCGATTTGTCGGGAATATACAAGTCCTTGGGGCCCGTTCAAGGGCGCCGGCAGGCGGCGGTAGGACGCAGCCGGGCTAATAATGCCTGCAGCCATCGTTCGCCTCCGGATCGCCCCGAAACGTGAGTTGGAGTTGGTTTCCGCGGCGAATGACTTGCCCCTCGCGCCTGCCCCGGCAATCGGCCAGGCGGCGAAGCTTGATTTCCTCATGGACGAAGGCGGCATCGACCGCGCGGTTCCGCAGCCGCGTCCGGCCGATCTCGTCGAGCGCGAGGCGGACCTCGTCGCCGACCACCGAAACCGTCACCCCGGCGGGTTCGCCGACCGGCACGCCGGGAAATTCGATTGACGCGCTGCGCAGGATTTGCGCCGCGGTCGGCGCCATGCCGGCGTCGATCGATCGGAATCGGACTTCGGGTCCCGGCACGATGCGGAGCTCCTCGTAGCGAAGACGGCGGTCGCGCAGTTCAAAGCGCACGGTGTTGCGGAATTCGCGCGCCCATTCGCGCTCGACCGCCGGCCAATCCGTCTCCAGCAAGAGCATCGTTCCGCCGGTGAACTCGATTCCCAACCGAACCTGCCGGTTTGGGAACCAACTCGGCCACTGCGTCAATGAGGCTTTGCTCACGAGATTGGGCGCCGCAACGGCGATCGCCGCGGCGCAGATCGCGGCGGCGACCGCAACTTGCACGCGAAACCATTGCCGGCGCCGCCATCGTCGCATCGGCCGCCTCCCGGTCGCCCGGCGGTTGGTTCCGCCGCGCGATTTTCCGCATATGGTGGTTGCGTTGACCATTCCAAGCCCCCTGGCTAGGTTCGCGCGCCTTTTTCAATTCCCGCCGACATGGCCAAGAAGCAAAAACCCAAGCCGAAATCGCCTGCGCTCGATCCCGCCGCCCTTGCGCGGATCGCAACGGCGCTGGAGCGGCTGGCGCCGCCGCCGCCGCCCGCCGCCTCGCTGGCCAAGGGCGAGGCGTTCGTGTGGCACGCCGACGAGGGCCGCCTCGAATCGGTGACCAAGGTCAACCGGCTCGATCTCGCACTGCTGCAAGGCGTCGAGCGGCAGCGCGAATCGCTGCTCGACAACACGCGCCGCTTCGCCAAGGGGCTGCCGGCCAACAACGCTCTCCTCTGGGGCGCGCGCGGCATGGGCAAGAGCTCGCTCGTCAAGGCCGTGCACGGCGCGGTGAACAAGGAAACCAAGGGCGCGCTCGCCTTGGTGGAGATCCACCGCGAGGACATCCCCACCTTGCCGCGCGTGCTCGCTGTGCTGCGCCGGTCGGGCCGGCGCTGCATCCTGTTCTGCGACGATCTCTCGTTCGACGGCCAGGACGCGGCCTACAAGTCGCTCAAGGCCGTGCTCGAGGGCGGCATCGAAGGACGGCCCGACAACGTGATCTTCTACGCCACCTCGAATCGCCGCCATTTGATGCCGCGCGACATGATCGACAACGAGCGCGCGACCGCGATCCACGGCGGCGAGGCGATCGAGGAGAAGGTATCGCTTTCGGACCGCTTCGGCCTCTGGCTCGGCTTCCACGCCTGCGACCAGGACACGTTTTTCGCCATGATCGAGGGCTACGCCGCGGCTTACGGCCTCCGCGTGCCCGCCGAGCAGCTCCACAAGGAAGCGGTGGAATGGTCGGTCTCGCGCGGCTCCCGCTCCGGCCGCGTCGCCTGGCAGTTCATCCAGGACCTCGCCGGCAGGCTGGGTACGAAGCTGGGATGATTCTTCGCGCCGTCGATCGAGAGGCGCTGCATGTGTCGCCGGGCATCGGCATTCACCGGAGCACGATATTCCAAATTCCCCTCTCCCTGGGGGAGAGGGGCCAGGGGTGAGGGGCAGCAAACGTGGTGACGGCAGAAGGGACTCGATGCGGGCGCACTTATCCTTTGCCAATATGACTGTGTGTTCGAGATCACCGATTGCGCGGCGTCGTGCTGAACGCTTCGCACCACGTTTGCTGCCCCTCACCCCCACCCCCCTCTCCCCCAGGGAGAGGGGGCTAGCTTCGATTGGCCGTCGCCCAAGGGGGCGACATTCGGGATGACGGAAATCAAACGATCCGCCGCGACGCCGCCCCGCACCTTCGACCGCGACTACTATCGCCGCTACTACCTCGACCCCCGGCGCGCGGTCGTCTCGCGCGGGGAGATGGAATTGCGCGGGCGGTTCATCGCCGCGTTCGCGCGCTATTCCGACATGCCGGTGAAGCGCATCCTCGATGCCGGCTGCGGGCTCGGCCTGATGCGCAAGAGCCTGCGCCGCGGCCTGCCGAAAGCCGAATATGTCGGCCTCGAAGCCAGCGCCTATCTCTGCCGCAAGTTCGGCTGGCGCCAAGGCTCGCTCGCCGATTGGCGGAGCCGGCACACATACGAGCTCGTGATCTGCTACGACGTGCTGCAATATCTCGGCGACCGCGACGCCGCCCGGGCGATGGCGAATCTCGCGCGGCTCGCGAGCGGGCTCCTCTATTTCAGCGCCCTCACGCTCGAGGATTGGCGCTTCATCGCCGACCGCGCCAAGACGGACCGTGACGTGGCGATCCGCCCCGCCGCCTGGTATCGCCGCCGCTTGGCCCGCCATTTCATCGAGGCCGGCGCCGGCTTCTGGATCCGCCGCGGCGCCAACGTCACCCTCTGGTCGCTCGAAACCGTCGACCGCGCGGCGCGCCGCGTCTAGCCAGCCCGCCCTAGTCACCCCCAGGAAACGTCTCGCCTATTTCCGCCCGGCGACGTATCTCAGCGCGGCTGCGGGGCCCTGATGGCCCCGCCCGCACGTCGCATTCAATCAGGGGAGCAACACCGATGGCGACCAAGATTCTCGGCATCAACGGCAGCCTGCGCAAGCAGTCCTTCAACCGCATGGCCCTCGTGGCCGCGCAGAAGCTCGTGCCGGCCGACGCCACGCTCGACATCTACGACCTCGACGGCATCCCGGTCTTCAACCAGGACGAAGAGAAGAACCCGGTGGCGGCGGTGACCAAGTTCAAGGCCGCGATCCGCGCCGCCGACGCCATCCTGTTCGGAACGCCCGAATACAACTACTCGATCCCCGGCCCGCTCAAGAACGCCATCGACCAGGCCGCCCGCCCCTACGGCGACAGCGCCTGGGCCGGGAAGCCGGTGGCCATCATCGGCGCCTCGGTGGGCGTGCTCGGCACGGCCCGCGCGCAGTATCACCTGCGCCAGACCTTCGTGTTCCTCAACATGAACGCCGTCAACCAGCCCGAAGTGCTGATCCGCGAATGCGCGAACAAGTTCGACGCGCAGGGCAACCTCACCGACGACATGGCCAAGAAGCTGATCGGCCAGCTGCTCGAGAACCTCGTGGCGCTTTCGAAAAAGAAGTAGCGTCCTCGCCCCTATTTGACGTCATTCCGACCGAGGCCCTCGCGCCTCGGTCGGAATGACGACCCGACTATTGGATCTCAGGCCGTCTCGCCCTCGACCAGCGGCACGAAGCGGACGCCGGTGAGGAATTCGTGGTGGAAGCCGCTTTCGTCGCGGCGGATGCGGACCAGCACCTGGTCTTCGCCGGTCGGGCCGACCGGCACGATCATGACGCCGCCGACCGCGAGCTGGTTCAGGAGCACTTCCGGCACCTTGACCGCCGCCGCGGTGACGATCACGCGGTCGAACGGCGCCTGCTCGGGCCAGCCGCGGCTGCCATCGTCGAGCTTGGCGGTGACGTTGCGGATGTGGAGCCGCTCGAAAAGCTTCTCGGCGCCGGCGAGCAGGTCGCGGATGCGCTCGATCGTGTAGACCCGGCGGCAGAGCTTGGCGAGGATCGCGGTCTGATAGCCCGAGCCGGTGCCGATCTCGAGCACCTTGTGGCGCTTGCCGACTTCGAGCGACTGGGTCATGAGCGCCACGATCAGCGGCTGGCTGATGGTCTGGCCGCCGCCGATGGGCAGCGCGGTGTTGTCCCAGGCGCGGTCCTTGAAGAAATCCGGCACGAATTCGTCGCGCGGCACCCGCTCCATCGCCGAGAGCACGTCGCGGTCGCTGACGCCGCCCTGCCGCAGCTCCATGATCAGGCGGGCGCGGCGGGTGTCGGCTTTCATGGGGGCGAAACGACGAACATTTGGGGCCGAAGCACGGCGGGTCGTCCGCTTATGGCATGCATGCCGCCGCCACGAAAGGGGCTAAGCCGCGCGACCGAAATCGGGAGCTGCGCGCGACGGCATGGCTTCCAATTGCCGCGATTCATTGTATAGCCGCCCGATTCGGCTGCCCGGCGGCCACGCGCATGCGCCACCGTTGCGGCCGGCCCACTTGTATCCGCTTTCATTGCGACGCAGGGTGCCGGCAAGCAACGGGTCGCGGCGATTGCAATCGCCGGTATAGGGAGGAAGTTCATGCGCCGATTCTCACGAATGATGCTGTTCGCGGTCTTGGCCATTGCGCCGCTCAATGCGTGGGCCGGGCCAGTCGAGGAGGCGGATGCGTTCTTCGCCCGCTGGAAGGCCGCCTACGACGCCAACGACAACGTCGCGGTGGCGAAGCTTTACGCGCCGGAGGCCGTTCTCCACGGCACCCGCAGCCGCACTTTGACGGTCGGGACCGAGGCGATCACGAAATACTTCACGGTCGTCGTCGGCACCGGAAACAAGGTCGAATTCGTCGAACGCCAGATCATGGTCGTGAACGACACGACCCTCGTCGCCGTCGGCTTCAACGACTTCATGCGCAATCGCGACGGCAAGCTGGTGGCGGAGCCGGCCCGCTTCACGATGGTTCTCGTCAAGCGCGGCAACGATTGGCTCATCGCCCATCATCACTCGTCGCTCAGACCGCCGCCGGCCAAGTGAGGCAGTTCGCGGCCGGCGTCAGGCCAGCGCTTTCTTGAGCGCTTCCAGGCTGGGCGGGTGGACGAGCTCGAGCTGCACCGGCGTCACCGAGATGCGCGCGTTCATGACCGCGTGGAGATCGGTGCCGGGCAGCACCTCTTCCTCGCGCTGCATACCGAGCCAGTAGTAGGGAGCACCCCGCGGGTCGAGGCCTTCCACCCATTGCGTGCCGAGCTTGCGGCGCGCGAGGCCGGCGACTTCCACGCCCTTCACTTCCTCGGGCGGTAGATCGGGGTAGTTCACGTTGATGATGGTGTTGGCGGTCCAGCCGCCCTTAAGGAGCGTGCGGATGAGATCGGCGCCGAATTTGCGCGGTGTGTCCCATTTGGCCGGCTTGTTGAGCGCCACGACAAGGCTCATGGCGATCGAGGGGATGCCGAGCATCGTGCCTTCGCGGGCGCCGGCGCAGGTGCCGGAATAGGTCACGTCCTCGCCGAGGTTGGCGCCGCGGTTGACGCCGGAGAGGACGAGATCGGGCCGCCGGTCGGAGAGGATTTGCGTCACCCCCATCAACACCGAATCGGTCGGCGTGCCGTCGATGGCGTACCAGTTCTGCTGCACGCGGCGGCGGCGCAGCGGGCGGCGGAGGGTGAGCGAATGGCTCGCCCCGCTCTGCTCCTGCTCGGGCGCCACCACCCAGACGTCGTCGCTGAGCTCGCGCGCCAGCTCGTAGAGCAGGCGGATGCCCTTGGCCTGGATACCGTCGTCGTTGGTGACGAGGATGCGGGCCTTCTTCCAATCCGTGATCGTCCTACTCATCGGCGCCAATTGCTTTCATGCCGCCCATGTAGGGCCTGAGCGCCTGGGGCACGGCGATGCTGCCGTCCGCGCGCTGATAATTCTCCAGCACCGCGATGAGTGCCCGGCCCACCGCGATGCCGGAACCATTCAAGGTATGAACGTAGCGCGTGCCCTTTTGGCCCGCCGGCCTGAAACGCGCATCCATGCGCCGGGCCTGGAAGTCGCCGCAATTGGAGCACGACGAAATCTCGCGATACATGCCCTGCCCCGGCAGCCACACCTCGATGTCGTAGGTCTTCTTCGAGGCGAAGCCCATGTCGCCGGTGCACAGCAGCACGGTGCGGTAGGGCAGCTCCAGCCGGTCGAGCACCGCTTCCGCGCACTTGGTCATGCGCTCGTGCTCTTCCTCGGATTGATCGGGATGCGCGATGCTGACCAGCTCCACCTTGTAGAACTGGTGCTGGCGCAGCATACCGCGCGTGTCCTTGCCCGCGGCGCCCGCTTCCGAGCGAAAGCACGCTGTGTGCGCAGTGAAGCGCTGCGGCAATTGCTTCTCGTCGAACAGCTTGCCGGCGGCGAGATTGGTCAGCGGCACTTCGGCGGTGGGGATGAGCCAGAAATCGTTCGTCGTGCGAAACAGGTCCTCGGCGAATTTCGGCAGGTTCGCCGTGCCGTAGAGCGCCTTGTCGCGCACCAGCAGCGGCGGGCTCACTTCGGTGTAGCCGAACTCCGTGGTGTGGAGATCGAGCATGAATTGCGCGAGCGCGCGTTCGAGCCGCGCGAGCGCGCCTTTGAGGATCGTAAAGCGCGCGCCGGAGATGATTCCCGCCTGCTCGAAATCCATCAGCCCCAGCGCCTCGCCGAGCTCGAAATGCTGCTTGGGTTCGAACTCGGGCTTGGCGATGGGGCCGGAGCGGCGCTTGATCTCGTTGTCGTGCTCGCTCTTGCCGAACGGCACGTCGGCGGCGGGCGCATTGGGCACCACGGCCAGGAAGGTCTCGAGCTCGGCGTCGGCGGCCTTCATCGCCTCTTCGAGCGCGGCTTGCTTGGCCTTCAACTCGCCGACCTTGGCGAGAATCGGCGCGGCGTCCTGGCCCTTCGATTTGGCGATGCCGATTTCCTTGGAGAGCTTGTTGTGCTCGGCCTGGACGGTCTGCGCCTCGGTCTGGGCCGCGCGGCGCTTCTGATCGAGCGCCTGCACCTGATCCCCGAGCGGCGCCAAGCCGCGCCGCCGCAACGCCTCGTCGAGCGCGGCCGGGTTCTCCCGGATCCATTTCACGTCAAGCATGGGGAAATTCTATTCGATTCAGGCGCGCGTTATAGGGCGGCGGCGGTGATGCGTAAAGCGAGGCCCGTGCCGCGCGACAGGCCGTGCCCTCACCTCCCATGCAATGCAAGCGCATTGCATGGGCCCCTCCTCTCCCGCTGCGGGAGAGGAAAAGGAGGCGCGTGGCGCAAATGCTTTTCTCTCCCACGAAGTGGGAGAGAAGGGGCCCAGGCAACGCTTTCGGCGTTGCCTGGGAAGTGAGGGCCGGTGCCGCCCGCCTAGACCGGCGTGCGCGAGCGCTGGAGGCCGTCGTCGATGCGGGCCCAGGGGATTTCGCTTTCCACACCCCAATGCCGTTCGGGCTTCACCAGGTCGGGGCGGTCGAGGCTGCCGACGGCGAGCGCGTAATATTCCGGGCGCGAATCGTATTGGAAATAGATCGGCGAGCCGCAATCCGCGCAGAAGGCGCGCACGGCGATGGCCGAGGATTTGTAGCGCTTGGGCTCCTTGCCGAGCCAGCGGAGCTTGTCGGACGGCGCGCGCGCGAAGACGCCGAACGCCGAGCCGCTGGCCCGCCGGCACATGGTGCAATGGCAGAAGCTCGCGCTCTCCAGGCGCTCGGCGTCGACCGCGTAGCGGACCGCGCCGCAGAGACATCCGCCCGTGATCATGCCGCCACCTTTCTGCCGCGCGAGAGCGCGCCGCCGAGCGCCACCAGCAGCGCGCCGATGCCGCCGAACGCCGCCACCAGCACCACGATGTTGAGGACGACGCGCGCCACGCCGAGTTTCCCGATCTCGAGGAAGGGATAGGGATAGACGCCCGTGATCGTGCCGCGGATGATGGCATAGATCGCGTAGACGACGGGAAAGATCAGCCAGCGCGGAATGTCGCCATACGCGAGCCGCGACTTGTCGACGAACAGCAGCCAATAGAGCAGGAAATAGACCGGCGTCACATAGTGGAGCGCCACGTCGGCGAGCTTGGCGAGCCCTTCCGGGTTCCACAGCACGCGCAGCACGATCACGTAAACGAGCCCGACCACGGCGATGTAGACCGCGATCGCGGTCTTGACGCCCGGGCGCGCGAAGAAGGCCGGCGCCCCCTCGCCGCGCCCCATGAGCGAGCCGAGATAGGCCAGCACCGCCAGGAGATTGCTCAAGATCGTGAAGTAGCTGAAGAACTCGACGATCGCGGCGGTGGACGTGCCGCCCTTCCCCGCCGCGAGGCGCAGCAGGAGATAGAGCTGCAGGACGAGCGCCGCGATGCCGATCAGGGCACCCACCGCTTCCGCCAGCCGCGAAGCACCCCTGTTCGGCATTCCCGCGTCCTCTCGTCGGTTCGCCGTCAGGACGGCTTCTTCTCCGCCGGCGCCTCGCCGCGCAATTCGGCCTCGAACGCCGCCTCGTCCTTGGCGCGCTGGCGCTCGATCGCCCGCGCGATCAGGATGCCGACTTCGTAGAGGATGCACATCGGGATCGCCAGCGCCAATTGGCTGATGATGTCGGGCGGCGTGATGATGGCCGCGACGACGAAGATGATGACGATGGCGTAGCGCCGCCCCTTGGCCAGCCCCGCCGCCGACGCGAGCCCGGCGCGCGACAGCAGCCCGAGCAGCACCGGCGTCTGGAAGCAGATGCCGAAGGCGAAGATCAGCTTCATCACCAGCGAGAGATATTCGTTCACCTTCGGCATCATGGCGATGGTGATCTCGGTCGCCGTGCCCATCTGCTCGAACTCGGCGAAGAAGCGCCACGCGACCGGCATCACGAAGTAATAGACGAAGGCGCCGCCGGAAAAGAACAGGATCGGCGTCGCGATCAGGAACGGCAGGAAGGCGCGCTGCTCCTTCTTGTAGAGGCCGGGCGCCACGAACTTCCACACCTGGATGGCAAAGATGGGAAACGACAGGAAGAATCCGGTCCAGAGCCCGACCTTGATGTTGGTGAAGAACTTCTCGTAGAGCTGGGTGTAGATCATCGAGTGCGAGCCGGGGATGGACTTGAAAACGTCCGTCAGCGGCCGCGCGATGAAATTGAAGACCTCGCCGGCGAACACCATCGCCACCGAGGTGATGATGGCGAACGCCAGGAACGACCACATCAGCCGCTTGCGCAGCTCGATGAGGTGATCCATCAGCGGCATCTTGTAGTCGTCGGGCTCGCCCGTGGCGGCGCCCGGCGTTGCGGCCTTCTTGTCGCTCATGGCCGCGCCCTCCGCCTGACGCCCGGCGGGCCCGCGTGTTTCGCCGGCGCGCGCGTGAGCCGCGCCTTGTAGACCGCCTTCGGCGCGGGTTTCTTCGGCTTCTTCTTGCGCTGGTGATCCATCAGGGGACGGAGCGCGGCCGTGCCACGCTCGGGCCATTCGGGCGTGGTGTAGGCACTCGCGAAGGAGTCCGAGGCCGCGGGCGGCGGCGAGATGGGATCGAACGACGTCGTCTCGTTCTGGATGGTCTGGTGGAATTCGGTCTCGGCCTTACGCGCCGCCGACTCGAATTCCTCCTTGAGGTTCTTGATCTCGGTCTCGCGCAGCATGTCGTCGACCGACGAGCGGAACTCGCGCGCGAGGCCGCGCGCCTTGCCGGCCCACTCGGTCACCGTCTTGATGACTTTCGGCAGTTCCTTGGGGCCGAGGAAGATGAGGGCGACCGCGGCGATCAGCATGATCTGCGACCAACCGAAGTCGAGCATGTTCAGACGCCTGTCGTTACGAGGTCGCGCTCGACGCTGACCGGCCGCATGCCCGGCGCGGCGGCCACGGCCGCCGCGGCGCGGGCCGGCCCGCTCACGTGCGGCGGACCGCTTCCTCTTGCTTCTTCTCGGCGGCGGGCTGTGCCGGGGGAATCTGCGGGCTCGCGGCGGGCTGCGCGCCCGGCGCCTGCTCGCCCTGGCCCTCGTTCTCCTTGAGGCCCTTCTTGAACGCCGTGATGCCGCTGCCGAGGTCTTTCATCAGGCGCGGGATCTTGCCCGCGCCGAACAGCAGCAGGACGACGACAAGCACGATGATGATGTGCCAAAAACTAATGCCCATTTGGGTACGTCTCCTTGCGGCGGGTCGCGGCGGCGGGTCGGAAATCGGGCCGGATATTAGCTTGCGGCTCCGGCCCCGCAAACTTTGGGGGGCCGGGGCTGCCCGTCAATCGCGCCCTGACCCGACAGATGTAGGGGTTTCTGCGGGAAAAACAAAGACCTCGTCGGAGTCCACGAGGGCCGCGGCGAAGGCGCCTTCGGCCAGGCGGAGCTTGCCGGATACGCGTGCATAGAGGGGCGGCTCGGCCGCCTCGGCACCGCGCCGCCTCAGAAGAACGAGGCTGGCTGCGCCCATCGGACGCACCCATTCCACGGTCATCGGCAGGCTTCCGGGCGGCGCGCTGCTATCGGGAAATACGCCGACTCCCTGCTGGCGGATGATCACGATGGCGTGGGAACCGGCCGCCAGCCCCGGCGCCGCGACCGGACCCAGCGGCGTATCGATCGCCCCGCTTGCGTTCACCGTGCCGCGAAACTTGTTAACCTCGCTCAGGAACTCGGCCACGAACGGTGTCTCGGGCCGGCGATAGAGGTCGTCGGCGGCGCCGATCTGCAGCACGCGGCCGGCACGCATCACCGCCACGCGGTCGCCGAGCAGCATCGCTTCCTCGGGATCGTGGGTGACGACGACGGAGGCGGCGCCGCTCTCCTTGAGCACCCGCCACGTGTCTTCCAGCAAGCGCCGGCGGAGGCGCGCATCGATTCCGGAAAACGGCTCGTCGAGCAGGAAGAGGCGCGGCGCCGGCGCCATCGCGCGGGCGAGCGCCACGCGCTGCTGCTGCCCGCCCGAGAGCGTGTGCGGATAGGCGCCGGCCAGTTCCGCCATGCCGACCCGCGCCAGCGCCGCCTGCGCCCGCTCGCGCGCCGCACCCGCCGCCAGCCGGTGCAGGCCGAACGCCGCGTTCTCGATCACCGAGAGATGCGGGAACAGCGCGAAATCCTGGAACAGGAAACCGATGTTGCGCGCCTCCGGCGGCACCTCGGCTTCGCCCGCCCCCGCCCCCGCGGCGGCGGCGACCGTGTGGCCCTCGATCGTGACGCGGCCCGATTGCAGCGGCTCGAGGCCGGCCGCGATCCGCAACAAGGTGGATTTACCGCAGCCCGACGGCCCGAGGAGACACAGGATCTCGCCCTTGGCCACTGTCAGCGAAACGCCGTCGAGCGCGAGCGTCGGCCCGTAGCGGTGCGCGACGTTCTCGATGACGAGGGCGGTCATGCGCGCGGCATCACGCGGTGCGGAGCGCGGGCGCCACGCCCGTGCCCGCGGTGCCGGCCGCCATGCCGGGGCGCGCGTGCGCGATGGCGCGGCTCAGGAGGATGACGGGAATGATGCCGACGGCGACGATGGCGAGCGCGGCCGGCGCCGCCGCCTTCAGCTGCTCGTCGCTGGCGAATTCGTAGGTGCGGATCGCCAGGGTGTCGAAATTGAACGGGCGCAGCATGAGGGTCGCCGGCAGCTCCTTCATCACGTCCACGAATACCAGCAGCGCCGCGGTGAGCAAGCTGCCTTTCAGCATCGGCGCGTGGATGCGGCGAAACACCCCGGCAGGTCCGAGGCCGAGCGTGCGCCCGGCGTCGTCCATGTGCGGTGTCACGCGCGTGAAACCGGACTCCACGGCGCCCAACGCGATCGGCAGGAAGCGCACGGCATAGGCGAAGTAAAGCGCGAACAGGCCGCCGCTCAGCCACAGCGAGGCGCCGCCGGTGAGCCCGTTCACCGCCCTATCGAAGCCGCCGAGCGCGAGTGCCACGCCGACCGCGATCACGGCGCCGGGTACGGCGTAGCCCAAGCCGACGATGGCGGCCGCGAGCCGCAGCGAGCGCCGGCCGCGGCTCTGGCGGAGCGCATAGGCGATGGCGCCGCCGAGGGTCACGCACAGGATCGCGGCGCCGCCGGCGAGCACGACGCTGTTGAGTGCCAGTTTCCAGAAGCGCGCATCGATGGCGCTCGCCGCCTGGTCGATGGTCCATGTGCCGAGCGCCGCCGCCGGCAGCAGGAAGCCGAAGAAGATCGGCGCGAAGCAGAACGCCACCGCGGCGGCGGCGCGCCAGCCCTTGAGGTCGTAGGCCGGCAGCGGCCGGTAGCGCCGCGACATGTGCATGAAGGCGGCGCGGCCGCGCGACCAGCGCTCGATCCACACCAGCGCCGCCACGAACAGGATCAGCAAGAGCGCGAGCTGCGCGGCGCCGGTAGCGTCGCCGCGCGCCAGCCAGACGCGGTTGATGGCGGTCACGAAGGTGTCCACGCCGAAATGCTGCACGGCGCCGAAATCGTTGAGCGCCTCCATCAGGGCCAGCGAAGCGCCCACCGCGATCGAGGGCCGCGCCAGCGGCAGCGCGACGCGCCGGGCACTTCCCCACGGGGAAAGCCCGAGCGTGCGGCTGACCTCGAGCACGCATACCGATTGCTCGAGGAAGGCCGCGCGCGCCAGCATGTAAACGTAGGGATAGAGCACGAGATTGAGAACGAGGATGGCACCCCAGAGCGAGCGGATGTTCGGATACCAGGAGAGGACGCCCTCGGCGCCGAGCCAGCCGCGCAAGCTCGCATGCACGGGCCCGGCCGCGTCGAACAAGCCGGCATAGACATAGGCGACGACATAGGCCGGCATGGCGAGCGGCAGCAGCAGCGCCCACTCGAAAATGCGACGGCCCGGAAAGCGGCAGAGGCTGACCAGCCACGCCGACGCGACCCCGCCCAGGATCGTCCCCGCGCCGACGCCGAGCACGATCCAGAACGTGTTGGCGAGATAACGCGGCAGCACGGTATCCGCGAGATGGCCCCAGAAGGCGCCGTCGCCCGAGAAAGCGCGCCACACCACGGCGCCCAGCGGAATCGCGACGCCCAACGCAAGTGCCAGGCCGAAGATCGACCAGCCGCGGTCGGGGTTGCGCGCACGGTGCGGGGCGCTCATCGCGTTCCCGCGCGGAGCGGCCTGCCCTCACTTCCCAAATCGCAAGAGCGATTTGGGCCCTTTCTCTCCCGCTGCGCGGGAGAGAAAAGTAGATCGTGCGCGCGCACGTCCCTTTTCTCTCCCGCGTGCGGGAGAGAAGGGGCCCATTGACGCGCCCTTCGCGCGGCAATGGGAAGTGAGGGCACGGTGTGCGCCGTGGGGTTCAATCTGCGGTCCTGGCAATGGCTGGCGAATCAGCCGCCACCGTATTGATAACCGTTCTCACATTCAACGTAGGGAAAGCGAGCGCCTCAGCGCCTTCCGCCCGGGCGGTCCGGCGGGGTCTCTTCGTCTTCCGCGGCGATGCCGGTTTCGTCGAGATCGAGCAGCGGCTCCGCGCTTTCTTCCTCGGCGTCGTCGGCGCCGGATTCGTCGTCGCTACTGCCGGGCTGGAGGACGTGGACGCGCGGGCGCGTGTCGAGCAGGCCCGAGGCCTTGAGCTCGTCGAGGCCGGGCAGGTCGCCGATCTTCTCGAGCGAGAAATGATCGAGGAATTCCTGGGTCGTGACCCAGGTGAGCGGCCGGCCGGGCGTGCGCCGGCGCTTGCCGGGCTTGATCCAGCCGCATTCCAGCAGCACGTCGAGCGTGCCGCGCGAGAGCGCCACGCCCCTGATTTCTTCGATCTCGGCGCGTGTGACGGGCTGATGATAGGCGACGATGCCGAGCGCCTCCAACGCCGCGCGCGAGAGCTTGCGCGTCACCTTGCGCTCGAGCCGGAGATGGGCGGCCAATTCGGGCGCGGTGCGGAACGCCCAGCACTCGCCGATCTTGACCAGCCGGATACCACGCTCGGCGAAATCCGAGGCGATGGCGCCGAGCAGCGCCGCCGTGTCGGTGCCCGCCGGCAGCCGGTCGGCGATGGCCTTTTCCGCGATCGGCTCGGGCGAGGCGAACACCAGCGCTTCCACCACCTGGCGCAGCAGCGCCAGATCGGGCGGCGGCGCGGGCGCCGGCGTCACGTTCTCGTTGGCGGCGTTTTCGTTGGCGACGATGTCGGGCGCGGTCACGACATCATCCGGAACGTCGCCGTCGCTGGGGCGGGTCACGAGCGGTCCTCCGTGCGCCGCACGAAGATCGGGCCGAACGGACGTTCCTGGCGCACCATGGCCTTGCCGGATTTCACCAATTCGAGCGTGGCCGCGAAGGTGGTGGCGACGGCCGAGCGCCGGTTCAAGCCCGGGCGCAGGCCCTCGGGCAGATAGCTCGCGAGCGTCGTCCAGTCCGGTGTCCGGCCCATCAAGGTCTGCAAGCGCCGGAGCGCGTCCTCCACGGAATAGATTTCGGCCCGCTCGCGGATCGCCAGCACGTCGCCGGTCTTGCGGCGCTTCTGGTCGGAATAGCCCTTGAGTAGCTCGAACAGCGAGACCTGATAGACGATGCGGGTCGAGACCGGCAATTCCTCGGCCGCGCCGCGGACGAAGAAATCCACGCCCTTTTGCGGCCGCGCCATCAGGCGCTTGACGACGCCGCGCACCGCCTCAAGGCGGCGGAGTTGGAACGCCAGCGCCTCGGCCATTTCGGCGCCCGAGGGCTCGTCCGCGGTCTTGACCTGCGGCAGCAGCAGCTTGGATTTGAGATAGGCCAGCCACGCCGCCATCACGAGATAGTCGGCGGCGAGATCGAGCTTCAGGTCGCGCGCCTGCTGGATGAAGGCAAGATATTGCTCGGCCAGCGCCAGGATCGAGATGCGCGTGATGTCGACCTTCTGGTCGCGCGCGAGGGCCAGCAGCACGTCGAGCGGCCCCTCGAAGCCCTCGAGGGCGAGCACGAAGCGGTCGGAATCGGCCACCGGCTCGCGCGGCTCGTCGGGCGCGAATTCGGGTTCGCGGGGGATCTCGGTCTCGTCGCTGTCGGAGGTCATGACGCGGCACCGATGCCGACCAGCGACGCGATGCCGCCGGTGATGGCGGTGACGATGGGCTGGATCAGCATGGAGAAGAGATTGATTTCGTCGCCGAGCTGGCGCGTCACCAGCGGCACGATCAGGAGAAGCCCGATCACGATCCACATGCCGATCGGCTCGAGGCGCGCGAGCGGAAAGGCCAGCGAGCCCGGCAGCACGCCCACCGCGATGCGCCCGCCGTCGAGCGGCGGGATGGGGATCAGGTTGAACACGGCGATCAGCACATTGAAGTAGATCGACCAGGTCAGCAACTGGCGGAAGAGATCTTTCTCCACGCCGGAAGCGCCGTAGAGCGAGAGTGCGATCCCCGAGGCGAGCGCCAAAGCGAGGTTGATACCCGGCCCGGCCGCCGCCACCAGCACCATGTCGCGGCGCGGCGAGTTGAGACGGCTCGGATTGACCGGCACGGGCTTGGCCCAGCCGAACATCCAGCCGGTGGTGAAGAAGAGCGCCAGCGGCAGCACCACCGTGCCCAGCGGATCGATGTGGCGGAGCGGGTTGAACGACACCCGCCCCTGCTCGAAGGCCGTGGGATCGCCGAGCTTGTAGGCGACGTAGCCGTGCGCGGCCTCGTGAAAGGTGATGGCAATGATCGCGACCGGCGCGACGACAATCAGCGCCTCCAGCAGGCTGGACCAATCCGACATGCGGCCTTTATGCGACGGGAGCGAGCAGCGCCGCAAGCCGCGCCAGCGCCGCGGCGGGATCGAGCGCTTCCGCGGGCCTGTGCACAAGTGCCGCGCGGTAGCGCGCGAGGCCGGCGCCCGCGAGCGCCCCCGCGCCTTTCGCCACCGCCTCCATTTCGGCGCGGTCGCCATTGCAGTGGAGCGCGATATCGCAGCCGGCGGCGAGGCACTTCCGGGCGCGCTCTTCGAACGAACCCTTGAGCGCCTTCATCGAGAGATCGTCCGACATCAGCGCGCCGTTGAAGCCGATGGCGCCGCGGATGATGTCGGCGATGATGCTCTTGGAGTTGGTCGCGCATTCGTCCTTGTCGAGCGCGGTGTAGAGCACGTGCGCGGTCATCGCCCAGGGCTGGTCGGCGAGCGCCTTGAAGGGCGGGAAATCGGCGGCCGCAAGTTCCGCCCGGCTGGCGTCGACCACGGGCAGCGCCTCGTGGCTGTCGGCCCGGGCGCGGCCGTGGCCGGGGATGTGCTTGATGACCGGCGCCACCCCGCCCGCCCGGAAACCCTCGCACCAGGCGCGCCCGAGGATGCCGATCGTGGCCGGGTCGCGTGCGAGCGCGCGGTCGCCGACGATGTCGTGGCTGCCGGGCTGCGGCAGGTCGAGGACCGGGGCGCAATCGACGTCGATGCCGAGCAAAGCCAATTCGTGGGCGATGAGCCGCGCGTTGAGGCGGCAGGCCTCGATAGCGGCGGCGGGATCGCGGGCATGGAGCGCCCCGAACACGGCCCCCGGCGGCGGGTGGCGCCAATGCGGCGGGCGGAGGCGCGCGACCCGCCCGCCCTCCTGGTCGATGAGCACGGGGGTATTGGGCACGCCGGCGCTGGCGCGAAGGTCGGACACCAGGGCCTTGATCTGGGCCGGCGTCTGGCAATTGCGGCCGAACAGGATGAAGCCAGCCGGACGCACGGCCTTGAAGAAGGCGCGCTCGCCGGGCTCGAGGACGGGTCCGGCGCAGCCGAAGATGGCGGCGGTCAGCGGCGCGGGAGCGCCGGTCGAAGTCGGAGACAAGGTCAGCTCTTGACCAGCAGGCAGCCCACTTTGCGCTTGGAAAGCGCCGTGCACAGCTTCTGCACGTCGTCGGCCGATTTCAGCGGTCCCGCCTGGAGCCGCACCATCGTGCCCTTGGCGCGAATCTCGACGCGCTCCAAGACCATCTGCAGGCTGCCGATGAGGTCCGCGTGACGGCTCTTCAACTCGCGCCAGCGCTTCTGGGCGCTTTCGGTGGTGCTGAAGGAGCCGAGCTGAATCCGATACGGCCCAATATCTTGGGCGAGATTCTTTTCGCCGGGCTTGGTGCTCGCGATCTGATGCGGCTTTTTCGGCCCCTTGGCTGGGCCGGCGGCCGGCACGACCTTGCGGTGAGTCTCAAATCGTTCGTAGATCGATTTGTCCTTGTGGGGAATTTGCAGGCCGCCTGGGTCCGTGGGTTTGACCTTGAGCGGCGTGGTTTCGGCCTTGATCAGCGGGATCGGCGCTAGCACCTCGGCGCGCGCGGGCGGCTGCGGCCAGACCAGGGCCAATGCCGCGGCCAAGCCCATCGCTGCCACCGATCCGCCGATAACGACCCGCCGTGTCTTCACCGCATCTCCTCTGCCGGCATCACGCCGATGACCCCCAGGCCCGACGCGATCACCAGCTGCACGCCCCGAACCAGTGCCAGCCTTGCCCGGGTCAGAGCCTCGTCGCCCTCGACGATGAAGCGCAGGCCGGGCTCGTCCTTGCCGCGGTTCCAGTGGCCGTGAAACGCCGCCGCCACATCGCCGAGATAGAACGCCAGACGATGCGGCTCATGCGCCTCGGCGGCCGCCTCGATCGTCCGCGGCCACGCTGCTAACAGTTTGATTAGGCCCATTTCTCCCGAATCTGTCAAGAGATTCAATGAGATTCCCATAAGTGTTGAGTCGCTGAAGTCACTGCCCGGCAATACCTCCTTGGCCTGCCGGAAGACCGAGCAACAGCGGGCATGGGCGTATTGGATGTAGAAGACCGGATTATCCTTGGATTGCTCCTGGACCTTGGCGAAGTCGAAATCGAGGGCGGCGTCGTTCTTGCGGGTCAGCATGATGAGCCGCATCACGTCCTTGCCGACCTGCTCGACCACGTCGCGCACGGTCACGACATTGCCCGCGCGCTTGGACATCCGCACCGGCTCGCCGCGGTCGAGCAGGTTCACGAGCTGGCAGAGCTTGACGTCGAGCGTGCCCTGCCCGCCCGTGATCGCCTTCACCGCTGCGGCCACGCGCTTCACATAGCCGCCGTGATCGGCGCCCCACACGTCGATCATGGTGCGGAAGCCGCGCCGGAACTTGTCGTAGTGATAGGCGATGTCGCTGGCGAAATAGGTGCCGGTGCCGTCGGATTTCTTGAGCGGGCGATCCACGTCGTCGCCGAACGCGGTGGCGCGGAAAAGGGTTTGCGGGCGCGGCTCCCAATCGTCGGGCAGCTTGCCCTTGGGCGGCTCGAGCACGCCGGTGTAAATGTGGCCCTGCGCCTCCAGCACTTTGAGGGCCGCGTCCACCTTGCCGGATTCGACCAGCGCGCGTTCCGACGTGAACACGTCGTGTTTGATACCCAGCGTCGCGAGATCCTCGCGGATCCGGTCCATCATGTAGTCGACGGCGAATCTGCGCGCCGCTTCGAGCAGGCCGGCCGGATCGTTGCCGCGCTGCCAGCGCGCGCCGTGCCCGGCCAGCGCCGCTTTCGCCGCGTCAATCACCTCTTCGCCGGGATAGAGGCCCTCGAATTCGCTGTCGGGCAGCGTCTCGCCGTTCAACTGGCGCAGCCGCTTCAGGAACGATTCGCCGAGGATGTCGATCTGCTTCCCCGCGTCGTTGATGTAGTACTCGCGCGTCACCTTGTAGCCGGCCTTGGCGAGCAGCGCGGCGAGCACGTCGCCGACCACGGCGCCGCGCGCGTGGCCGACATGCAGCAGGCCCGTGGGATTGGCGGAGACGAATTCGACGTTGATGGCTTCGCCCTTCCCCATCGCGCTGTCGCCATAGGCGGTGCCGGCCTGGAGCACGTCGAGCAGGCGCGCGCGCCAGTATTCGGCGCGGACGCGGAGATTGATGAAGCCCGGCCCCGCGATCTCCGCCGCTTCGATGTCGGGCAGCAAACGGAGCCCGGCCGCGATCGGCTCGGCGATGGCGCGCGGCGGCTTGCCCGCGGCCTTGGCCAGCACCATCGCGGCATTGGTGGCGAGATCGCCATGCGCGGCATCGCGCGGCGGCTCGACCGTGACGCGCGCCGTATCGAGCCCCGCCGGCAGCGCGCCCGAAGCGGCGAGCCGCTCGACGAGCGCGACGATCTCGCCGCGGAAATGGGTGAAGACGTTCATGGGCGATCGTTCGATTCGAGTGGGCGCAAACGTCGTGATCGGGGTCAACGCGACTGTTGCTACGAGTCGTTTGCGTCCATCCTTCGAGGCCGCCGCGAGAGCGGCGGCACCTCAGGATGAGGCTTATTTTGCGCGAACAAAATCACCCTCATCCTGAGGTGCCCAATTGCATTCGCTTCGCGAATGGAATTGGGCCTCGAAGGATGGACGCTTGCACGACGTCGCCACAGCTGCGCGGGCAAACGGCCCGCCGCTCAGGACGACGTGCTGGAACCGCCTTCTCTACGACGAACCCGCGCCGCCGAACAACCTCTTGTGTTCGTCCAAGGCGTAACGGTCGGTCATGCCGGCGATATAGTCGGCGATGACGCGTGCCAGCCTGGCGCCGCCCGCTCCGCCCCGTTCTTGCCAGGCGGCAGGGAGAAGCGCGGGATCGGCGATGTAGCGCTTGAAGAGATCGCGCACCACGTCGGCGGCGCGCGCGGTCATCGCCTTCACCTTGGGATGGCGATACATGTGTTCGAAGAGAAACGCCTTGAGCTCGCGCTGGCCTGCCTCCATCTCCGGCGAGAACGCCGCGATGGGCGTCGCGAGTGCGCGGATGTCCTCGGCCGTGCGCGGCGCGGCCGCCGCGATCCGCCGCCGCGTTTCTACTAGTAGATCGCGCACGGTGCGGTCGATGAGCCGGCGCACGGCCTCGTGGATGAGCCGCGGCGGCTCCAATCCGGGATGGAGCGCCTCCACTTCGCGGAAGGCGGCGGCGACGAAGCCGACCGCGTTCAAGTCCTCGACCGCGAACAGGGCGGCGCGCAGGCCGTCGTCGATATCGTGATTGTTGTAGGCGATGTCGTCGGCGAGCGCCGCCACCTGCGCTTCGGGGCCGGGAAACGTGCCGAGCTCGAGATCGTGCGTCGCGTTGTAGTCGCGGATTGGCTCGGGCAGCGGCTTCTTCCGGGCGCCGCTTACACCGATCAAAGGCCCATTGTGCTTCACGACGCCCTCGAGCGTTTCCCAGGTGAGATTGAGCCCGTCGAACACCGCGTATTTCCGCTCGAGCCGCGTCAGAAGGCGCAGCGTTTGCGCGTTATGGTCGAAGCCGCCCCAATCGCGCATCGCTTCGGCGAGCGCCTCCTCGCCGGCATGGCCGAACGGCGTGTGGCCGAGATCGTGGGCGAGCGACACGGCTTCCGCGAGATCCTCGTTCAGGCCGAGGCGGCGGCCGATCGAGCGCGCGATCTGCGCCACTTCGAGCGAATGGGTGAGCCGCGTGCGGTAATGATCGCCCTCGTCGGCGACGAACACTTGCGTCTTCTGCTTCAGGCGCCGGAACGCGGTCGAATGCACGATGCGGTCGCGGTCGCGCTGGAACGGCGTGCGCGAATCGCTCTCCGGCTCCGCGATCAGCCGCCCCCGGCTCCGCTCCGGCAGCGTGGCGTAGGGCGCGTAGGTGATGCCAAAGGCGGGCGACATGCGGCCGAAACTAGGTTGAGCGGATTCGATCTGCAATCATTCAGCGGCGGTTGGCGTCGATTGATGTGGGTCAATTTGTGCGGCGACGAGGTGTGGCATCGAGGTCATCGGTATCAACGAATGTCCGGAAGAAAGTCACCGATCATGAAATCTCTACTTCGCCGCCTGATGCTCGCCGCCGGCTTGCTCGCCGGACCCGCAACGGCCAGTCTGGCCGAATTGGCGAACCCGTCGCTGGGGAACCCGTCCCTAGCGAACCCGTCGCTGTCGAACCCAGGACGCTGCGGGGCCGGCTACACTCTGGGGACCTATAACGGGCGCCAATACTGTTTGCGGTGCGAGTCCGGATACACCTTTGGAACCTATAACAAACGGAATTATTGTTTGCGGTGCGAGCGCGACTACAATTTCACTACCTACAACGGCCGGCAATACTGCTTGCGGTGCCCGGCTGGCTATACCTATCGCATGGTTCGCGGGAAGAACTTTTGCGTGCGATGATGGGCGATCGGCGCCCGAACCGGGGTCGGCGCCCGCGCCGACGGAATTTCGCCCAATCCGCCGATATGCGGCCGTTTGACAAGCCCGATATGCGAATTAGATAAGGGGCACGCATCCGCATCGGTTCCAAATGCCATGCCCGACACCATTCAGACCGCTTCCGGCCAAGCCGCCCCCGCCCCGGCGGCGGCGGCGTTTGCCGTCTCCGCCAACGCGGCCCGGCGCATCGCGGCGCTGAAGGCTGTGGAAGGCAACGACGCGCTGATGATGCGGGTCACCGTCTCGGGCGGCGGCTGCTCGGGCTTCAAGTACGAGTTCGGGCTCGATGCCGCGCTCAACGGCGACGACAAGGTGTTCGAGCGCGACGGCCAGAAGGTGGTGATCGACACCACCTCGCTCGAGTTCGTGGCCAATGCCGAGCTCGACTTCAAGGAAGACCTGATGGGGAGCTATTTCGCGGTCGGCAACCCCAACGCGAAATCCTCCTGCGGCTGCGGCGCGAGCTTCTCGGTCGATTAGCCGGCCTCGGGGACCCGCGCGGCTCCGGCCGCGCTTCCTTTGTTGGCACCGTGAAAGCGCGCCTCTGGAGGCGCGCGGTCCCGATCCCTGCCTTCCGCCGTCACCCCGCCACGAGCGGCACGCCGAGCTTCGCGGCCGCTTTGCGCAGGTCGCGATCGAGCGTTGCCAGCGGCAGGCCGGTGCGGGCGGCGAGCTCGAGATAGGCGGCGTCGTATGCGGTGAGGCGGAAGCGGTGGGCGAGCGACGAGATTTCACGCCACGCCCGCTCGCCGGTTTCGGGATCGACTTCGATGTTGAGCCGCTCCAGTGCGTCGAGTGCTTTGAGTCGGTCGGCGTTCGGGATGCGCTTTCGGCGTTCGGCCATCAGCAGCGTATTGGCGATCTCCAGCCGCCAATGCCCCGGCACCAATGCGCCCCCTTCGGCGACGATCGCGCGCACGGCTTCGACCTCGACGTTCGATTCGTCCGGCAGAATCCAGGCCGCGACGGTGGAGCAATCAACGACGAGCGTCGGCATCGTCTGCTATTTCCGGCCCTCGTCGCGATACGCCTTCCATTCTTCCCAATCGAATTTGCCGAGATTCAAGCGGCGCCCGATGGCGCGGAGATCTTCCATCGCCTTCCGCGCCTTCTCCTTGTCGAAGCCGCGCTTGAGCGGCACCAGCTTGGCAACCGGCTTGCCGCGCAAGGTCACGGTGAACTCCTCGCCGCGCTGGACGCGCTCGAGCAGCTTGGAGAAATGGGTCTTGGCCTCGAAGGCGCCGATCTCGGACATGGTGACCTCAATAGACTAGTTGACAAACTAGTCTGTTTGGCGCCGCTGTCAATGCAATTTGTATTCACATTGTTCTTGCCTTTATTCCTATTTCGATGTAGCGTGCGGCGTTTTCGAACATTGGAATGACCCATGCGGATCGATCTCCGAACGGCCGAGCCCGATAACGCGGGCATCGATGAGGACACCGGCGAGCCATATTTCACCGCCTACGACCCGGACGACGAGGCGGTGGTCGCGGACTCCGTCGACGTGACCGAAGAGCAATACCGCGTCATCTGTCAGTACTCGGCGGCCCGCGAACGCCGGGCGGCAGCCGAGCAATGGGTCGAGGCGCGGCGCGCTCTGCCGGAGCCGCCGCAAGAACCCGAGCCCGACGAAATTCCGGCCGGCGGCAAGCTCACCGCACGGCAGGAGGCGTTCTGCCAACGCTACGCCGCCCAACCGGTGGCCACCCACGCGGCGGCGCTGGCGGGGTATGCCGAGGCGTCCCTGCGCAATCAGGCCTACCGGCTGCTCCGCAATCCGCTGGTGCTCGATCGCGTCGCGTCCATCCGCGCCGAGCGGAACGTGCGCTACGTGCTCGAGCCCGACACGCTGCACGACAAGCTCGAAGCGCTGTTCTTCGACGCGATCGCCGACCGGAATCACACCGCGGCGATCGCGGCGCTGCGGCTGCAAGCCGGCCTTGGCGGGTTGTTGACGCGGCGCGCGGGTGGTGCTGGCGCAAACGACGCGCCGCCGGAAGCGGAGATGACGGAGGCAAAGCCGCAACGACGGCGCCGTGGGTCCTCGGCGCGCACGCGCGCGAAGCGCACACGGATGACGACAAAATGACGACGCCCAGTGCCGCGAATGACGACAAAATGACGACAAATGATGACGAATGACGACGGTTCGAAAAAATCGCCCATTGTCGTCATTCCGCCGGCGGCGCTTCGCCCTTGCCAGCCCGCGCCCGCCATGCCTTGTTGAGCGCCGCCCTTCCCCATCGCGCCCTTTCCCATGACCCTCATCGCCTCCTGGAACGTCAACTCGATCAAGGCGCGCCTGCCCAATGTGCTCGATTGGGTGAAGCGCATGAAGCCGGACCTCCTCATGCTACAAGAGCTGAAATGCGTCGAGGAGGCGTTCCCGGCGCTGGAATTCGGCGATCTCGGCTACAACGCCGCGGTGGTGGGCCAGAAGACCTACAACGGCGTCGCGATCCTCTCGAAGACCGCACTCGAGATCGCCGAACGCGCGCTCCCCGGCGGCGCCGACGATCCGCAAGCGCGCTACGTGGAAGCCATCGCCAAGACCGCG
>Ga0268299_1002094_pt1 | contig 26651 bp, 25 predicted proteins | sample NOBtaG_FD_193484 | JGI IMG/M metagenome (GOLD analysis project Ga0268299, IMG submission 193484) | Activated sludge microbial communities from bioreactor in Nijmegen, Gelderland, Netherland - NOB reactor | ecosystem: Engineered > Bioreactor > Aerobic > Activated sludge | place: Netherlands...
CGCGCTCTAAAGGCGGACCGCGGCTTGCGGCGCTGAGTTCCAAACGGGGCGGAACCTTCAGGCGGGCTCCGGGGTTGGCGGTGGTGTGCACGACCACGGCGACGGCGGGGCGACGGTCGGGCTGCGCGACGACGGCCCGACAACATCTGCGGTTGGCGACGACGGTGGCACGAAGCTACGCCCAACCCTGCCCTCCGAGGTCAGGGGCCTTTCGGCGAAGGCGCTCGGAACGATCGACCATCTCCTACCGCTGGCTGATGCCTTTTTCGGCGTCGAGGCGGTGCTGCCGTGCCAACCCCAAGGTGATTCCGATCACCTGCCCTGGTGGGCTCCGGAAAAGCGATTGACCTCGGTGGACACCCCAAATCCGGCCAGTCGTCTACACTTCAAAACCGGCCAGTTGATGCGGGCGTCGAGACGGGAGTGGTCTAGCTCTTCGAGACTTCCTCCTGCAAGGAGTGGTGACCCTTGGTGCGCCAGCTCTTCGGCCCGCACTTGAGCACGTGGCCGTGGTGTAACAGGCGGTCGAGCATCGCTGAGACCGCCGGTGTATCGCCGAGGAGCTTGCCCCAGTCATCGACGGGACGGTTCGAGGTGAGGATCGTACTGGCGCGCTCGTAGCGGCGCATGATGATCTCGAGCAGATCCTCGGCGGCGGTCGCAGGGAGCTTGCGCATGCCGAGATCGTCCACGATCAGCAGCGGGACGGTGGTGAGCTGGCGGACATATTGGGCGCGCGTGCCGTCGATCGATGCGTCGGCGAACTCTTCGACGAGGACGTGGGCCTCTCGGTAGAGGACGCAATGTCCCTGGAGGATCGCGGCGCGGCCGATCGCCTGAGCGAGATGGCTCTTGCCGCTGCCGGGCGGGCCGAGGAAGAGAGCGTCCTCGCGCTCGGTGATGAAGCGGCCGGTGGCGAGCTCGAAGATCAGCGCCTTGTTCATCTTCGGATTGAAGGTGAGGTCGAAGGAATCGATCGTCCTCTCCGCGTCGCGGAAGCGAGCCTGCTTGAGGCGACGCTCGAGCAGGCGATCGCCGCGGCGCTGGAGCTCGTCGCCGACGAGGAGCGAGAGGAAGTCGAGCGGCGCGAGTCGCTCGGCCTGGGCGTGTTTGATCCGGGTCTCCAGCACCGCGGCCATGCCGCCGAGACGCAGGTGCTTGAGCGAACGGGTGATCTCGGGAAGGTTCATGCGTCGGTCTCCTTGGTGATCTGAGTGATCAGGTCGCGGTAGTGGGTGAGATCGCGGATGAGCGGATCGAGGGAGCGCAGCCGGAGCTGCGCCGCAGGATGGCGGCGGAGGTAGCGGCGCAGAAACTGATAGGTCGGCACACCGATCTCGAGTGCTGCTCGCGCAGCATCTTCCGTGACGACCGGGCCGTGTTTACGCGCGAGCCCGAGCACGCCCTGGATGCGTCGGATCCCAGTCTCGCCTTCGTGCCGGTAGATCTCGTCGCAGAGCTTGCCGATCGCCTCACCGGCGCGATGGCTGCGCAGGAGGAGCTGATCGGTGGTCGGCGGTCGATGCTTGGGCCGATCCTCTTCCTTGGTGCGGTGCCAGCCTCGGCGCTGGCGCACGTGCTCGCGCAGGAGAGAGCCGGTCCTGGGATCGAGGATGCGGACGTAGAGATCATCCCACTGCACGACGAGATCGGTGCCGATGTGTCCCGGCGGCACGGAGTAGTAGGCGCACTCGACCTCGACGTGGCCGTCGAGGTGCACGGCGCGCTTGCCGAAGCGGTAGTAGCGGAACGGCTCGACGGGGAGCGGCAGCAGATGCGGACGCTCCTCTGCGAACATGGCGGCGACCTGGCGCTTGGTGGTGCCGTGGATGCGCGTGTCGGCCCAGTGGCTCTCCCAGTGATCGAGGTAGTGCTGAGCTTCCTCGATGGCCTCGAAGCGCAGCCCCTCGATCGCGCGCTGGCCGTGGGCGACGCCGGACTCGACCTTCCCCTTGCGATCGGGGTCTCGCACGCGACACGGAAGCGCGACGACGCCGTGGTGCCGGAGCACGTCGCGGTAGAGCGAATTGAGCTCCGGATCGTAGATGTCCGGATGGATCACTCCCTCCTTGAGATTGTCGAGCACGATGGTGCGCGGCGCGGCGCGCCGCCGAGTCGGCGGAACGCTTCCTCGTGGAGCTTCGCCCAGATCTCGGAGCTCGAGAGGAAGGTGATGAGGCGCACCGACTTCCGGCTGTGTCCGAGCGTGAGGACGAAGAGCCGCGTGCGCCGGTACTTCCCCGTCTTCGGGTCGCGCACCATCGGACCGGTGCCGTAGTCCACTTGGCCCTCCTCGCCAGGAGCGGTGACGATCACTGCGCGTGCCTCGGGGCCGAGCGAGCTGCGCAGCTTCACGACGTAGCGGCGCACGCTGGCGTACTTCGCTTGGAAGCCGAGCTGATCGACCAGGTCGCGGTAGATCGCCGCCGCGTCGCGCCCGACCTCGAGCCCCCGCTCGATCGCCTCGCGGTACGGCTCACAGGCACTCGCCGACGGAGCGCGTGCGGCCTTCGGGGGCGGGGGCGGAGCGGGCCTGGCCAAGCCCGGCGCAGCGGCGGGGTGGGGCTCGGCCGCATTGGAGTCGGTGGACACCTCCCCGCAACTGGCCGGTTTTGGTTCCTCGGAGTCGGTGGACACCTGACTGGCCGGTTTTGAATCGGCACCAGAGTCGGTGGACACCTCCTCGCAACTGGCCGGATTTGCCCCGAGTCGCCGGCGGCGCGGCCCACGGACCTCGATCCCAGCCGCCTTCAGGTAGCCGCTGGCGGTCTCGCGGCGGATCCCTGTCGCCTCTTCGATCTGCCGCAGCGTCCATCCCAGACGCCCCAACCCGAGGATCTGCTGCTTCTTCGTATCGCTCAAGACGTTCGCCATCCCGGCGGCGAGCTCTCATCTCGCCGCCTCGGTCAACGTCTCGAGCCCGGTCTACAACTGGCCGGTTTTCAGGTGTCCATCACTGGCCGGGCGGTCTCAGCCGGTCATCGCAACAGCTCGCGCGAACTTCGATTGTTTCCCAGTTCGCGCGAGCTGTTGCGATGACCGGCTGAGACCGCCCCGGTTTTGGGTGTCCACCGAGGCGATTGATGCTCGCGGTTCTGCAGGACGCCGCCGTGACCTTCGCCCTGAACTGCGGGCGACACTCCCCCGACGCCCGGCGGATCGTCGCGGAGGTTGACGCCTGGCTCGCTCTCGAGGCCCGCTCATATCTTTTTGGGTTCGGCACGATCTGCGACATTCTCGGATACGACGCCGCTCGCCTGCGAGCGGCGGTTCGCGCCTGGCGAGTGGAATCGGTGCGCTCTCGCCAGCGCCGGTCGTACTCCGGGCGAGGACGATTTCGCATCAGCGAGCCTGGCTTACGCCGCTGCGGAGGATGTATTGCCGAACGGCTTCAAAAGGCCCCAGTTCCCGCCTCCCGTCATCGTTCGGCATGTGCGTGGCCGGGTGCGCGATTTGGCGCGTCGCTGGCCGCCGGCAGTCTCACGTGGACCCTCGTGCCCGCACCCCTTGGGTACTCTCGACTTCGACCCTGCCGCCGAGTAGCTGCACCAGTTGCGCGACGATCGCGAGCCCGAGGCCCCAGCCTGTGAACGGCTAGCCCAACCCGCGTGTTATGTCGTGCGAGACATAATGCGCGTTATGTAGAGCACCGGATTATGTAGAGCAGTGCGATAGGCGCGGCCAACAGCATCCGCAGCATCTGGATCGACCACCTGGCGCGACGACGGCCTGCCGGTCTCCACCACGGCCACACGCCGGGGCCTTCCGGTTTTCGGGTGCCTCCCGCACGCAGGCGGCTGCAGCGTATGGCAGGAAGGCGCCGCCCCCCGCGCGCTTCACTCGTAGATTTGACCGGGAAAGAACTCTATCTGCCGCAGTCCGACCGCGCCCTCGCGGTGTTGGATCCCGGTTCGGTCGTGCCCAGGGAGGATGAAGGCGTTCCGCGCCACGCCGATCTTCCGGATCTTCTCCACGGACGCCGCCCACTTCTCGCGGTCCCACACGATCGGCGAGCCCACCGCCGGCGGGCCGTAGCTCTCGTGCGTGTAGAGCGCGTCCGTGGTGAGCATGACCCACCCCGTATGGTCGAGCCGCGCGAGCAGCCCCATCGTTCCCGGCGTGTGCCCGGGGAGGCTGATCAGCCAGAGGTCCTTCAGTATCTCCTGGTCGCCGTACAGGGTTGTCGGGCGCGTCCGGCCGAGGAAGTTCCAGTCAGGACGCGAGTAAAAGAAGTCGTCGTCTCGACGTGGCTCACGAACTTCCACTCCGCCTCGTGGCAGAGGATCGTCGTGCCGCTCGTCTCGAAGAGCCGCAGTCCACCCGCATGGTCGCAGTGGAGGTGCCCTTGCACGACGTACCGGATGTCCTCGGGACCCAGGCCCAACGACTTGAGCCGCGCCTCGAGGCAGACGTCGGCCGTGACGCCGCTCATGTCGATCAGCTCTTGCCATTCCGGCGCCCACTCGGAGCGGAAGGTCGTGGCGATGCCCGTCTCCCACAGGACGAGGCCATCGGGGTGCTCGATCAGGTAGCTGATCGCCGGGCACTCGCACCAGATCTTCCGTCCCTCGCGGCGCGAGGCGGTGAGCATGTACTTCGGGTGCGGGAAGACGAGCATCTCATAGTCGATGCCCATCGAGCCGAGCGTGAGGCCCTTCAGCTTGATGCCCATGCGTCACCTCCTCATGTGGAGCGCTCATCGCGCGGAACCAGATCGACGCCGAGCAAGGGATTCTGGACCTGCCCGCCGCACGCGCGCGCCAACAACGGCATCACCTCTTCGGCGAAGCACTGCATCTGGTCCTCGATCTCTTTCCCTTCGAAACCACCCGTCTCGAACCAGGCGTGGAACATGAAATCCTCATAGCGGCACTGTTCCTTCACTCGGAGGATCGCCTCTGCGACATCCGCGGGCGAGCCGAAGAGGGCGATCTGCTTCTCCAGCAACAGGTCACTCTTCACTTTCGCCTGGACGTCAGCCAGCGGTTCGTCCGCCTCTGCGAGCACAGAAGTGAAACCAAACGGACCATAGTAGTCCCACTGCAACTCCAGCGCAGCCTTGAAGCGCTCCAGCTCGCGATCCTTGTCTTGTCCTGGCAAGGCGAGGTGGATGTAGCGGCAGGTCACGATGCCGCGGCGCTTCTCGGCGTCCCAGCCGTACTTGAAGCGGCCACGACTGAGGCGGTCGGGCCAGCCGTGCTTCTCGGCTTCTTCGTAGTACATGTCGATGTTCTTGCGCAGCCGCGAATTGGGCTCGACGATGAAGTAGCCGTTGACCGCGTGCTGCGCCGCCCACTGGATTGACCGCAGGCTCGTGAGCGGTTCCCACACCTGCGGGTGCGGCTTCTGCAGCGGTTGCGGAAACACCTGCAGTTCCTTGAGCACCGTAGATGATTGCAGCACCGGGTTCGCCCCGCCGTAGGGATCCGGTCCACCCAGCTTGAGGATGTCCGCCACGCTGCGCTCGACCTTGTCCATCGAGAAGTAGGCAATGGTTTGCTGGTGGTTCCAGCGAGTGAAGACGGGCGGAATGGTGAAGAACTGTCCCTGGTGCGAGAACGACGGCTGCGTCCAGGCTTTGATGACGAGGTCGTAGGCCTCCTGATAGTAGGCGCGGTTGCGCTCTTGGTCCTGGATGGTCGAGCCGTACGGCCAGCCGAACACCTCGGCTTCGCGCGGTTGGTAGCCGCGGCCGATGCCGAACTCCAAGCGTCCGCCGCTGATCACGTCGAGCATGGCGGCTTGCTCCGCGATCCGGATCGGGTGCCACCAGGGCAGGATGTTCGCCGCTTGACCGAGACGGATGCGCTTGGTGTGCGCGGCGATCGCGGTCTCGCTGAGGAGTGGGTTCGGACTGAACTCGGCCCCTTCGGGCTGGAAATGATGCTCGGTCATGAAGAAGTAATTGAACCCGAGCCGGTCTGCGAGGATGCCCTGGCGAATCTGACTGATCAGCGTGCGCTGCGCGCCGGCGTGGACCTCGGCGAGCGTTCCGTCGTTCACGGCGATGCCGCCCGGCGTGTGGAGCACGGGCAGATCGCTCGCGCCGTTATGAAAGACTCCGACCTCGAGCATGTAAGTTCTCCTTTGCGCCGCTCTCATGAAACGAGAGGCAGCGAGCGCGCCTACGTCGTCGTGTAGCCACCGTCGACGACGAACTCGGCTCCGGTCACGTACGAGGCCTCATCCGAGGCGAGGAACACCACGACCCACGCGACCTCTTCCGGTGTCCCCGCCCGTTTCATCGGCACGGCGGCGACGATCATCTCGCCCGCTTGCTGCAGCAGATCCTCGATCATCGGCGTGTCGATGATGCCCGGATGCACCGAGTTGACGCGGATGTGCTCGGGCGCGTACTGCACCGCCGCGGTCTTGGTCAGCAAGCGTACGGCACCCTTGGTGGCCTGGTAAGCGGTGGATGCTCCCGACCCAATCAAGCCGTAGATCGAGGAGATGTTGACGATCGAGCCACGCCCCCGGCGGCGCATGGCAGGCACCCCAGCTTTCATTCCCAGCCACACGCCCTTTTGGTTCACATCGACGACGCGTTGCCAGTCCTCCTCGGTCGTATCCTCCAGACCGGCGAAGCTGAAAATCCCGGCATTGTTCACCAGCACATCGAGCCCACCAAACGTGCGTTCCGCGGTGGCCACGGCGTGCTCCCAATCGGCGGTACGGGTCACGTCCAGATGCACGTACTGGGCCGTTGCCGCTCCCGCCTTCCGATTGATGTCATCGCACAGCCGCCCGCCCGGCTCGTCGAGCAGATCGCCAACCACCACCCGAGCGCCTTCCTCACTGAAGATTCGCGCTTCCGCGGCTCCTTGTCCACGCGCACCGCCGGAGATCAGCGCCACCTTGCCTCGCAGTCGATTTGCCATGCATTCCTTTCCGCAACTGATCTCTAGTATAGGAAATCCTGGACTACCAGCCCCACTTGGGTCCCCTGTGTGCCGGCGCCGCGTTCACCACAGCGTCCGGCCGCCATCGACGACGAGCGTCTGACCGCAGATGAAGTCCGCCTCAGCCGAGCACAGAAAGGCGATGACATTGGCGACGTCTTCGGGTGTGCCCAGGCGACCCAGCGGCGTTGCGGCGATCCATTCGCCGCGCACGCGCGACTCGTATTCGGTTCCGGCATACATCCGGGCGGAATCCGTCTCGACGTACCCGGGATTGACGCCGTTCACCCGGATCCGGCGCGGCGCAAGCTCGACGGCAAGGTATCGGACCAACGTGTCCAGCGCGGCTTTGGCCGCGGCAAGGGTGCCGTGGCCGGGGAGCACGCGCAGCGTGTCGAACCCCGAGACCGTGACGACGGCGCCCCCATCGACCATCAGCGTCGCGGCTTCTTGGACGCAACGTAGGAAGCCGTTCACGGTGATACCGAACGTGCGGGTGACGTTGTGGGGTTTGGTCTCGAGTAGCGGGCGAAACGACGTCGCCGCCGCGTTGGCAACGAGGACATCGAGGCGGCCGAAGCGCGCACGCACGGCGCCGAACATGCTTGCGATCTGGTCGCCGTCCTCGAGATCCGCGCGCACCGGGATGGCCTCGGCCCCGAGTGCCGTGATTGCCGCGACCGTGTCGGCTGCGGCCGCTTCGTTGCGCCGGTAGTTCACGATCACCGCTGCGCCGTCACGCGCCAAGCGCAGCGCCGTGGCGCGGCCGATGCCGCGCGAGGCGCCGGTAATCAACGCGACCCTGCGTCCCGCCGGCATGTCTCCGCTCACTTGCGGTACTTACGGAAGTCGGGCTTGCGACGCTCGATGAAGGCGTTGCGTCCCTCCATCGCCTCTTCGGTCCCGTAATACAGCGCCAGCGCGCTCATACCCATCGCCCCAATCCCGCGGATATGGTCGGTCTCGGCATTGAAGGAGGCCTTGGCGATCTTGAGTGCTGTTGGACTTTTCTCGAGGATCTCCCGCGCCCACGCGCGCGCCTCGTCCATCAGTTGGGTCGCCGGCACCACCTTGTTCACCAACCCCATTTCCAGCGCTTCTTGCGCGCTGTACTGCCGGCAGAGGTACCAGATCTCGCGAGCTTTCTTTTCGCCGACGAGGCGGGTCAAGTAGGCCGTGCCGAAGCCGGGATCGACGCTGCCGACACGCGGCCCGACCTGCCCGAAGCGGGCGGTGTCGGCGGCGATCGAGAGATCACAGAGGATGTGCAGCACATGGCCCCCACCGATCGCATAGCCGTTCACCGCCGCAATGACCGGCTTCGGGATCTCACGGATGATCGAGTGCAGGTCTTCCGCGTCCATGCCGATGTCGGAGCGTGAACGTTTGCCCTGGTAACCGCCTTCGCTGCGCACCGACTGATCGCCACCGGTGCTGAAGGCGCGCTCTCCGACTCCGGTCAAGAGGACGACGCCGATCGAGCGATCCACCCAGGCGTCTTTGAAGGCTTCGACCATCTCGTCGACGGTCTGGCCGCGGAACGCATTCAGTACCTTCGGACGGTTGATGGTGATTGTGGCAATGCCGTCGTCCTTGGCGTAGATGATGTCTTCAAATGTCATGGGTTCCTCCGTGGGGTCCGTTGCTAGTGTCCCGTCCTCGAAGTCATGTTAACGCGCCCTGCGAAGAGCTTTCTTGATGATGTAGGCGGGCTCACGAGTCCAGATGAATGGGGTTGGATTCTCATTCCAATGGTCGATGTAGGCTTGGATGTGTTTGACGAGGGCGCGGACGGTGTCGAAGGACCCTCTGCGCACGGACTTGCGCGTCAGAATGCTGAACCAGGCTTCGACCATGTTCAGCCAAGAAGCGCCGGTCGGGGTGAAGTGGAAGTGAACGCGGGGGTGTGCCGTCAGCCAGTCCTGTACCGCTGGCGTCTTATGGGTGGAGGAGTTGTCGAGGATGACGTGCAGATCTCGCCTCGGATAGCTTCGACTGAGCACCTTCAGAAACCGCAAGAAGTCGGCGCCGGTGTGACGTTCACTGCACTCGCCAATGACCGATCCGGAGGCCACTTCGAGCGCGGCGTACAGACTGGTGAGGCCGTTGTGCTGGTAGTCGTGGGTCTGCCGGGCCGGCAGACCAGAGCGGAGAGGCAGGATGGGTTGCGTGCGATTGAGCGCTTGGATCTGAGTCTTCTCGTCGACGCTCAAGACGACGGCATTTGCTGGCGGATGCAAGTAGAGGCCTACGACATCGTGGATCTTCTCCTCGGCGTCGGGATCGGTGGTGAACTTGAAGGTTTCGATCCGGTGAGGCTGGAGGTCGTGAGCTTGCCAGATCCGATGAACCGTACTGTGAGACACGCCGACCTCGGCGGCCAGCTCGCGGACACTCCAGTGACTGAGGCCGGAGCCTGGCGGGGGCTTCAAGGTCTTCGCAACGATCTGTGCACGCTTGCGAGCTGTGATCGTCGGAGGACGGCCGGAACGCGGCTTGTCCTCCAGGCCCACGACCCCTTCCTCTGCGAAGCGGCGCCGAAGGCGACTGATTTGAACGACGGTGTACCCTGTCATCCGCGCCACCTCGGTCCCCGGATGAGCATCGGCCATCAAGAGCACCGCTCGAGCTCGGCGACTCAGCCCGGCCGCGATACTCGTGGACCGCTGCAACCGTTCGAGTTCGGCTCGATCGGACTTCCCCAGCACGATCGGACGGGAATGGTTCGCCATACCTCCTCCAGGAATCCAATTTACCTGGAGACATATCAACATGATTTACGGTACGAAACACTAGTCAGCGATACGCCATGAACTCGCGGCCGTAGGTCTCGCGCGCGATGATCGCCTTCATGATCTCCGGCGTGCCGTCGCCGATTTCGAGGCCGATGACGTCGCGCAGGCGTTGCTCGTGGGGCAGGTCCTGGTCGTAGCCGATCCAGCCGTGCAGGATGATGCAGGCGTGAATGGCGTCGGCGGCCACCTTCGGCCCCATCCACTTGGCCATAGCCGCTTCACGCGTGTGCGGCGCGCTTCGGTCGCGTAGCGCCAGACACTGGTACGCGAGTAGCCGGGCGGCGGTGATGAGCGTCAGGTGCTCGGCCACCTGGAACGAGACGCCCTCGTGCTTGGCCAGCGGCTTTCCAAAGGTTCGGCGCTGCTTGGTGTATTCGATGGTCTCGTCGAGCGATTGCTTGGCGGCGCCGAGACACGCGAGGGCGATGATGGCCCGGTTGTAATCAAAGGCCGCCATCGCCTGATAGAAGCCGCCGCCTTCGCGGCCGAGGAGGTGATCGGCCGGGACCCGCACGTCGTCGAAGACGAGCGCGCCGCGTTGCGTAAGTCGTTCACCGGGGCTGCGGTAGACGCTGCGGGAAACGCCGGGAAGATCGAGCGGGACCATCAACGCGCCAATGCCCCGCGCCCCTTCACCACCAGTACGGGCAAACACGATGCAGGCGTCGGCCATGCCCGCCAAGGTGATCGAGACTTTCTCACCGCGGACCACGTAATAATCGCCGTCGCGCCGCGCGGTCGTGACCAGCGCCGCCGCGTCGGAGCCGGCGCCGGGTTCGGTCAGGCCGAAGGCAATGACCCGCTCGCCCGAGGCCAGGCCCGGCAGCCAGGCCCGCTTGACCGCATCGGTCGCGTGCGCCGAGAGGAGGTCGCCGGCGATGCAACTGATTTGGAGAAAGAGGGTGATGTTGTGGTCGCCGCGTGCCAGCTCCTCGGCGGCGATGCCCGCCATGGTGTATGTGCCGTCGGCGCCGCCGTACTCGCTCGGTACCCGCAGCCCGGTGATGCCCAATTCGGCCAGCTCGCGCAGCCGTTCACGCGGGTACGGCGTGCCGCGATCCCACTTGGCGTATTCCGGCAGCAGGCGCTCGCGCGCGTAGCGGCCTACGCTCTCGGCGAAGAGCTGCTCCTGCTCGTTGAAGGTGAAGTCCACGCGTTGCTCCTTTCTACGAGTGATTCGTGCTCCAGTTTCTACTTCGGCCCGCGAGCACCTGTCACGCAGTTCTTTAGCGTCCCGAGAAGGCGGCGGTCCGCTTTTCCAAGAACGCCCGCATGCCTTCGCGGCGATCGTCGGTGCCGAACAAGAACGCCAGCGCCTGGCGCTCGGCTTCGATGCCGGTCTTCAGATCAGCGTTCATCCCGGCATGCACGAGCAGCTTGGCCGAACGCAGCGCCAGCGGAGGGAGCTGTGCCAACCGGTGGGCGTACTCCCATGCCGTGGCGAGCACGCGATCCTTCGCGACCACCGCGTTCACCAACCCGTGCCGTAAGGCCTCTGCGCTCGACAGCGGCTCGCCGAAATAGATCATCTGCTTCGCGATCCCCGGTGGCAGCATGTGCGCCAGCCGCTGTGTCCCGCCGGCGCCCGGCAGCACGCCGATCTTGATCTCCGGCACGCCCAGGGTGGCGTCCTCAGCCATGATCCGCAGGTCACACGCGAGGGCGAGTTCGCTGCCCCCACCGTACGCCATACCATTGAGCGCCGCGATGGTGGGCACCCCGAGATCCTCGATCGCGTTGTATGTGATTTGAATGTCCTCGATGAAGCGTAGGAACTCCGGCGGGCCGGTCATGTCGACGAGCTGCGCAATGTCGGCGCCGGCAGAGAAGGCGCGACCATGACCGGTGAAGATGACCACCCGCGCGCTGTCGTCTGTGCGGACGGCCTCGACGACGGCGCGCAGCTCGCGCACCATCGCTGGGTTGATCGCGTTCAGCTTCTTCGGCCGGTTCAAATGCACCAGCGCAACGCGATCGTCGCAGCGGTACTCAAGTGTCTCGTACATGGCGGCCTCCGTCTAGATCATCGTCAGGCCGCCGCTGACGGACAGCGTCTGCCCGGTCATGAAGGCCGCATCGTCGGAGGCGAGGAAGGCGACGGCGGCCGCGATGTCCTCGGGTTCTCCGATGCGGCCGAACGGCACCGCGCGCTTGAGCCCCTCCATCAGCTTCGGACTCTCTGCAGCGATGTCGCGGAAGAGCGGGGTGTTCGTCGGTCCGGGGCACACGACGTTGACGTTGATCTGGTAGCGCGCCACCTCGCGCGCCAATGTCTTCGAAAACCCGATCACGCCCGCTTTGGCGGCCGAGTACACTGCCTCGCCCGTCGAGCCGACGCGGCCGGCATCGGAGCCGATGCTGACGATGCGGCCGCGGCCGCGCGCGATCATGCCGTCGAGGACGGCGCGCGTGCACTGCAACGTGCCTTTCAGATTGATCGCCAAGACCTTGTCCCATGTCTCCTCCGCGCTCTTCACGAACGGCTCGACCTTGTCCCAGCCAGCGTTGTTGACGAGGATGTCGATCGGACCGAGGCGCCGTTCGGCTTCGGCCACGGCAGCGCGCACCGACGCACCGTCCGTCACGTCTACGTGCAGCGCGATGGCCGTGCCGCCGATGTCTGCGGCGGTCGCCCGCGCGGTCGCCTCGTCGAGATCTGTCACCGCCACCCTGGCTCCCTCGCCGGCAAGCCGCAGGGCGATGGCGCGGCCGATGCCGCGGCCCGCGCCGGTCACGAATGCCACCTTATCCTCGAGTCCGCGCATCAGAGTATCCTCCTGCTCGATAGCCCGGCCCTCAGTACGACCGCGGCAGGCCCAGCACGTGCTCACCGATGTAATTGAGGATCATCTCGCGCGACACCGGTGCCGTGCGCATCAGGCGGACCAACGGCCAGAGCGTGATCACGTCTACCTCGCCGGTGAAGCCGCCGCCGCCGTGCACCTGAATCGCCACGTACACGGCCTCGATCGCGGCCTCGGCGGCAGCCAGCTTGGCCATATTGGCGTACGTGCCAGCTTCGCCGCCCGCGTCGAAGACCTGCGCCGCATGATGCGTCATCAGGGCCGAGAGCTCCACGTGCGTTTTCGCCATCGCCATCGGGTGCGCCAAGCCTTGATGGGCGCCAATGGGCACGTCGAAGACCTTGCGCGTCTTGGCGTACTCGACCACCTTGCCGAGCGCGAAGCGGCCGAGCCCCACCGCCGTCGCTCCCAGGATGATGCGCTCCGGGTTCAGCGCGTCGAACAGCGCTGTCAGTGCCTTCCCTTCGTCGCCGAGGCGGTTCTCGCACGGAATGCGCACGTCGTCGAAGAACACCTGAAATTGCCGCTCCGGGGCGACGATGCGTGTATCGATCCGCTGCGCCTCCAGGCCGAAGGCCTTGGTATCGATGATGAACAGCGACATCCCCTCGCGCTTATCCGCAACTTGATTGGCAGGGGTGGTGCGCGCCACAACCAGCATGTGCTGCGCGTCGTCGACGCCGGTGATGAACGTCTTCTGGCCGCGTAGGATGTAGTGATCGCCGTCGCGGCGCGCCAGCGTCTGGATCCGGAAGCTGTTACTGCCGGCGTCGGGCTCGGTGATGGCGAAGCAAAACCGGTCGTGCCCTTTGGCAAGCGGGGGCAGATATCGTCGCTTCTGCACCGTGACAATGAAGTGCATCGGGTCGATCGACGCAAAGATTCCGGCCCGCTGCCCCTCGCGAATCACCTGCTCCACGGCCGCGATGACGGGTTCGACGTGGCGCACGACGGACGGGCTGCGCGCCGGCGATGCCTCCGCCACTTCGCGCAGGAGAATGCGAGCGAGCGACGGCCGCGCCCCGATGTAGGTGACCCAGGCGTGCACCACTGCCTCGATGCGCTCTGGCAACGCCGCCGAGGTGCTGATCGCTGCTCGGATGCGTTCCAAGAGTCCGCCGGACACGTCATCGAGCACCGCCTCGTTATTGTCCCGCTTGTTGTGGAAGTAATAGATGATCGACGGCCGGCGGATGCCGACGCGCGCGGCGACATCTTCAAGACGGGCGGCCGCAAAGCCTTTCTCATCGGAAACCCGCCGACTCTTGGCAGAGTCACCGCCTCCTCCGACAATTGCGCTGGGTCGACGCCCCAGAGCGAGCCGTGAGGAACCGAACATTCCCCTGATCAACCCGTCACTGGCCGAACACGATTACTGAGCGCGCACCTTCGCCGCGGCCCATCGCGGCGAAGGCGTCGTTGACCTCGTCGAGGCGGATGCGGCGCGTGATCATCGGGTCCAGCTTAAGCTCGCCCTTGCGGTAGAGATCGATGAAGCGCGGGATGTCGCGCCGCGGTGCGGCCGAGCCGTAGGCGGAGCCGGTGATGTGCTTCTGCTGGAAGAACCCGGAGACGCGGATCTTGATCTCGTCGCGCAACGACGGCATGCCGACGACGATCGCCTGCCCGGTGGGCCGCAACAGCGACCACGCTTGCTCGATGGTTTCGATCCGGCCCAGCGCCTCGAAGGCGTAATGGACTCCGAGGAAGGTGATCTCGCGTACGGCGTTGGCGACGTCTTGCGCTCGCGGATCGATCGCATGCGTCGCGCCCAGTGAGAGGGCGAGTGTGCGCTTCTCCGCGACGGGATCGATGGCGATGATGGTCGTCGCGCCGGCAATGCGGGCGCCTTGGATGATCGACAGCCCGACCCCGCCGCAGCCGATGACGGCGACGCTGGTGCCGGGCTGCACCTGCGCGGTGTTCAGCGCCGCTCCCACGCCCGTGGTGACGCCGCAGCCCACCAGACACACAGTATCGAGCGGAAGGTCCTTCGGCACTTTGATGGCCGCGCCTGCGGGGATGACGGCCCGCTCGGCAAAGGAGGCGACGCCGCAGAGTTGATGCACGGCTCGGTCGCCGAACTTCAGCCGCGTCGTCCCGTCCACCATCGTGCCGTTGCCCATCGTGGCCATCATCTGGACACACAGAAACGGCTTATGCTCGGCGCACATGGGGCACTGGCCACACGATGGGGTCAGCGCCGCCACGACGTGGTCGCCGACCTGCAGATCGATAACGCCTGGTCCAATAGCTTCGACGACCCCGGCACCTTCGTGGCCGAGGACCACCGGCATCGGCGACTTCAAAACACCGAAAGCCACGGAGTAGTCGCTGTGGCAGATACCGCTGGCGACGACACGGATGGCGACTTCATTCTCCTTGGGCGGATCGATGTGGATCTCTTCGATCCGCAACGGCTCGCCCGCCTTGTGCAATACCGCGGCCTTCATCTTCACAACTCCACGCTGACGTTCTTCACTTGCGTGTACTCTTCGATCGCCTCGCGGCCACCCTCGCGGCCCGTGCCGCTTTCCTTGTAGCCACCGAACGGTGCGGTGTATGGGATCGTCCCATAGCTGTTGATCCACACGGTGCCCGCGCGCAGGGCGCGCGCCAGGCGATGCGCGCGGCTGACATCGCGCGTCCACACTGCCGCCGCCAGGCCGTACCGTGTATCGTTCGCGGCGGCGATCACTTCATCCACCTCGCGGAAGCGAAACACGCTCAACACCGGCGCGAAGATCTCGTCGCGCGCGATCTCCATGTCCGGACGGACGTCGGCGAACACCGTGGGACTGATGAAGAAGCCGCCCGCCGGCGCGTTCGCCGGCCGCTCGCCGCCCGCGACCAACCGGGCGCCGGCCTTGCGCGCGCCGTCGATGAACCCCTGCGCGCGCTCCAACTGCGCCTTGGAGATCAAGGGACCGAGAAGCACGCCGGGCTCCATCGGGTCGCCCACGGTGATGGTAGACGAGACGGCGGCGACCCGCTCGAGCAAACGGTCATGCAACGGCTCTTCGACAAACAGCCGGCTGCCGGCGATGCAGGCTTGCCCGCTCATCGCGAAGCAGCCCATGACGGCCCCCATGGCGGCCTTGTCGACGTCGGCGTCGGCGAAGACGATGTTGGGCGACTTACCGCCCAGCTCCAGATGCACCTTCTTGAGCGTCAGGGCGCCCGCCGCCATGATCCGCTTGCCGGTGGCGGTGCCGCCGGTGAAGCTGATCTTGTCGACATCCGGATGCTCGATCAGCCGCGCGCCGACGTCGCCGCCACCGGTGACGAAGTTGACCACGCCGTCGGGCACACCCGCCTCGCGGCACAATTCCGCAAAACGCAGCGCCGTCAGCGATCCCATCTCGGACGGCTTCATCACCAGCGTGTTTCCCGTGGCCAGGGCCGGGCCGATCTTGCTGCCGAGAAACAGCATCGGCGAGTTCCAGGCAAAGATCGCGGCGACGACACCGAGCGGCTCGCGCAGCGTGTAATCGAAGTTGTTGGCGGACGTGGCCGGCACCACGTCGCCGTAAATCTTGTCCGCCCACGAGGCGTAGTACTCGAGATTGCGTACCATGGCGCGGGCGCCGAAGCGCTTGGTCGCGGCGTGGAGCATGCCGACGTCGAGTGTTTCCACGGTGGCGAACTCGTCGCTGTGCGCGGTCGCCAGTGCGGCCAGCTTCGTCAGCACGGCGCGCCGCTTGCCGATGTTGGTGGACCAGTCGGTGTGGTCGAAGGCCTGTCGCGCCGCCGCCACGGCAGCGTCAACGTCGGCGCGCGACGCCACCGGGATCTCGGTGAGGACCTCGCCGGTGGTTGGATCGAGGGTCGCCATCGCTCCGCCACCCGTTGGCAGGCGCAGCTCCCCACCGATCAAGAGTCGCTTTTCCTTACCGATACCGATATCCCGCGCGATGGCAGCATGATCCATTTGCGATCTCCTTGGGTGGCTTTTCTTCGATCGGTTCGTTTAACGCGGCAGGCCAACCAGGCGGCGGGCCATTACGGCAGGATCTGGCTAGTGCCCTCGACGATGTCCATCGCCGGCGAAGGCCCCAACTCCTGCCCGCCAGCGCTGCTCGGCACACCCACGCCGTCCAAACCGAGCGCGTGGAAGTCGTCGACGCGCGCCGGTGGGACGGCGCGCGCTTAGTTCATGGTCGCGCGGGTGCAGCAAGAGCTGCACCTGCGCAAAGCGGCGTGCGGTGTTTGGGATGAGTCGCTCCTCTTCCGTCAGGTCAAAGGTGAACACATGGTACTCCTCTCACGCCGAGCGAGCGTTGCCTTGCGCGGGAATACGGCGTTCCTCGATCTCCGCGTTCTGGAACGCGTGTGGAAAGCTACCGACAGCGATCATCCGTGCGGTTCCCTTCCCGATGTTCCGCCACGCGTGCGGCAAGACGCTCTTGAAATGCAAGCTGTCACCCGGGGCGAGATCGAACTTCTCCTTGCCAACCCGGTACTCGATACAGCCTTGTAAACAGATCACCAGCTCATCGCCACGGTGCTGAATGGGTTGACGGCCGCTGCCCCTCCCGGGCGGGATGACGATTTCGTACGCGTCGAAATCGGGATCGTGGAGATCACCCGCCAGGCGCTCCGCTCGCACCCGATTGCTCGTTCCGACGGCGGATCGTTGCCTTTTAGTACGGTGGGTGACCTCGGTCGGTTGCTCGCTGTCTCCAATGAGGTAGCTGACTCGACGGCGCAGACCCTTGGCGATCTTCATCAGCACCCCGATGGTGGGCACCATTTGCCCCTTCTCGATCTTTTGGACGGTGCTTGGCGCCACGCCGCTCCGTCCCGCCAAGTCGAACAGGGTCAACTGATCTTGTTCCCGGCAGGCTTTGATACGCTGCGCCAACAGATACAGCTCTTGATCCATCGCACCCAACCTCCTTCACCGCTACGACGCGCTCTCTGCGCATCACCGATGCAGCCAGGGTTGTCAACCTTCCTGAGGCGAACCCGACTATAGGCGCGTGCTATTGCGGCCGTGCCACGCGCCGCCACCTTCATATTTCCAGGTCCGCGACGAAGTCGAACTCCCGCTTCGCCACCATCTTCCCGACAAGTTGCTGGGTGATGCCGCGGATACGGGCTTCGAGCGTGTCGCTCTGCGGCGGCGTAAAGCGCGATTGGCGAGGTTCCGAAGTTGCGTATCGCCCGGCGGGGCCGCTGAGACGACGGTTCATGAAAGCACCTCGAAGCCGCCAGCGTCGCCGCCTCCATCGCCCTCGACGAGAAGATCGCGTCGGAGCAGTGCCGACAGCACGACCCATCGTAGCGCGTCACCAGCCAGAGCCCGAAGGGCCGGGCTCGCACGCCGGCGCTTGCTCGCGCCGCCGTGCGTACACGGGGTACGGGTGCTCGTGCACCTGGATCAAGCAGATCGACGGCATAGCTCACGAACGTTGCTGTTCTCCTGCTGCAGCACAGCCGGTGCGGACATCACTGGCACAGATGCCGGTTGCGTGCAATCCGATACGACTCGAGTCTCTCCGATCAGAAACCTCAACGCGCCCTCTTTGGAACGCATCGGTCGACGCCTTACGGGCTAACCGGCGCCACCGCCCTCAAGCGCGCCCGTATGCCGATCAGGTTGCAGGGTTAAGGCTTTCCTTGGTTTTGAAAATGTACTATCGTACGTACTCATCTGACTATCGGAAAACAGGTATCCTAACGACCGGGGATATTCTCATGAGCCATGCAACGCTGAACACCGCGGTCTGTGATCTGTTGGGGATTCGCTACCCGATCGTGCAAGCAGGGATGGGGTACGTTGCCCGCGCCGATCTGTGCGCGGCGGTGTCCACGGCGGGCGGCTTGGGCATGATTGGTGCGGCGTCATTGACGGCGGCGCAGCTGCGAGACGAGATTCACCGCGTGCGTGACCAGACGGATCGCCCATTCGGCGTCGACATCCTGTTCGCCACCATCGGGCGGCCCTCGGGGGACGATACGACGAGTCGCTTCACCCGCGAAGTCGAAGAGCAGATTGCGGTGGTGCTCGACGAACGGGTCCCCGCGCTGGCCAGCGGTCTCGGGGACCCGGGACCCGTGGTGACTGAGGCACACGCACTCGGCATCAAGGTTCTCGCGCTTGTTGGCAACACGCGCAACGCGAAGCGGGTGGCGGCGTCGGGTGTCGATGTGATCGTCGCGCAGGGGTACGACGCCGGCGGACATACGGGGCGCGTGGGAACCTTATCGTTGCTGCCCGCCGTGGTCGATGCCGTCGATGTGCCGGTGTTGGCTGCCGGCGGCATCGCCGATGGACGCGGCTTGGTAGCGGCGCTGGCACTCGGTGCCGCCGGCATCTGGATGGGGACCCGGTTCGTCGCCAGCCGCGAAAGCTTCTGCCACGACAACTACAAGCAGCGCATCGTCGAGATCGATGACGAGGGCACGACGGTCACGCGCTGCTTCAGCGGCAAGCCCTGCCGGGTCATTCGCAACGACACCACCGCCGCGTGGGAGGCACCGGAACTGCAGGCGCGCGTGCGCCCGTTTCCGCTCCAGTTCGGCGTCATGGGTGAGTGGCTGAGGCAAGATCCCTACATTGCCGGCCGGCGCGCGGGGGACGTCCAGATCGGCGCGCTCGCCGCCGGCCAATCATCGGTGCTCATTCGCGAAGTGCGTCCGGTTGCGTCAATCGTTGAGGAGATGATTGCAGAGGCCGAGACGACCCTGATGCGGCTTGGTGTCAGCGTGACGCCGCCGGCTTCCGGCCGGAACCCTACAAGCAAGGTGAGACGGCGCCGAGAAGCAGACAAGACGCTCTAGACTTTCCGGCCCGAAAGATCCAAGTATCATCGGAAACGCAGACGGCGACGGAACGTTATTCCAAGGGAGGTATGCAATGGCGCGAAGGATCATTTCGGCGGACTCGCACGTCACCGAGCCGCCCGACACGTACACCAAACGGATCGATCCGAAGTTCCGCGACCGGGCTCCGCGCATCGTGCGACACGAGTCGCTGGGCGACATCTTTCAGATTGACGGAATGAACCAGCCGATTCCCATGGGCCTCGTCGCCGCCGCAGGGAAAGACGCCGCCGAGTTGGCCACCTTCGGCGTGAAGTTCGAGGAGCTTCACCGCGGGGGCTGGGATCCGGACTCGCGCCTCGCCGACCAAGACCGCGACGGCGTAGCTGGCGAGATCATCTATCCCACCGTCGGCATGGCGCTCTGTAACCACAAGGATATCGACTTCAAGAAGGCGTGCATGGACGCCTACAACTTGTGGATGGCGGAGTACTGTGCGGCGCATCCCGATCGGCTCTTCGGTATTGGACAGACGGCGATGCGTTCACCCGCGGAAGGCATCGAGGATCTCCGCCGCATCAAGGAGTTCGGCTTCAAGGGCGTGATGATGCCCGGCGAGCCGGGCCAGGAGGACTACGACAGTCCAATCTATGCTCCTTTCTATGAAGCGGCCATCGATCTCGGGTTGCCACTCTCCTTCCACATCCTCACCAGCCGCAGAGACCACGGTGGAGCGCGTGGCCCCAAGCTCAACGGCTTCCTGTCCATCATTCGCGGCTGCCAGGACATCATCGGTATGTTCATCCTGAGCGGCGTCTTCGAGCGCCATCCGAAGCTGAAGCTCGTGTGCGTGGAAGCCGACGCCGGCTGGGTGCCGCACTACATGTACCGGATGGACCACGCCTTCAAGCGCCACCGCTACTGGCTGCCGGCCGGAACGCTGTCGAAGCTACCGAGCGAGTACTTCCGCGAGCATGTGTACGTAACCTTCCAGGACGACTGGGTGGCATTCCAGATGAAGGACATGTGCAACATCCGCCGTCTCATGTGGGCCAACGATTTTCCCCACAGCGACTCGACGTGGCCGTGGTCGCAGGATGTGCTCCGAGAGCATACGCAAGGTCTCACCGAACAGGAGAAGGATCTGATTCTGCACGACAACGTCGCCGAGCTCTACCAACTGCAGTAGCCGTTGCACAGCGCCACGGGCCAACGGGGAGACCGCGATGGAATACGACCTCAAGGTAGTGGGTGGCACGATCATCGACGGGACCGGCGCGCCGGCGAGGCGCGGTGACGTGGCTATCCGAGCGGGCCGGATCGTTGATCTCGGCAAGACCAAGGGCAAGGCCACGAAGACGGTTGACGCCGAAGGGCGTGTGGTGGCGCCGGGTTTCGTCGACATTCACACACATTACGATGCACAGGTGATGTGGGACCGGATGCTGACGATCTCACCGTGGCACGGGGTCACGACCGTGGTGATGGGCAACTGCGGCTTCGGCGTCGCGCCAACGCGTCCGGAGCATCGCAGCCTCATCATGCGCACGCTCGAGAAGGTCGAAGGCATGAGCATCGAAGCCCTCGAAGCCGGCCTCGGCTATGACTGGCCGTTCGAGACCTTCCCGCAGTATCTCGATGCGGTTGAGCGGCGCGGCATGGCAATCAACGTGGGCGCACTCGTCGGTCACACGCCAGTCCGGCTGTACGTCATGGGCGAGGAAGCCACCGAGCGGCCGGCGACGACCAATGAAATCGGGCAGATGCGGAGCATCGTACGCGAGGCGATCGACGCGGGGGCGGTAGGCTTCGCCACGTCCAAGGCCGCGACGCACATCGGGTACGCCGGCAAACCGGTGCCGAGCCGCGCCGCCGAGTTTGACGAGATCCGTGCACTCGCCGCCACGCTCGGCGAGGCCGGCCGCGGCATCATGCAGGCCACCGTTGGTCGCGAGCTGTTCTTCAGCGAGTTCGCCACCATCGCGCGCGAGACAGGCCGGCCGATCACCTGGACCGCGCTGCTGGCGGGCATGCTCGGCCCCGGCTCGCACCGCGGGCTGCTAGAGCAGTCTGCGCAGCTCGTCCACGAGGGCCTCTCCATCGTACCGCAGGTCACCTGCCGCCCGCTCAACTTCGAGTTTCAGCTCAAAGAGCCGTTCATCTTCGAGAGCATGTCGGTCTTCAAACCCGTGTCGGCGGCGGACTTCGAGGGCAAAATGCGCATCTACGCCGACCCCGCCTTCCGGCAGGCGTTCATAGAGAAGGTCGACGGCGGACCGTTTGCGTTGCGGTGGGAGCGCACGTGCATCTCCGTCTGCCCCACCGAGCCTGAGTTGGAAGAGCGCAGCGTTGCCGAGGTCGCCCGTGAGCGCGGTGTTGACCCGGTCGATCTGATTCTTGATCTGTCGCTGGCCTCGCGGCTCGAAGCGCGCTTCCGCATGGCGGTGCTGAACTTCGACGAAGGCGAGGTCGCCGAGTTGCTCGCCGATCGCAACACCGTGCTCGGTCTCTCGGATGCCGGCGCACACGCCAGCCAACTGTGTGACGCGTGCTTCTCGACGTATCTGCTGGGCCGCTGGGTGCGCGAGAAGGAGGCGATCGCGTTGGAGGAGGCGGTTCGCATGCTCACCTCCCGTCCGGCAGAGGTCTTCGGCATCACCGACCGCGGGAGGCTCGCCGTCGGTGTGCCTGCGGACGTTGTCGTGTTCGATCCAGACACGGTCGGGGCCAGCGGGCTGCGGCGCGTGCACGATCTGCCAGCCGGGGCCGACCGGCTCGTCGCCGATGCGACCGGGATCGACGCGGTGATCGTCAACGGGCAGATCATCCGCCGTGAAGGCCGCGACACCGTTGATCCCGAGGGGCCGTTGCCGGGACGGTTGTTGCGTAGCGGTCGCGCGGCAGAGTGAGCGCCGCCCCAGCCGAGCGCGACCCAAAGACTGAACGATGCCACCCCAAACCACTCGCGCCGTTGTGCAAACCGGGCCGCGGCAGCTCGAGCTGCGCGAGCTGCCGATCCCCGACATCGATGACGAGAGCGCTCTGTTGCGCGTCGAGGCCTGCGGCATCTGCGGCAGCGACGTCGAACAGTACACCGGGACCATCCCGGTGCGCTGGCCGCTGATCCCCGGCCACGAGCCGCTCGGCATCATCGAACGCATCGGCGACCGCGCGGCGCAGCGTTGGGGCGTCAACGTTGGGGATCGAGTGGCGGTCGAGGTGCTCATCCCGTGCGGGCATTGCCGGGCGTGCATCGAGGGCAGCTACCACGTCTGTCGCGGCCGCGGCGGCATGTTCGGCTACGCCTACGTGCCGCTGTCGCACCCGCCCGGACTGTGGGGCGCGTACGCGGAGTACATGTACCTCGATCCGTTTACGATCGTGCACAAGGTTCGCAAGGACATCCCCGCCAACATCGCGGTCATGTTCAATCCGCTGGGTGCCGGCTTTCGCTGGGCCGTGGAGATTCCGGATACTGGTCCGGGCGATACGGTCCTGATCCTCGGGCCGGGGCAGCGCGGGCTCGCCAGCGTGATCGCTGCGCACGCCGCGGGTGCCGACCAGATCATCGTGACCGGCTTGACGCGTGACGCCAAGAAGCTCGCCATCGCCAAACAACTGGGTGCCGATCACGTGATCGACGTCGAGCAGGAAGATGCGCGCCAACGCGTCGCCGAGATCACCAATGGGAGGGGCGCCGACGTGGTGGTGGAAGTGTCAGCGTACGCCCCGGAACCCGTGGCCGAGGCGCTGCACTACGTGGCGACAGGTGGACGCATCGTCCTCGCCGGGGTGAAAGGCTTCAAGGGCGTGCCCGATTTCGTCAGCGACCTGGTCGTCGTCAAGGAGATCTCGATCAAGGGCGCTTTCGGCGTGACCAGCCGGTCGTACCGCTCGGCAATTCGGCTGATCGAATCAGGACGCGTTCCACTCGCCACAATGCACACCCATAACTTCGCGCTCGAAGATGCGGAGCTTGCCATCCAGACGCTCGCGGGTGAGCGACCTGGAGAGGCCAGCATCCACTCGTGCCTCTTGCCACACGGCTAGCGCTGCATACCGATCAAGCACATCACAGGACGCCTATGACGGAACCACTTGCGGCCCTCTGCGCGCTGTTTGAGGGTGCGCCGTACAACGCCGGACTCGGTATCCGAGTGGAAGCGCTCGAGCCGGAGCATGCCCGCGTGCGCATTCCCTACGCGGATGACAACTCCAACCCCGGCCGCGCGCTCCACGGCGGCGTGGCGGCGTCGATCATCAACATCACGGGCGTCCTGGCGGCCGTCACCAAATTGGAGCTGCGCGACGACAGCGAGCTGGGTACACTCGACTTGAGCGTGAATTACCTGGCCGCAGCAATCGGTGAAGACATCGTCGCCGAGGCCGAGGTGCTGCGCCGTGGGAAGGAAATCGTCTTCAGCGACATCGGCGTACGCAACGATGCCGGCAAATGGATCGCCAAAGGGGTAGTGACGTTCCGCGCGCTGGCAGCCGTACCGCAGCATACCGACCGCCAGATCCACACGCCGGCAGACGTTGCGGTAGCAGGGGGCGACGTGCCACAGATGGCGCGGATGTTGGTGGCCGTGCCGTTCATCGCGCGTCTCGGCATGTCGATCATCCACATGCGCAATGGCCACGCGGTGGTCGAGATGCCGTTCAAGCACACCAACGCCGATCACGGCGAAGCCGTTCACGAAGGCGCGCTGGCCGCACTGATTGATACGACCGGAGCGATGGCGTCGTGGTCGATCGTCGGTCTCGACTTTCGTTACAAGGCGTCCACCGTGGGCATCCACGTCAACTATCACGGGCCCGCGATCAATGAAGATGTCGTAGCGCAGGCACGGACCCTGCGGCGCAACAACGAGATCTTCCTCAATCACGTGACCGTCAGCGGACGCCGGTCAGGTCGTGTGGTAGCCACCGGATCGGTGACCTACCGCATTGTGGCTCCGGTTGAATAGTCCGGCGATGCAACACGCGGAGTCGATGCAAATCGGTGTGATGCTCGGCGCGCTGCGCGATGCGAGGGCGCTTGGCGCGCTGGCGCGCGAGGCAGAGGAGCTGGGCTTCGATTCGCTCTGGATGGGCGACCACATTGCCTTCCCGGCACCGATCCTCGATCCGTTTCAGATTCTGGCATGCTTCGCCAGCCACACCACGCGCGTGCGCCTCGGCACGTGTGTGTACCTGTTGCCGCTGCGGCATCCAACGCTGGTCGCCAAGATGGTGTCGTCGCTCGACGTGCTGACGGCGGGGCGGCTCATCTTCGGGATCGGTGTGGGCGGCGAGTTTCCAGACGAGTTCGAGGCCTGCGGGGTACCCGTGAGCGAGCGTGGCGCGCGCACCAACGAGGCGATCAGCGTGCTGCGCTCGTTGTGGCGGAACGGCGAGGCCGTCCATGCGGGCCGCTTCTTCCGCATCGGCCGGGTCGCGCTGCAGCCGCCGCCGATCCAGCCAGGCGGGCCACCCATCTGGGTCGGCGGGCGTTCGGAGGCGGCGTTGCGGCGCACCGCCCGCTTCGGCGATGGCTACGTCGGCTACCTCCTGAGCGCCGATGGTTTCCGCCAGCGCATGGCGCGCATCGATACGCTGGTGCGCGAGCTGGAAGCGCCCGAGCGCCCCATCACGCCGGCGCTGATGACCTTCGCGGTCGTGGACCGTCAGCGCGACGCGGCGGTGCAACGCGCGGGCGCCATGCTCAGCGCCATGTACGGCCGCGACATGCAGAGCGCCGCCGCGCGTTATTGCGTCGCTGGTACGCCAGAGGACTGCCGCGCGGCGGTGGCCGCCTATGCCGCCGCTGGCGTACACCACTTGATTCTCACACCGCTGGCGGGCCGCGATGATATCAGCGAGCAGCTCGGCGCACTCGCGGCGGCGCTCAATTTCCGTCCGATTCAGGAAAGGACGGATCGAGCCGGAACCCGCAATGACTGATGACCGCACCCCTGTGCTCGTTGGAGCTCGGCAGTTCACGCAACGCGACGTCGATCCTGCACGAGCGTGATGGACGGCCGAATCGTGGCATCGTGGTCGGGCGGCTCGACGACGGCCGCCGTTTCCTGGCCAACACGCCTGACGACCGCGCGGTGCTGGAATCGCTCATGGCCCGCGAAGGCGTTGGGCGCACCGGTGTGGTGTCGTCGAGCAATGGCGCGAACTGCTTTGAACCGGATTGAGCCGGCCCGCGCGGCCACACGCGGAGGAGGAGCATCATGAAGATTTGTTGGTTCCACTTGATGCCATACACGGACCTGCCGGCGGACTTTTGCGAGCGGCATCCCTCGGTGTGGGTGGATATCAGCTCGCGTCTCTTTGATCCGGCGAAAGCTCATCGCATGTACAACGAGTTTCTCGACGAGTTGGAGTTCGCGGACACGATGGGGTTCGACGGCATCTGCGTGAACGAGCACCACTCGAACGGCTACGGCTTGATGCCCTCTCCAAACCTCATGGCGGCGGCGCTGGCTCGTCGTACCCGTCAGGCCGCCATCGTCGTGATGGGAAACTCGCTGGCCTTGTACAATCCACCGACCCGAGTGGCGGAAGAGTTTGCGATGCTGGATTGTCTGTCGGGCGGGCGGTTGATCGCCGGCTTTCCCGTCGGCACACCGATGGACACCTGCTACGCCTACGGTCAAAACCCGAGCATGCTGCGGGCGCGCTACCTCGAAGCACACGACCTCATCATGCGTGCGTGGACCGAGCCCGATCCGTTCACCTTTCACGGCCGCTTCAACCAGCTGCGCTACGTCAATGTGTGGCCGCGCCCGGTGCAGCAGCCGCACCCGCCGATCTGGATTCCCGGCGGCGGCTCGGTTGAGACGTGGCATTGGTGCGCCGAGATGGACTACGTGTACTCCTATCTCTCGTACTTCGGGTACCAGGCGGGCGAATCGACGATGAAAGGGTTTTGGAGCGAGATGGACCGCCTCGGGAAGGATCGCAACCCGTATCGTGCCGGCTTCCTGCAGTTCGTCGGCGTGGCGGAATCGACGGCCGAAGCCATGAAGATTTACCGCGAACCGGCCGAGTATTTCTATGGGCGCTGCCTCCACGTCAACCCGCGCTGGGTGAATCCGCCCGGCTACATGACCGAAGCGTCGTTGCGCGCGCGAGTGCAATCGATGGTGGCGCGGGCGGCCGAGAACTCGAGTGGAGGAGGTTCGCTGGGGTCTGATCGGCCCTCGTTCGAGGACATCGTCGCGAAGGGATACGTCATCGTCGGAAGCCCCGACGAGGTGGCGGACAAGCTGCGCGAGGTGGCGGTGAATCTCAACGTCGGCCAGATGATGCTGCTCCTGCAGTTCGGCAACATGAGCAAGGAGCTGACGACGTACAACACGGAGCTGTTCGGCAAGCGCGTGCTGCCC
>Ga0268299_1002095_pt1 | contig 26635 bp, 23 predicted proteins | sample NOBtaG_FD_193484 | JGI IMG/M metagenome (GOLD analysis project Ga0268299, IMG submission 193484) | Activated sludge microbial communities from bioreactor in Nijmegen, Gelderland, Netherland - NOB reactor | ecosystem: Engineered > Bioreactor > Aerobic > Activated sludge | place: Netherlands...
CTGCAATTCATCGCGCTGCGTCGCGCTGATCGGCAAAGCTCGGATCGGACGGCCCATGTCGCATAATACACCAATCCGACATTAGGAATAGACTTTTATGAGACACTACACTAGCGGGGGAGAGGAACATGAATTGAGCGTCCTCTACGTATACAGGTCGAACAGCCGTCGGTGCTCGTCGAGGGCGTATCGGTCGGTCATGCCGGCGATGTAGTCGGCGACCAGGCGGGCGCGGGCATGGGTCTCGGCCTGCTCGGCGCGCTCGCGCCACGGCGAGGGCAGGCAGTTCGGCTCGCTGAACAGCAGGCGGAACAGGTCGGCGACGACGCGGCGCGCCTTGGAATGCGAGCGGTTGAGCTTCCAGTGCTCGTACATGCGCTTGTAGAGGAACGCCTTCACCGTGCGGTCGGTCGCCGCCATGCGCTCGGAGAAACCTGCGACCGGCCGGTCCCAGGCACGGATGTCGGCGACCGAGCGGGGCGCCAACTCGGCGAGCCGACGCTTCGTCTCGGCGACCAGGTCCTCGACCATGGCGTTGATCACCCGGCGCACCGCCTCGTGGATCAGCCGCGACTGGCCGATGCCGGGATACTTGCTCTCCACCGTGCCGAACATCTCGCCGACCAGCGGCAGCCCGCGCAGGTCGGCGATCTCGAACAGGCCGGCGCGCAGGCCGTCGTCGATGTCGTGATTGTTGTAGGCGATGTCGTCGCTGAGCGCGGCCACCTGGGCCTCCGGCCCAGCATAGCCCGACAGCTCGAGATCGTGGTCGCGGCAGTACTCGACGATCGCGGCGGGAAGGTCGTCGAGGCGGCGGCTGCCGCTCAGCAACGGCCCGTTGTGCTTCACCGCGCCTTCGAGGGTCTCCCAGGTGAGGTTGAGCCCGTTGAACTCGGCGTAGCGCTCCTCGAGCTTGGTCAGGATGCGCAGCGTCTGGGCGTTGTGGTCGAAGCCGCCATGCGGCGTCATCGCGGCGTGCAGCGCCTCCTCGCCGGCATGGCCGAACGGCGTATGGCCGAGATCGTGCGCCAGCGCCACCGCCTCGCCGAGATCCTCGTCGAGCCGCAGGGTGCGGCAGATCGAGCGGGCGATCTGCGCCACCTCGAGCGAATGGGTGAGCCGGGTCCGGTAGTGGTCGCCCTCATGATAGACGAAGACCTGCGTCTTGTGCTTCAGGCGCCGGAACGCCGTCGAATGGATGATGCGGTCGCGATCACGCTGGAACGGGCTGCGGCTCGGCGATTCGGCTTCCCGGTGCAGGCGGCCGCGGCTCTGCCACGGCAGGGTGGCGTAGGGCGCGAGCGCCTGGCGTCGCCACAGCTCGTCGGCCACGATCAGCGAACCTCCTCGGGCTACGGCGCCGTTTTACGCTGCCCCCGCCGTCGCAACAACCGCGCGAGCCGGCGCTACTTGACCAGCGTCACCGGCACGTCGACATGGGCGATGACGTCCTGCGCCACCGAGCCCATCAGGACGCCCGCCAGCCCGGTATGGCCGCGCGTGCCGAGAACGACGGCGCCGGCACCGACCTTCTTGACGAAATCCTCGACCACCGCGCCGTGGCGGCCGACGCCGATATGGACGGAGGCCGGCACGCCGGCCTTCTGCGCCAGCGCGACCGCCGAGGCGAGCGCCTTGTCGCCCTCCTCGCGCCGGTAGGAGTCGATCTGTGCGCGGTCGACGAAGGCCGAGATGGCGCCGCCGAACGATGGCTGGACGTTGAGGAAATGCAGCTCGGCCGCCAGGCCGCCGGCAATCAGCCCGAGCGCATGTGTGACCGCGCGGTCGGAGTTTGCCGACCCGTCGACCGGCACCAGGATCGCTTTCTTGGCCATGCCCCCTACTCCTTGCCCGAGGATTTCTTGGCGAGGTCGACCGGCTCGGCATGCACGCGCTGCCTGGCACGGTGCTGCAGATAGTAGCCGATCGCCACGGTGATCACGGCGCCGCCGATCTCGAAGATCATCTTGGCGTTGGGCAGGGCGGCCGCCAGCTTGTCCGCGTAGGCCGGGTCGGTCGCCAGCACCTCGCCCGCGATGTAGCCGAGCAGCGCACCGCCGGCGATGACGATGATCGGAAAGCGATTGAGCAGAAGCATGATCAGCGTGGCGCCGAAGATGATCAGCGGGATGCTGATGAGCAGGCCGAGGATGATCAGCGTGGTGTTGCCATGCGCGGCCGCGGCAATGGCGATGGCGTTGTCGAGGCTCATCACGGCGTCGGCGATGATGATGGTTCGGATGGCCGCCCACAGCGAGCCGGCCGCCTTGACGCCGTCGCCGCCCTCCTCCTCGCCCTGCACCAGCTTGACGCCGATCCACAGCAGCAGCAGGCCGCCGACCAGCTTCAGGTAGCCGATCTGGAGCAGCTGATCGACGATCAGCACGAAGATGATGCGCAGCACGATGGCGCCGGCACTGCCGATCAGGATCGCCGGCTTCTGGTGCCGCTTCTCGAGGTTCCGGCAGGCGAGCGCGATGACCAGCGCGTTGTCCCCGGACAGGACGATATTGACCAGAATGATCTGGGCGAGGCCGCTCCAGAAGGCCGGTGTCAGCTCAAATCCCATGGCTACTCGATTCCCGCCTTTGCTCCGCGCACGCGACAGCCTTCATTGCGTCCGGCGAAGGTGTTAGTGCAGCGTCTGCCGTCCGGCAAGCCAAACCGGGCCGGCGGGGGAGGCTCGATCGATGGCAAGCGGTGCCGGCTACAGCAAGATGTTTCCCGTGTCGTGGACCGAGCTGCATCGCGACGCGCGGGCGCTCGCGTGGCGTTTGGCCGATCTCGGGCCGTTCAAGGGGCTGGTCGCCATCACGCGCGGCGGCCTGGTTCCCGCCGCGATCATCGCACGCGAGCTGAATCTGCGACTGATCGACACTGTGTGCTGCTCGACCTACGACCGCATGGAACGCGGCGCCAAGGTCGAGCTCCTGAAGGGCACGACGGCGGAGCAGGAGAAGGGCAAGGGCTGGCTCATCGTGGACGACCTGGTCGACACCGGGGTCACCGCCCGGGCGGTCCGCGCCATGCTGCCCGAGGCCCATTTCGCCACCGTCTACGCCAAGCCGGCCGGCCGGCCGACGGTCGACAGCTACATTACCGAGGTAAGCCAGGACACCTGGATCCTGTTCCCGTGGGACCAGGAGGCGGTCATGGCCAAGACGATCGTCGAGCTGAAAGGCGGGCAGTGAGGGCACTCCTGCGCAACCCTGCAAGGCCTCAGGATCATACAGCGACGAAAGGTCCCTCGCTCACGACGCTCGCTTCGCAAGCGTCTCGCTCGGGATGACAGCATTGCTATTGCCGCTACAACAAGATTGTCATCCCGAGAAAGGCGCTTGCGAAGCAAGCGCCGTAAGCGAGGGACCTTTGGTCTCAAGGAACTGAAATGAAATGCCACGTCATCCCCACGCCGCAAGGCATCGACTCCCTCACCCTGGTCGAGCGGCCGGATCCGGTGCCGGGGCCGCGCCAGGTGCTGGTGCGGGTGCGGGCGACCTCGCTCAACTACCGCGACCTGATGACCATCCAGGGCAGTTCCGCCCGGGCCGCGCCCAAGCCGGACCTGATCCCACTCTCCGACGGTGCGGGCGAGGTCGTCGCCATCGGCGCCGGCGTCAGCCGGGTCAAGCCGGGCGACCGGGTGGCCGGCTGCTTCATGCAGCGATGGCCGGGCGGGGCGATCGACGACGCGGCGACCGCCTCGGCGATGGGCGGCGCGATCGACGGCATGCTGACCGAGCTCGCCGTGCTCGAGGAGGACGGGGTGGTCCGGCTGCCGGACAACCTGAGCTTCGAGGAAGGGGCGACGCTTCCGTGCGCCGGCGTCACCGCCTGGCACGCGCTGGTCGAGATCGGCCGGATCAAGGCGGGCGACATCGTGCTGGTGCAGGGCACGGGCGGCGTCTCGATCTTCGCGCTGCAGTTCGCGCGCGCCTTCGGGGCGCGGGTGATCGCAACCTCGAGCTCGCCCGCCAAGGCCGAGCGCCTGCGCCGGATGGGTGCCGAGGCGGTGATCGACTATCGCGCGACGCCGGACTGGGACAAGGAGGCACTGAAGCTCACCGGCGGGCGCGGCGCCGACCTGATCGTCGAGGTCGGTGGCGCCGGCACCCTGCCCCGCTCGTTCCAGGCGGCGCGCATCGCCGGCAAGATCGCGGTGATCGGCCTGCTGTCCGGCGCGGCCGAGGTCGATCCCATGCCGATCCTGCGCCGCAACCTGCATGTCCAGGGCCTCTATGTCGGCAACCGCCAGATGTTCGAGGCGATGAACCGGGCCATCGAGGCCAACCGCCTAACGCCTGTCATCGACCGGGTGTTTCCTTTCGCCGAGGCGAAGGACGCCTACCGGCACATGAAGGGCCAGACCCATTTCGGCAAGATCGTGATCTCGCATGGGTAGGACGACGTCGTGGCGCCGGAGCGCTTCTCAGTTTCCTCCCCAGCTCCGCTGGGGAGGTGTCGGCGTAATCGCCGACGGAGGGGTCATGAGCAGTGGGACTGTGGCTCATGACCCCTCCGTCGCGTATGACGCGACACCTCCCCAGCGACGACGCTGGGGAGGAGAATGAGTAGCGCGCTCCCGGCAATGATCTGAGGGAACATCGATGCAGAACCTGTGGTCCGACACCGACGCCAGGGACGCGATCGCCCGGCATGCCGCCAAGGGCATCGGCGAGGATCTGGCGCTGCGCGTCTACACGACGCGCCTGCTGGGCGGCGAGCCGCGGCTGGTGCTGCATGGCGGCGGCAACACCTCGGTGAAGACCAGGGTGGCCGACGTCACCGGCGAGCCGGTCGACGTTCTCTGCGTGAAGGGCAGCGGCTGGGACATGGGCACGATCGAGGCGCCCGGCCTGCCGGCGGTGCGCCTGGCGCCGCTCGGCGGCCTGGTCGGCCTGCAGGCACTGTCCGACGAGGACATGGTCAACATCCAGCGCTGCAACCTGCTCGACAGCAAGGCGCCCAACCCGTCGGTCGAGACGCTGCTGCACGCCTTCCTGCCGCACAAGTTCATCGACCATACGCATTCCAACGCCGTGCTGGCGCTGACCGACCAGCCCGACGGCGAGGATCTCGCGTGCGACGTGTTCGGCAGGCGCGCCGCCCTGGTGCCCTACATCATGCCGGGCTTCGCGCTCGCCAAGAAGGCGAGCGAGGTCTCGCGTGCCCATCCCGACGTCGAGGGGCTGATCCTGCTGAAGCACGGCATCTTCTCGATGGGCGCCACGGCGGAAGAAGCCTACGTGCGCATGATCGACCTGGTGACCCTGGCCGAGCAGCGGCTCGCCAAGGCGACGCGCAAAATCTTTCCCGGCGCCAGCCTGCCGGGCGCCATCGCCAGCGCCGCCGACGTCGCGCCGATCCTGCGCGGCCTCTTCTCGCTGCCCGCGAAGAGCGACGGCCGCGAGGCCGCCCAGCGCTTCGTCCTCGAGTTCCGCACCAGCCCGGAGATCCTGGCCTATGTCGGCGGCGCCGAGATCGCCCGCTACAGCCAGCAGGGACCGGTGACGCCCGACCACGCGATCCGCACCAAGAACCTGCCGCTGGTCGTGCCGGCGCCCGAGGCCGGCAAGCTCGATGAGTTCAGGACGGGCGCGAAGCAGGCGCTCGACAGGTTCGTCGGCGACTATCACGCCTATTTCCAGCGTCACAACGCACGCCAGCTGCCCGGCAAGACAGAGCTCGACCCGATGCCGCGCGTCGTGCTGGTGCCGGGGCTCGGCCTGTTCGGGCTCGGCAAGTCGTCGAAGGATGCGAAGATCGCCGCCGACCTCGCCGAGACCACGGTCGAGGTGGTGGCCGACGCCGAGCGGCTCGGCACCTATCAGTGCATCCCCGAGCCCGACATCTTCGACATCGAGTACTGGTCGCTCGAGCAGGCAAAGCTCGGCGCCGAGGCCGAGAAGCCGCTGGCGCGGCGCATCGTCGTGGTGACCGGCGGCGGCTCGGGCATCGGGGCCGCGACGGCGCAGGCCTTCGCGCGCGAGGGCGCCGAGGTCGTGGTGATCGATCGGGATCCTGCACGTGCCAGGGAGATCGCCGGCAAGGTGAAGGGCCTCGCCATCGCCTGCGATGTCACCAATCCGGCCGAGGTGCGCGCCGCCTTCGACCGCATCGCCGCGACCTATGGCGGCGTCGACATCGTGGTCTCCAATGCCGGCGCGGCATGGCAGGGCCGGATCGGCGACGTCGACGAGGCAACCTTGCGCCAGAGCTTCGAGCTCAATTTCTGGGCCCATCAGAGCGTGGCGCAGAATGCCGTGCGGGTGATGCGCGCCCAGGGCCTGGGCGGCTGCCTGCTGTTCAACACCTCCAAGCAGGCGGTCAACCCGGGGCCCGATTTCGGTCCCTACGGGCTGCCCAAGGCCGCGACCCTGTTCCTGATGCGCCAGTACGCCCTCGACCACGGCGCCGACGGAATCCGCGCCAACGCCGTCAATGCCGACCGCATCCGCTCCGGCCTGCTGACCGACGCGATGATCGCCCAGCGGTCCAAGGCGCGCGGTCTCAGCGAAGCCGACTACATGGGCGGCAACCTGCTCGGTCTCGAGGTCACGGCCGACGACGTCGCGCAATCCTTCGTGGCGCTCGCCAAGGCTTCCAAGAGCACGGGCGCCGTGATCACCGTCGACGGCGGCAACATCGCCGCGGCGCTGAGGTGAGGAGACGACCGCTCGGACTCATTGCCGGGAGCGCGCCACTCCGTGGCGCTCTTCTCATCACCCTCTTCCCCAGCTGCTGGGGAGGTGTCGCGTCATACGCGGCGGAGGGGAGTGAGGCTTTCGACCCCTCCGTCGGCGACTACGCCGACACCTCCCCAGCGAAGCTGGGGAGGAGGATGAATGAGCGCCACGGAGTGGCGCGCTCCCGGCGCGTGAGCGTCACTATCGGGGAAGATTACTCCACCTGAAGTGGCGAGCTCCCGGCAATGAGCCTCGTCGCTGTAGCTGGGTTTCCTCCCACGCATGACGGGACAGCGCTATACTTGACCAATGCCCATCGAGATCTCACCCCTCACGTCTCACATCGGCGCGCGTCTGACCGGCATCGATGCCCGCGCCACGCTCGCGCCGGCCGAGGTCGCAGGCATCGAGGCCGGCATGGACCGCCATGCGGTCCTCGTGCTGCCCGGCCAGGACATCACCGACGAGCAGCAACTCGCCTTCACGCGCAATTTCGGGCCGCTCGAGGAGGGCGCCAACAGCACGGTGCGCAACACCGAGCTGCGCCTCGCGCCGGCCTTCGCCGACGTCTCCAACCTCGACCGCGACGGCGCGGTGCTGGCGCGCGACAACCGCCGGCGCATGGCTTCGCTCGGCAACCGGCTGTGGCATTCCGATGCCTCGTTCCGCGCCGTGCCGGCCCGCTATTCCATCCTGAGCGGCCGCATCGTCACCACCGCCGGCGGCAACACCGAGTTCGCCGACATGCGCGCCGCCTACGACGCGCTCGATGGGCGCACCAAGGCCGAGATCGAGGATCTGGTGTGCGAGCATTCGCTGATCTACTCGCGTCAGCAGCTCGGCTTCTCCGAGTTCCTGCCCGACGAGCGCGTCTCGATGCGGCCGGTGCTGCAGCGGCTGGTGCGCACGCATCCGGTGACCGGCCGGAAATCGCTGTTCCTGTCGGCCCATATCGGCGCCATCGTCGGCTGGCCGCGGCCGGAGGCGATGGCCTTCATCCGCGACCTGATCGAGCACGCCACGCAGCCGGATTTCGTCTACGTCCATCGCTGGACGCAGCACGACCTGGTGATCTGGGACAACCGCACGACGATGCATCGCGTGCGCCGCTTCGATGATCTCAGCATCGTGCGCGACGTGCGCCGCACGACGACGCGCAGCGACGGACCGACCGTCGCACAGGAGGCCGCCTGATGACCACCCTTCCCCGCCGCCAGGTCGGCCGCACCAAGGTAGAGGTCACCACGCTCGGCCTCGGCGGCGCGCCGATGGGCGGCTTCCGTGCCAAAATCTCGGAATCGAAGGCGCTGGCGATCGTCAACCAGGGCTACGAAGCCGGCGTCCGTTTCTTCGACACCTCGCCCTATTACGGCTACGGCCGCAGCGAGCTGCGCATGGGCGCGGCACTGCGCGGCAGGCCGCGCGACAGCTATGTCCTGTCGACCAAGATCGGCCGCATCCTGCACGCCATGAAGCCCGGCGAGCAGCCGCCGGCCGACTTCCGCGACAACGGCCTGCCGGGCTTCGCCCCGGTGTTCGACTACACCTACGACGGCGTCATGCGCTCGCTCGAGCATTCGCACCTGCGCCTCGGCATCTCGCGCATCGACATCGCCCTGGTGCATGACGTCGATTTCTGGACGACCAGGGACCGCGCCGTGCTCGAGGAGCGCTTCAGGACGGTGATGGATTCCGGCTTCAGGGCGCTCGACGAGCTGCGCCGCGCCGGCGTGATCGGCGCCATCGGCGTCGGCATCAACGAGGCCGACACCAGCCTGCGCTTCATCAAGGCCGGCGACTTCGACTGCATGCTGCTGGCCGGCCGCTACACCCTGCTCGAGCAGGGCGGGCTCGGCGAGTTCCTGCCCGAGTGCGTCAGTCGCGGCGTCTCGGTGATCCTGGGCGGCCCTTACAATTCCGGCATCCTGACCGGCGGCGTGAAGCCCGGCGCCACGCACGACTATGCCCCGGCGCCCGCCAACCTGATCGACAAGGCACAGAAGATCGAGGCGATCTGCCGGCGCCACGGCGTCGAGCTGGGCGCGGCGGCGCTGCAGTTCCCGCTGTTCCACCCGGCCGTCTGCTCGGTCATTCCCGGCGCGCTGAGCGTCGCCGAGGCCAAGCAGAACGCCGCGCGGATGTCGGTCAGCCTGCCCAGCGAGCTGTGGAGCGAGCTCAAGCGCGAGGGCCTGATCGACCCGGCCTCGCCGACGCCGAACTGACCGCCAGCGTCATGCTCTTCCGGACCGCGAGCGTCCCGCTCGCTCATGAATCTGAGCGAGCGGGACGCTCGCGGTCCGGAAGAGCATGATCGACTTGAGAACAAGAGCGTTATCTTCTTGAGTTGCAGCACCAAGGTAGACCTCACCCTGAGGAGCCACGCGGAGCGTGGCGTCTCGAAGGGTTGGCAACAGACGTGCTGTGGCCGACCCTTCGAGACGCGGCCTACGGCCGCTCCTCAGGGTGAGGTCATTCTGGATGCTTCGACCAGAGGAAATCGCGCTTCAGCTAGCGCCGGGCCGAGATCACCAGCGCCCTGATGCGGCCTTCGACGGCGCCGTCGCCGAAGCGACGTGCCACGGCTTCGGCTGCCCGCTCGGTCGCTTCCTCCAGCCGCGCGGGATCGCGCGCCTCGATCTCGTTGCGCAGCGGCGTGCCCTGGCAGATCGCGATCGCGGGGATGCGCGGCGAGGACGCCCGGCTCACTCTGTCCACGGCCTCCACGGTGATGTCTGCGAAGCCCGCGGCCTCGAGCTCGCGCCGGATGAGCGCTGCGTCGTGATAGCCGTGCGGCGTGCGCGCCATGAAGCGCGGCGGATCGTGCGGAAACACCGTCGCAAGCGCCTCGGTGACGGTATCGGCGAACTCGTTCTCGGAGATCCTGTCCCACACGTTGAACAGGTATCGGCCGCCGGCTTTCAGGACGCGCCGCGCCTCGCGGTGGCCCTGGTCCTTGTCGGGAAAGAACATCGCGCCGAACTGGCAGGCGACGGCATCGAAGCTCTCGTCCGGGAACGGCAGCGCCAGCGCGTCGGCCTGCTGCCACTCGATTTGCCCGGGCGGTTGCCGTCGCGCCGCCATTTCGATCATCGGCTGGTTGAGATCGGTCGCGACGATCCGCGTGTCGGGCAAGCGCGCGGCGAGCGCGCGCGTGAGCGCGCCGGTGCCGGCTGCGACCTCGAGGACCACCGCCGGCCTGGCATCGGCCACCCGACCGGCGAGGTCGCGGGCGTACGAATCGAAAATGAGGGGGACGAGCAGCCGATCGTAGATTTCGGGGATCGAGCCTGCGAACAGCTTGTCGGTCGTCGCCATGGAATTACTCCGCCGAATCGGCGCACAATGATACCACAGTCAACGTGTCCCCCGGGTGAAACGCCATGAAGATCATCGACGCCCAGATCCACATCTGGACAAAGACCGTCACGCCGCCGTCCGGCCTGCATCGCAAGGTCGAGAAGTACACCGCCGAGGAGGCGCTGAAGGAGATGGACGAGGCGGGCGTCGATGCCGCGCTGATCCATCCGCCCTACAGCTGGGACCCCGATTCGAATGCCTATGCCGTCGAGTCGGCGAAGAAGTATCCCGAGCGCTTCGCCGTGATGGGCCAGTTCCCGCTCGACGATCCGGACAGCCGCAAGCGCATCGTCGGCTGGCGCAACCAGCCCGGCATGATGGGCCTGCGCTGGGCCCTGCTCTATCCCGACCAGCAGAAGGCGCTGCACGAGGGCAAGCTCGACTGGGTATGGCCGGCGGCGGAGAAGGAAGGTCTTCCCGTCGCCACCATGGCCGGCCTGTTCCTGCCGCAGTTCAGGAAGATCGCCGAGGCGCATCCGCAGCTCAGGCTGATCATCGACCATTGCGGCCTGCTGCGACTCGAGAAGGATGCCGCGGCGTTCGGCAAGCTCGACGAGCTGTGTGCGCTGGCCAAGCTGCCCAACGTTGCGGTCAAGGCGACCGGCGCGCCGGGCTATTCGACGCAACCCTACCCGTTCCGCAACCTGCATGACGGGCTGCACCGCATCTTCGATGCCTATGGCCCCAAGCGCTTCTTCTGGGGCACCGACATCACCCGCATGCCCTGCACCTGGCGCCAGTGCGTGACCATGTTCACCGAGGAGCTGCCGTGGCTCAAGGGCAACGACCTCGAGCAGGTCATGGGCCGCGGGCTCGCCGAGTGGATCGGCTGGAACTACAAATTCGACTGACCTGCGGCCGTCGCCCTCCTATGAAGATCGGGGCGGGTACCGCCCCGATCTTCCCGGCATCGTGGTGCGCGCCGGCGTGCTGGGCGTCTCCCCCGCCTTGCCGGGGAGGACAACTGAAGTCTACTTTTTCACCGGCATGATCTGACCGCGAAGCTCGCCGTCGGGGTAGTTCACCGTCAGCACGTTGACGTACCAGCGGCCGGCCAGCACCTCGGCGGCCTGCTGTTCGGTCAAGGTCACGCCGTCCCAGATCGTGTAGTCGTAGATCGGGACGTTGATCGGCGCGACGCGCTGCGCGTTCGCGCCGGGGTCGGCCGGGCCCTGCAGGTAGCCCATGGTGATCGGGCTGCTGAGCCCGACCAGATTCAGGCGATACTCCAGCACCTTCGTCGACGGGCGGTAGACTGCCTCGAAGTAGCCCCAGGCGCGGCTGTCGGTCGGCGGCACCTCGCTGGCGCCGCTGAGCGTGGCGCGGAAATCGGTCTTCGCCACCCGCGGCTCGCCGAGATAGAACGAGCAGCCGGCGGCGAGCAGCATCACGATGAAAAGGCCGATGCGGGCGATGGCGGCGATCATGCGCGGACGAGTCTCCCCTGTCCCGTCATACGCGGCAAGCCGGCCGAGCCTCCCTCGACCTATTCCCGGTGATGCACCGGGCCTCGACCATAGACCGGCGTCGGCAGGCCCTCGAGCCGCGCCTTGAGCTGCAGGGCGAGGTAGCGCGAGTAGTGGCGCGACTGGGCGAGGTTGCCGCCGTGGAACCACAGGCCGTCCTGCGCCGTCGGCTTCCACATGTTGCGCAGCTCGCCCTCCCACGGGCCGGGGTCCTTGGCGGTCTGCGAGCCGAGCCCCCAGCACTTGCCGACCTTGTCGGCGACCTCCTGCGAGATCAGCGCCGCCGCCCACTGGTTCATCGAGCCGTAGCCGGTGGCGTAGACGACGAGGTCGGCAGCGATCTCGCGACCATCGGTGAGCACGACGGCCTGCTCGGTGAGACGCGCCACCTCGGCTCCGGAGCAGAGCTTGATCTCGCCGCTGGCCACCAGCTCGGAGGCGCCGACGTCGATGTAGTAGCCCGAGCCGCGACGGATATACATCGGCCCGATGCCCGACTCGTCGTCGCCATGGGTGAGCTTGAAACCGGCAGCTTCGAGCCGCGCATAGAAGGCCGCGTCGTCGCGCTTGATCTGCTCGACCGTCGGCCGTGTCGCCGCAGGCAGCAAGGCATAAGGGAGCGAGGCGACGGTGAGATCGGCATGGTCGGTGGTGATGCCGGCCTTCACCGCCTCTTCCGAGTAAAGCGTGCGGAATCGCGCCAGCGTCTCGGCCCGCGCCACCAGGGTCGGCGAGCGCTGGATCATGGTGACGTCGGCGCCGTGCTCCCAGAGGTCGGCGGCGATGTCGTGCGCCGAGTTGTTCGACCCGACGACGACGCAGCGCTTGCCTTGCCAGCCCTCGCCGCCGGCATGCTGGCTGGAATGGTGCTGCGCGCCGGCGAAGCGCTCGGCGCCGGGGATGCGGGGGATCTCGGGGAAGCCCGACATGCCGGTCGCCAGCACGATATGCTTCGGGCGCAGAATATGGGGCTGGCCCGCGCGCTCGACCTCGACCGTCCATTCCTCGCGCTGCTCGTCCCATGCCGCGCGCACGCAGGCCGTGTCCGGCCAATAGTCGAGCTCCATGATCTTCGTATAGGCCTCGAGCCAGTCGCCCATCTTGTCCTTGGGCGTGTAGATCGGCCAATGATCGGGAAACGGCAGGTACGGCAGATGGTCGTACCAGACCGGGTCGTGCAGGCAGAGCGACTTGTAGCGCCGCCGCCACGCGTCTCCCGGGCGCGGCAGCCGGTCGATGATCAGCGCCGACACGCCGATCCGCTTCAGCCTTGCGCCCAGCCCGATGCCGCCCTGCCCGCCGCCGACCACCAGCACGAAGGGCTGGCGCGTGACGCCGAGCTCGGCCGCGTCGGCGGCGCGCCGGTCGCCCCAGGCGCGGCGGCCGCGGATGGCGCCGTGCTCGACGCCGCTCTCGCGCGTCGGCCCGCTCGTCTCCTCGAAGCCGTCGAGGCTCATCAGGGCGGTGAACAGGGTGTGGCACTTGCCGTCCTTCAGGCGGACGTGCCCGCGGCCACGGCCGACCGAGGTTGCGAAGGTGAACCAGCCGTCGCTGCCCTCGGGCTCGAACGATCCGGGCCGCACGTCGGAAAGACGCGCCTCGAGCATGTCAGCGATCGCACTGCGGCTTTCGAAGGTCACGATGTTCCAGGTGAAGGCGACGAGATCGCGCCAGTAGCTGGTCTCGTGAAAACCGGCGGCAGCCGCCGCGATGTCGCCGCGCTTCAGGTCGGACGCGAAGCAGGCGAGCCATTCCAAATGGTCCATCGTTCTTCCATTGCAGCGCAGGGTGGAGGAGCGCAGTCTAGACAGTCATCGGCTCGCGAGGAACGTGTCTCATGAAATACGATGTCATCTCCGCCGACGGTCATGTCGATCTGATCTGGCTGCCGCCTGACCTCTTCACCGCCAACGCGTCGTCGGCGCTGAAGGACCGCATGCCCTACGTGATCGAAGGACCGAAGGGCCCGGAATGGGTCAGTGCCAAGGGCGCCAAGTTCGGGTTGATGAACGGCATGGGCTCGGCCGGTCGCGAGTATGTGCCGGGCGTGATCCATCGCTCCGACCGGATGGCCTCGACCGGGCTCTACGACGACGGCAAGAAGGGCATCCGCCGCCTCACCGAGCCGGGACTGCGGCTCGAGGACCAGGATCGCGACGGCGTGCAGGCGGAGATCCTGTACGGCGTCCTGGGCTCGAGCGGCCGCTTGAACGACCCCGAAGCCGCGCTCGAGATGCTGTGCATCTACAACGACTGGCTGCACGATTTCTGCAAGGCCGCGCCCGACCGGCTGATCGGGCTGGCCAACATTCCCGGCTACAACATGGACGAGTCGGTTCCCGAGATGATGCGCAACGCCAAGCGCGGCGTGAAGGGCTTCGACGTCGCCAACCGGCCCGACATGACGCCCTTGTGGGATCCGTTCTGGGAGCCCTTGTGGAAATGCGCCCACGAGACCGGCATCCCCGTGCACTTCCACACGATCGGCGGGCGCTCGCCCGACACCAGCAAGTTGCCGCACTACGTGGTGCGCCGCGTGCAGGCCGCGCAGATCACCAACTTCCAGATGCACATGAGCTACATGCTGATGTCGCTGATCTACTCGGGTGCGCCGGAGCGCTATCCCAACCTCAAGATCGTGATCGGCGAGGCCGGCCTTGGCTGGATCCCCTACGTGCTGCAGCACATGGACCTCGAATGGGAGGACCAGTTCAAGGACCTCGAGCTCAAGATGAAGCCGAGCGAGTACTGGCACCGCCAGTTCTACGCCACCTACCAGACCGACCCCATCGGCATCCGCCTGCTCGACGTGCTGGGCGAGGACAACGTGATGTGGGGCTCCGACTATCCGCATCCCGACGGCATCTGGCCCGATTCGCAGGAGTTCCTCGATCGCGAGCTGACCGCCGTGACGCCCGAGGTGCGGCGCAAGCTGACGCGCGACAACGCGATGAAGCTCTACCATCTCGGCAACAACTGACTCGTCGGCGTCCCCAGTTCTCATCGCGTCCTCTCCGCCCGCGTAGCGGGGGGAGAGGAAGGGGCCCCGCGCCTAGCGCGGGGGAGGAGAGGTGGGTGGATGCCCCGGCACCGCACGAAGCAAGCGCGCAACCTGCGCCTCGACAGCACGTCTCCCGCCGAGAATCCGCTGCTGGGCGGCGGCCCATGACCCACCTCTCCTAGCCTCTCCCCCCGCTACGCGGGCGGAGAGGAACATGAATCCCAAACTCCGAGCGTGGCCGGCTTCGCGAGCCCTGCGTTGTCGTCGTGTCGGCGTTTGGCCGCGTAGCGGCCAAACGCCCCTTTGAAGGCGACACCTCCCCAGCGGAGCTGGGGAGGAGTATTCGAGAGGGATGAAACCTCCCGGGACTGCCTCGCGCATCGTCCTTCTCACCGTGCTGGCGATGCTGGCGTTCGCCGGCAACTCGATCCTGTGCCGGCTGGCGCTCACCAGCACGACGATCGATGCGGCGAGCTTCACCGCCATCCGGCTGGTGTCGGGAGCGCTGGTCCTGGTCGTCATCCTGCGGGTGCGCGGCGTCGGCCCGACATCGGGCGGCAGCTGGCCGATGGCCGCCATGCTGTCGGCCTACGCAGCTTTCTTCTCCTTCGCCTATCGCGACCTGTCGGCAGCGACCGGCGCGCTGCTGCTGTTCGGCGCCGTCCAGTTCACCATGACGGGGTACGGCCTGTGGCGAGGCGAGCGCTTCCACGGCCTGCGGCTGATCGGGCTACTTGTCGCCGCGGCCGGCCTGGTCGGCCTGCTGCTGCCAGGCCTCGCTGCGCCGCCGATCGGCGCCGCAATCATGATGCTGGCCGCTGGCGCGGCGTGGGGCGTCTACTCGCTGCTCGGACGAACGGCCGGCGAGCCGATCGCGGCGACCGGCGGCAACTTCCTGCGCTCCGTGCCATTCGCCGCCGTGCTGATCCTCAGCACCTTCGGCCGCGTCGACAGCGACCTCGCGGGTGCGCTCTACGCCGTGCTGTCGGGTGCCGTGACCTCGGGCCTGGGCTACGTGCTGTGGTACGCCGCGCTGCCGGCCCTCGGCGCAACTTCCGCCGCCACGATCCAGCTCAGCGTTCCGGCCATTGCGGCCATCGGGGGAGCAATGGTACTCGCCGAGCCGGTCACGCCCCGGCTGCTGCTGGCCTCGGCGGCGATCCTGGGCGGCATCGCTCTGGTGATCAACAAGAAGGACTAGAAGAAGACCATGTTCGAAGTCGCCGAGCGTCTCAGGAACGTCAAGGTGTCGGCCTCGGCCGCGATGACCCGCAAGGTGCGCGAGCTGCGCGCCCAGGGGGTCAAGATCGTCGGCCTGTCATCGGGCGAGCCCGACTTCCCGACCCCGCCGCATGCCATCGAGGCAGCGCACAAAGCCGCCCTGGCCGGCGACACCAAGTACCCGCCGATGGACGGCGTGAAGCCGCTCAAGGAGGCGATCCAGCACAAGTTCAGGCGCGACAACGGGCTCGACTACGCGCTGGACGAGATCATGGTCAGCAACGGCAGCAAGCAGATCATGTACGACGCGCTGATGGCGAGCGTGAACCCGGGCGACGAGGTGATCATCCCGGCGCCGGGCTGGATCTCCTACGCCGACCAGGCCGTGATCGCCGGCGCCAGGCCGGTGCCGGTGTCGTGCCCGGAGAACAACCACTTCAAGCTGCGCGCCGCCGATCTCGAGGCCGCGATCACGCCGCGCACCAAATGGACGGTTCTGAACTTCCCCAACAACCCGACCGGCGCAGTGTGCTCGCGCGCCGAGATGAAGGAGATCGCCGAGGTCCTGCTGGCGCATCCGCAGGTGCTGATCATGTCGGACGACGTCTACGAGCATCTCGTCTACGACGGGTTCGGCTTCTGCACCATCGCCGAGATCGAGCCGCGGCTGCGCGAGCGCACGCTGACGGTGAACGGTGCGTCGAAGGCCTACGCCATGACCGGCTGGCGCGTCGGCTTCGCCGGTGGACCGAAGCCCATGATCGCGGCGATGACCAACATGCAGGGCCAGATCGGCTCGGGCATCTCGACCATCAGCCAGGCCGCGGCGACGGCAGCGCTGATGGGCCCGCAGGAGCTGATCGCCGAGCGCGCCGCCGACTACTGCAAGCGGCGCGACGAGGTGGTGGCGATGCTGCGCGAGGCACGCGGCATCACCTGCCACAAGCCCGAAGGCGCGTTCTACGTGTTCCCCAACATCGCCGGCTGCATCGGCAAGACCACCAAAGGCGGCCGCACGCTCGCGACCGACACCGATTTCGTCACGGCGCTGCTGGAAGAGAAGCACGTTGCCACGGTGCAGGGCGCGGCCTACGGCATGAGCCCGTACTTCCGCATCTCCTACGCGACCGACATGGCGAGCTTGCGCGAAGGCTGCCGCCGCATCCAGGAGTTCTGCGCCGAGCTCGGCTGAGCGCCGCGACTACAAGGTCACGCTCATCTGCCGGGAGCGCACCACTCCGTGGCGCTCATGGGATAGCGGATACACCGATCGCAAGCTGGAAGAAGAGCATGAGCGCCACGGAGTGGCGCGCTCCCGGCCCATGACCCCTCCGTCCGCGAAGACGCGGACACCTCCCCAGCTCTGCTGGGGAGGAGGCGGAAAGATCAGCGAACCTCGGCCTGCATCGACAGCGTCTTGATGTGGGCCATCTGATCGCGCAGGGCGATCTTGCGCGAGCACAGGGGCCAGTGCCAGGGCTCCTCGAGCTCGAAGATCATGTACTTCGCCAGATCCATGGCGCGCTCGTAGTCGTGCGCCAGCTCGGCGGCTTCCCGGTGGGTGAGCTGCGTGCCGTCGCGCTTGCGCTGGTAGCCGATCACCGTGTTCACGGAGAACTGGAAACGACCGAGGTAGACGCCGCGGCCGCCATAGATCGGCCGCTCGGACGGGCCCGACCCGCCCGACTCGCAGTAAGCGAGCTGGCGCATCATCTCGTCCTTGCGGTCGTCGATCTCGGATCTCAGCGCGTCGTGCGTGGAGTACGACACGAGGTTCAAGGGCTGCTGCTCTTGCGGTTTGCAGGCACACAGCGCGAGGGCGGTCGTCGCGAGACCGATGGATGATCGAATTGTTGTCACCACGGGTCAGTGTTCCCACGATTCGCGCCGCCGGGTAAACCCACAAAATCCACATCGCCCGAGGCGCAACGGGACCGAAGCGGGAACGCGTCATGAACCTGGCGGAGTTCTTCTGGTGATCGTCGTGAATATTCACGCAGGGCGCGATCAACCGACCTGCCGCGAGTGGCCGCTCCAGTACTTCGCGCGCAACACCTTCTTGTCGATCTTGCCGACGGCCGTGAGCGGCAGCGCGTCGACGAGCTCGATCTGCTTGGGCGTGTGCGTGCCGCCCTTGCGCTCGCGGACATGCTGCATCAATGCGTCGGCGGCCGGTCGAGTTCCCGGCTTCGCCACGATCAGCGCAGTCACCGCCTCGCCCCACTTCTCGTGCGGCACGCCGATCACCGCGGCCATGGCCACGTCGGGATGCGACGAGAGAACGTCCTCGACCTCGCGCGGGAAGATGTTGAAGCCGCCCGACACGATCATGTCCTTCTTGCGATCGACGATGTAGAGGTAGCCGCGCTCGTCGGCGCGCGCGATGTCGCCCGTATGCAGCCAGCCGCCGGCAAAAGCCTCCTCGGTCTGCTCGGGCCGCTTCCAGTAGCGCTCCATGGTGTGCGGCCCGCGCACGCAGATCTCGCCAGCCTCGCCCGGAGCCACCTCCTCGTTCGCCTCGTTGCGCAGGCTGACGCTGCAGGCGGCGACCGGGAAGCCGCACGAGGCGAACAGCTCGGGCCGCGCCGCATCGTGATCGGCACGGCGCAGCACGCTCACCGGATAGCACTCTGTCTGGCCGTAGAGCTGGCTGAATACCGGGCCGATGCGCTCGAGCCCCTCGACCAGCCGCGTCGGCGACATCGGCGAGGCGCCGTAGAGGACGAGCTCGAGCGAGGACAGGTCGGTCCTGTCCAAGCGCGGATGATCCAACAGCACGTAGATCATCGTCGGCACCATCAGGGTGAAGTTGATGCGCTCGCGCTCGATGGTGGAGAGGAATTTCTCGGGGTCGAATCCCTTCAGCAGATGCACGGTGCCGCCGCGCAGCAGGGAGGGTACCACCTTGGTGCCGGAGACATGGGTGATCGGAGCCGCCGCGAGATAGCGCGGCGTGGCTGGGAACTCGAAGTCGGCGGCGATCGCCAGGGTCGAGGCCACGCTCGAGCGATGGCGTCGGATCGCGCCCTTCGACTTGCCGGTGGTGCCGCCGGTGTAGTTCAGGATGGCGTAGTCGTCGGGATGGCTGAGATCGACCGGCGTGGCAGCGCCGATCGTCGCGGCGGCCGACATCACGTCGCGGCCGAAAGCGGCCTTGCCCATGGTCAGCACGACGGCCAGGCGATCGGCTGCCTTGGCCGCGAGCTCGGCGCCGCGCTCGCCGTGGGTGCGCGGATCGACGATCAGCACCGTCGCGCCCGAATCGTCGATGACATCGAGATGATCGCCGAGGGCGCCGAGCGGATGCAGCCAGGTCGAGACCAGGCCCAGGCCGCTGCTCGCCACGCCGGCGCACCAGGTCTCCGCGCTGTTGGCGCTGAGGAAGGCCGCGGTCTGGCCCTTCTTCAGCCCGGCTGCCGTCATGGCTGCCTGCAGCCGGCCGATCAGGTCGAACGCCGCGCGGTAGGTCAGGCTGCCACCGTCCCAGACGAAGGCCATGCGGTCGGGAAAGCGCGCCAGGGCGCGCAGGACGAGCGTCGTGGAGGTCGGGGTGTGATGGAGCGCGGCGGTCATAGTGCGCTGTTTAGCATGGTCGTCTCCTGGCGTTCGACAGGCCATGATCCGGGCGCGCGCCGGCCGCCTGACGAGACCGCAGGAACCTGCTGGCGCCTGGCGACTTGTTCGCAGCAAGACCGAGGTGAACCCATGTCCGAGATGCTCATCGTCGCCTGCCCGTCGTGCAACACCTTGAACCGCGCGCCGCGCGACAGGCTCGCCGGCGGCGGCAAGTGCGGCCAGTGCAAGTCGCCCCTGTTCTCCGGCCATCCCGTCGCGCTCGATGCGGCGAGCTTCGACTCGCATGCCGTGAAGAGCGACATCCCCCTGCTGGTCGATTTCTGGGCGCCATGGTGCGGCCCCTGCAAGGCGATGGCGCCGCAGTTCGAGAAGGCGGCCAGCCGCCTCGAGCCCACGGTGCGCCTGGCCAAGATCAACACCGACGACGAGCAGGCACTGGCCGGCCAGTTCGCCATTCGCGGCATCCCGACCCTGATCCTGTTCAGGCACGGCCGCGAGATCGGCCGCCAGTCCGGCATGATGGATGCCGCCGGGATCGAGAGCTGGGTCGGCCGGACGTTAGGCGGCTAGCGGCGACTTCTACTCCTCCCCAGCGAAGCTGGGGAGGAGAATGACCACTCACCCCTGCGCCGGGTGCACCGTCATCCAGTGGCGGGCGATCTCCTCGCGGGTCGCCACCCAGACCTTGGGCTTGGAGACGACGTAGTCGAGGAAGCGCGCCAGCGTGGCGGCGCGGCTCGGCCGGCCGCACAGCCGGCAATGCAGGCCGATCGACATCATCTTGGGACTGCGCGCGCCCTCGGCGTAGAGCAGGTCGAAGCTGTCCTTCATCGCCTGCAGCCAGCCGTCGCCCGCGGTGTAGCCGGGCGGTACGGCGAACTTCATGTCGTTCACCTCGAGCGTGTAGGGCACGATCAGGTGCGGCGTGCCGTCGACGCTCACCCAGTAGGGCAGGTCGTCCGAGTACGAATCGCTCGAGTAGAGGAAGCCGCCATGCTTGATCACGGCCGCCAGCGTGTGCATGCCGAAGCGACCGGTGTACCAGCCGACCGGCGGCTTGCCGGCGGTGTCGGCGATCGCCTTGACCGCGCGGCGCATGTGCTGGAGCTCCTGCTCCAGCGTGAAGTCCTTGTAGTTGATCCAGCGCCAGCCGTGGCTCGCCACCTCGTGACCGGCCTGGGCCATCGCCTTGCCGGCGATCGGGTTGAGCTCCAGCGCCCGGCCGACCGCCCACGAGGTGAAGCGCATGTTGCGTTCGGCGAACAGACGCAGGATGCGCCAGAAGCCGGCGCGGCTGCCGTACTCGAACATCGATTCGGTCGAGAGGTCGCGGCCGCCCTGGATCGGCGTGCCGCCCGGCGTCTCGGTCAGGAACACCTCCGACGCGGCGTCGCCGTTCAGGATGTTGTTCTCGCCGCCCTCCTCGTAGTTCAGCACGAAGCTGACGGCGATCCGCGCCTCGCCGGGCCATTGCGGATCGGGGGTGTTGGGGCCGTAGCCCAGGAAGTCGCGGTCGAGATAGCTGTGCATGGTGAAATCCCCCGGAGAGCGCCGACGATTGAAGAGCAACTATGGCGCCGCTATAGCTCGCCGGACAAGCTCGGGGAGACAGCATGGGCGCGTTGGCGAACGCGGTGCGCGAAGACCGTCTGTGGCAGCGGCATGCCGACATGGCGAAGCTCGGCGGCACGCCCAGAGGCGGCGTCAACCGCCAGGCGCTGTCGCCCGAGGACGCCGCCGCCCGCAACCAGCTGGCCGCCTGGGCGACGGCGCGCGGTTTCTCGATCTCGACCGACGCCATCGGCAATTTGTTCGTGCGCCGCGAGGGCAGCGATCCGGCAGCGGCGCCGGTGCTGAGCGGCTCGCACATGGACAGCCAGCCGACCGGCGGGCGCTTCGACGGCATGTACGGCGTGCTGGCCGCCTTCGAGGCGCTCGAGGCGCTGGAGGATGCCGGCATCGAGACCAGGCGGCCGGTCGTGGCCGTTGCGTGGACCAACGAGGAAGGCTCGCGCTTCCAGCCCGGCGCCATGGGCTCGGCCGTCTTCGCCGGCCAGTACGGGCTCGACGAGATGCTGGCCGCCAGGGACTGGAAGGGCGTGAAGCTTGCCGATGCGCTGGCCGAGACGCTGGGCGCCGCGCCGGCGCCGATGCGCGACGGCAAGCCGGGCTTCGCCCTCGACTATTACGTCGAGGCGCATATCGAGCAGGGCCCGCGGCTGGAGAATGCCGGCACGACGATCGGCGTCGTCACCGGCATCCAGGGCAGCCGTCGCTTCATCGTCGAGACCGACGGCGAGGAAGCGCACGCCGGCACCACGCCGCGCGCCGCCCGCAAGGATGCATTCGCGGCGGCGACGCGCATCGCCGCAGCGATGTACGAGGCGACGACCGACGCGGACGACACGCTGCGCTTCACCATCGGCCGGGTCGAGGTCCAGCCCGGCTCGCCCAACACCGTCCCCGGCAAGGCCACCTTCACCATCGACATGCGCCACCCGCAGGATGCCGTGCTCGAGGCGCACGAGAAGACGCTGCGCGACATCGTCGCCGGCCGCGCCGCGCCCTGTTCCGCGAAGATCGAGCGCGTGACGGCGGTAGCGCCGACCGACTTCGACCCGCGCGTCATCGACCTGGTACGTGGCAAGGCGGGCGCGCTCGGCCTCAGCCACATGGACATGCCCTCGGGCGCCGGCCACGACGCCATGCACATCGCGAGACTCTGCCCGGCCGGCATGATCTTCGTGCCGTGCGAGCGCGGCATCAGCCACAACGAGATCGAGAACGCCACCCCCGCCGACCTCGCTGCCGGAACCCGCGTGCTGGTCGAGGTGCTGGCCGAGCTGGCGAACCGATGATGCTCAAAGACTTGCATCGACTAAAAACCACCTCATCCTGAGGAGCCGCGCAGCGCGGCGTCTCGAAGGATGGGATCAGGCACGGTGGCCTGTTGCTCATGCTTCGAGACGCTCGCCGTGCTCGCTCCTCAGCATGAGGTTTATTGGGTTGCCCATTGTGAGGTGACCCCGCGTGTCAAACACCACAGGAACCGCAAGCCGTGCCCAAGAAACCCGCCGCCGACCTCGTCGCCATCCTGTCCGACCTGATCGCCCTGCCGAGCCCCTACCCGCCCGGCACCTCGGTCGAGATATGTGCCTATGCGGCGAAGCGCCTGAGGAAGGCCGGCTACAAGGTCGAGGTCGCGGCCAGGACCAAGGGCGTCGACAACGTGGTGGCGCGGCTGAAAGCCAAGGCCAAAGGGCCGGTCGTCGCCTTCAACGCCCATGTCGATACGGTGGGCGTCGGCGAGCGCGCCAACTGGAGCAGCGATCCGTTCAAGGCGCTGGTCAAGGGCGGGCTGGTCTACGGGCTGGGCGCCGGCAACTGCAAGGGCAGCATGGCGGTGCAGATCTGGCTGGCCGAGGAGATCGCGCGCCGCGGCGGGCCGGTCAGGGGCGAGCTGATCTTCACCTTCGTCGCCGACGAGGAGAATCTCGGGCCTGATGGCATGTCGTTCCTGCGCGACTCCGGCCGGGTGCGGCCCGATGCACTGATCCTGGGCGCGCAGACCGAGAACAACCTGATCGTGGCCGAGCGCGGCGTGATGTGGGCCCGCATCAGCACCCGGGGCAAGGCGGCGCACGCCGGCAATCCGTCGGCCGGCGACAACGCCATCCTGCGCATGATGCGCCTCGTGGGCGCACTGCAGGCGCACTACGACAAGGTCCTGCCCAAGCGGGTCGCCGGGGCGATGAGGTCGACGGTGAACATCGGCATGTTCCACGGCGGCCACAACACCAACGTCGTGCCCTCGGCGTGCACGGTCGAGATCGACCGCCGCCTGCTGCCGGGCGAGAAGGTGAAAGACGCCTTCAAGGAGCTGAAGCGCGTGGTCGACGGCGCGGGCGAGCCGCGCAAGCTCTACACCGTCGAGTTCCTGACCGGCACCAACGGCTTCTTCGCGCCGGAGAACGGCGCCGCCGTCGCCGCCTTCGAGGCCGCGGTGAAGGCGCAGACGAGGCGCAAAGTGAAATTCCTCAACGCCACCGGCGTGAGCGACGGCCGCTACTACGCCGACGACGGCATCGAGATCATCAATTTCGGGCCGGGCTCCGGTGCGCAGGGCCACGCCGCCAATGAGTCGGTGCCGATTGCCGAGATGGTCGAGGCAGCCGCAATCCAGCTCGACGTGGTGCAGCGGCTGACGGGTGTGGGCTGATGGGCATGGGCTGATCGGAACGGTGCGGTGATGCCTCAGACCTTGCCGGCCCGCTCACATCCTCCGGTGTCATCCCGAGGCCACAGGCCGAGGGACCTTTCAGGCTGCAGAAAAGGTCCCTCGGCCTGTGGCCTCGGGATGACACCGGAGGTGGAGCGGGCACCATACTCACCGTGCGGACAACCATGAGCGTCCCGCCGTTCCGCGCCGATCATGTCGGCAGCCTGTTGCGCCCGGCGGCGCTCCGGCAGGCGTTTCGCGACCATGCGGCAGGACGCATCGACAATGCGGCCTTCGGCGCCCTCCAGGATGCGGCCATCCGCAACGCCATCGCACTGCAGGAAGAGGTCGGCCTGCAGGTCGTCAACGATGGCGAGTTCCGTCGCGGCTCCTACTGGGGACGGTTCGTCGAGCGCCTGGAAGGTCTCACGATCGGGCGGGCGCGTTTCAGGTTCCGCGACGACTCGGGCGCCGAGAGCGACTTCACGGCACCGATCGCCGAGTCGCCGCTGCGTCGCACCGTGCCGCTCGCCGCCGACGAGGTTGCCTTCGTGGCATCGCTCACCGCCCGACCCGTGAAGGTGACGATGCCGGCGCCCTCGACCCTGCATTTCTATGCCGGCAGCGGTTTCGCGCGGCCCGGTCTCTATCCAGACTTGGATGCCTACTTCGCCGAGCTGGCGGCGATCTATCGCGCCGAGATCGCTGACATCGTCCGCGCCGGCGGCCGTTACATCCAGCTCGACGAGGTGGCGCTCGCGATGCTGTGCGATCCCATGGTGCGCGAGCTGGTGCGCAGCGATGGTCTCGACCCGACGCGCCTGATCGCGCTCTATGTCGACGCATTGAACCGGGCGATCGAGGGCGCGCCTCCCGGCATCGTCTTCGCGGTCCACATGTGCCGCGGCAACTTCAAGGGCCGCTACCTGTCGAGCGGCGGCTACGACGATGTGGCCGAGCAGCTGTTCGGACGCGCCGAGGTGAGCCACTTCCTGCTGGAGTTCGACACGCCGCGGGCGGGAGATTTCTCGCCGCTGCGCCACGTGCCGCGCAACAAGGGCGTCGTGCTCGGGCTCGTCAGCTCCAAGGTGCCGGCCCTGGAGCCGGTCGACCTGCTGCGGCGGCGTCTCGACGAGGCGTCCCGTCACGTCGATCTCGATCGCCTCGGAATCAGCCCGCAGTGCGGTTTCGCCAGCACGGTGGCGGGAAACCCGTTGAGCGAGGCCGACATGCGCGCCAAACTCGCCCGCTGCGTGGAAGTGGCAGATATCGTCTGGGGCTGAAACGCCCCGGCCAGGGAGGAAGCACCATGCCGACCTATGAAAGAGGCAAAGTCCGCATCCATTACGAGGAGATGGGCTCGGGGTATCCATTGCTGGTGATTCCGGGCGGCGGGCTCAACTCGACGATCGCCGGTCTCGACACCAGCCATCCCTTCAATGCCATGAAGGAGTTCGCGAGGGACGGCTTCCGCTGCGTCGGCGCCGACCTGCGCAATGCGAATGCCGGCCAGTCGTCGGGTCCGCTCGAGATCGACCGGCCATGGGATTCCCATACCGACGACCATATCGGCCTGATGGATCATCTCGGCATCGATAAGTTCATGGTGCTGGGCTATTGCATCGGTCAGCCGTTCATCTGGAACCTGATCAAGCGCGCACCGAATCGCGTGGTCGGCGCCGTGCTGACCCAGCCCAGCGGCCATCGTCCGGAGATGCCCGACCAGTTCTACCAGAACAACATGAACAACTGGGGCCCCGCCCTGGTCGCACGCCGACCCGACATCACCATCGAGCAGGTGAGCCAGTTCCTCGCCAAGATGTACCGCGCCAATCCCGACTTCGTGTTCACCGTGAGCCGCGATTTCGTGCGCGCCTGCCAGATCCCGATCCTGGTCCTGCCCGACGACATCCCGCCGCATCCCTATGCCGTAGCGATGGAGGTGGCGATGCTGGCGCCCAATTCCCAGGTGAGCCTTTATCCGTGGAAGGACGTGCCGGAGAAGATTCCGCTGGCCGTGCGCCACATCCGGACATTCCTCAAGGCCAACCGGCCGGCGACAGCGGCATCGGAACAGCAGCGAGCGGCAGCGGATTGACACGGTAAAGCGGGAAACTCTACGCCGGTCAGACGGGCCTGATCGCATTCAACTTCTCACCGCCGATCAAAGCAGTTCGCCAGATGCAACCATGCTCGACTACAGGCAAAGATGAGGAGCGCAAGGGATACCCGGTGTCCACCGAGTACCCTTGCCGATCACAGATCAGATGGTTTCCTTGCTGAAGCGCACAATACCCTCCATCTGCGTTCTGACTCATCCGCTACCAGAACGCATGCAGAACATGGGGTATCCACGTCTCATTGTCAAGCCCGCGCAATCTGATAGGCGAACGCCTGCTGATTGGGCGAAAGGTCGAGAACCCTCAGTGCGTCACTATCCAGCCGATCGCCGGGATTCAAGGTCACTGTCTGTTCAGTCCCACCGCGCAGGCGATACTTAATTGATACTGAAATATCTGAATGATTGTAGAACTTTAGCGTCAGCGCCTGTGTATATCTGGTCGGACTGTGCTCATTCACTTCAGCGGCCGCGACCCAGAACTCCGTCCGAGACTCCACTTTACAGGTGCTGTCCGGCCTTATGGTGCATCGCAATTCTCGCTCCAGCTCGCTTCCAAATGTCACGGCGGAGGCCACGGGACTGCCGTTTACGTTCAGGAAGACTAATCGATTGGGATCCGCATCGACGGGCGCGGACGTAACTTCCGTCAGTCGCAACGTTGTGGCGTAGGTTGTCTCCGCATCGTCGATGTAGCTGCGAACGACGATCGTGCTTTCGCGGGCGGTTTTGAATTTCTGCTCGCCGCCATCAAAGTCATTGACGGTAACGGAGATAGCGGTGCTCTCGGCGTAGTGTTCAAGCACCTCTTTGATCCTTCCCACGATGTAGTTGACATGGCCACCCGTCTGCCTTCTGAACAGAATCTGCGGATTCCGATGAATTCGGCCGGGCATTCCGATTGATGTCGGCCACCTGATTCCGATTGAAGCCGGCCATCGATTCCGCTCGATGTCGGCCGGGGTGGCGGACGCCCGCTGGCGGTCGTCG
>Ga0268299_1002096_pt1 | contig 26620 bp, 24 predicted proteins | sample NOBtaG_FD_193484 | JGI IMG/M metagenome (GOLD analysis project Ga0268299, IMG submission 193484) | Activated sludge microbial communities from bioreactor in Nijmegen, Gelderland, Netherland - NOB reactor | ecosystem: Engineered > Bioreactor > Aerobic > Activated sludge | place: Netherlands...
TCGGCGAAGAGGCGTGGAAGCGCGGCAAGCATGAACCGGCGCGAAAGCTCTTCTGGCAGATGACGACGGCCAAGGAGTTCGAGGAATTCCTGACACTGCCGGCCTACGATCTGATCACCAGGGGCGGGACGAAGGTGAAGGAGCCGAAGACAGCGGCGAAACCGCCAGCTCGCGCAAAAAAGCCCGCTGCCGCCGCGAAGAAGCTTGTTGCCGCCAAGACGCCCACTGCGAAGAAGTCGACGCCGCAGGCCAGTAAGCCCAAGGCGGCAGCGCCGAAGGCGAAGCCGAAAGCAAGAGCGAAGTCTAAGTCCCGCCGATAGCGCGTCCTCCCGTCAGACTATTTCTGCTCGTCATTCCGACCGAGCCGTTTGCGCCACTTGGCGCGAGCGGCGACCGAGGAATCTGGCGGACGTGGGGTTGATCGCTCGATATTCCCACATTGAGGACGCATCGCCCAGCCTGCGAATTGCCATTCCGCTCGCGCCAGATTCCTCGGTCAGCCCGCGCGAGGGCGCGGGCCTCGGTCGGATCGACGGGGGAGTGAAGGTGCTCGAGCCGCCGCGCTACTTTCGCGCCCCACGCCGCGTCGCCGAGGGGAGCTCGCTGAAGCGGCCTTTGTAGTCGCGGGCGAAGTGGCCGAGATGGGTAAAGCCCCAGCCGTGGGCGATGCTGGTGACCGAGCGCTTGTTGCCGGCCGCGGCCAGGTCCTGGCGCGCGTGATCGAGCCGCACGGCCTTGAGATACGCCATCGGCCCGGTGCCGCGGAAATCGTGGAAGCCCTTGAAGAGGGTGCGGGCGCTGACGCCGGAAACCGCGACGATGTCCTTGAGCGCCATGGTGTCGGCGGCGTGGAGGCGCATGAACTCCTCGGCGCGCCGCACGTAGTAGGGGGCGGCGCGCGAGGCCGGGCGCGCCATCGCCTCGGCATAGGTGTTGGGCACCTGGCGCAGCAGCGTGTTGAGAAAGAGGGCCTCGGCCGCGCTCTCGCCGAGCCGCGAGGTCACCGCCGAGCGCTCCTCGTCGAGATCGCGATAGATGAAATCGACCAGGCGCACGAAGCCCTGCGCGGCGCTCTGCGCCACCGGTTCGCGGGTAAACTCCAGCGGCTTCGCGAGCGGCCGGCCGAGATGGGCCGCGACCGTGCTTTCGACCGCGGCGCGGTCGATCTTGATCACCAGCGCAGCGCAATCGTTGCGCCAATGGAGGCTGATGGGCTCGATCGTATTGACGACGCCCAGAGTGCCGGGGACGAGGCGCATGGCCGATAGTCCCTGCGTCACGTGGAGAGCGCCCGCCACCGGCACGAGGCAGAGATAGAAGCGCTTCATCGGTGCCGAGGAGATGATGACCTCGGGCTTGTAGCGGATGAAGTAGCAGGCGAGCGAACCCAGCCGGAGATGGTGGAGGAGGGCGCGGAACTGGCCCTTGCCCGGCACCGTTTCCAGCTTGTGCGGCGCGAACAGCTTTACCGCCTCGACATGCGCCGCCTTGGGGTCCGACGTTTCGACCAAGCGGAATTTCGCCAGCGGCAGCGGGTTGGCGGCGTCGCGGTAATAGGCGGGATCGGTCAGTAGCAAGTGCGGTCAGTCGATGCCGTATTTTCCGGGCGCGATGATGCCGTTGGGGTCGAGGGCCTTCTTGATCGCGCGGCAGGCATCGCGGAACGAGGGCATCAGTTTGGACATATGGAAGTCGTAGTAGTCAACCGGCGCGCGGCCGACCGAGACGCCCTCGGCGGCGAAGGCGTTGGAGACCTCGCGGTAGACCGCGTCTGCGCGGCGGCGCTCGTCCGCGCTCTCGCGGTTGAACGAGATCACGTGCAGGCCGCGCGCGAAGCGCCCGCCGCACACGTTCATGATCATGTAGTCCATGCCGTGGCGCTCGTAGATGGCGCGAGCGGCCTTCTGGAACTTGTTGGCGGTCTTGCCGACCATGGGTGTCCCGGGCGGCGCCCAGGAATTGCCGCCGCCGGGCCGCCACTTGAGGAGGCCCAATTCGCCGTGGGTCGGCACGCCCGAGAATGAATCGATCGCGATCTTGAGCGGCGGGCTGGCCAGCGCCTCCTCGTGCGAAATGTATTTCGCCTTCCCCGATTGCAGGAAGATCTGCTTCACGCGGTTGATCTGCGGCTCCATCGCCTCCATCGACGGCCCGTAGAAGGCCCCCGAGACGTTCCAGGCGCCGCAGCGATGCTTGGCCTGGAGGGCTTTCCGCTGCGCGTCGCTGATGCTGGCCTTGCCGCCGCTCTTCTCGTAGTCGGGATAGGTGTCGTGCGTGCCGATGAGGTAGAGGTCGTTGCTGACCCGGAAAAGCGTCGGCACGAAATTGGCGAGCTTCAGCGGCCGGCAGAGCTCGACGATCTGCTCGAGATCGTCGTCGTCCGGAAACGCGAAGTGGAACGAGCGGATCGCCGGCGGCTTCGGCATCAGCCAGATGCCCATGCGCGTGACGATGCCGAAATTCGATTGCGTGAAGAGCCCGTCGAGGATCGGGCCGAAGCTGTATTTGGAGACGTGCCAGTTGGGCGCGTTGGGGTGATCGATGCTGCCGTCGCCGGTGCGGATCACGTCGCCGTTGCCGAGCACCACCTCCATGCCGCAGCTGAAGCCGAAATGATCGAACATCGGCCCATAGCCCGCGCCCTTGTCGAGCGCGTTGCCGAGCATGCCGCCTTGCGGCGGACCCGAGGTGGTGGAGATGACGTAGCGGCCGCCGCGGCGGACGAGCTCGTCGGCCATCATCTGGAACGAGACGCCGGGCTCGACCGCGGCATAGCCCAGCACCTCGTCGATCTCGAGGATGCGGTTCATGCGCTTGGCAAGATCGACCACGACCTGGCCGGCGCGCACCGGTGCGCGCGTGCCGAGGCCCATATTGTTGCCGGTGCTGACCGGAAAGATCGGCACCTTATGCGCGTTCGCGGCCCGCACCACCGCCTGCACCTCGGCCGTCGAGCCCGGATAGACGACGGCGCCCGGCCTGCGGTCCGCGGCGGGCAGCGTGTGCTCGCCGTAGCGTTGAATCGTCTCCGCGGCGAGCGAAACGTTCTCCGCACCGAGCGCGCGTTCGCAGTCTTTGAGGAAGGCGTCGAGATCGGCGTTCGACATCGTGTTTTCCCTTGTCACCAAATCGCATTCGCATCGGCCGGCGCCGGCGGCGCTTCTTCCGAAGCGGGCGGCGGCATCTTGATTCCTTCGAGCAGCGCGGGCATCGGCCCGCCGGTTGCCCAATCGAGCAGCTCCACCGTGTGCACCGCCGGCAGGGCGCTGTAGAGGCCGATCTGCGTGAGGCAGCCGAGATTGCCGGCTGCGATGGCGGCGGCACCCGTGCTGTCGATGTGCGCAGCCTTGCGCCGGCCGAATTGTTCGGCGAGTTCCGGCTGCAGCATGTTGTAGGTGCCCGCCGAGCCGCAGCAGAAATGCCGCTCCGGCACGTCGAGCACGCGGAACCCCGCCTTGCGCAAGAGGGCGCGCGGCGGCTCGGTCACTTTCTGCGCGTGCTGCAGCGAGCAGGCGTCGTGATAGGCGATGGCGAGGGGAATGCGCATGGCCGGCGTCTTCAAGCCGAGCCGCGCCAGCAATTCGCTGACATCGAGCGCGCGCTCCGCGATTTCTTGTGCCGGTGCCGCAATCGCGCCGTCGTGCTTGAAGATCTTGCCGTAGTCCTTGACCGTCGTGCCGCAGCCCGAAGCATTGACGACGACGGCATCGAGGCCGCCCTCCGCCATTGCGCGCTGCCACGCAGCGATCGTTTCGCGCGCCAGCGCCTTCGCCTGATCCTCGCGGCCCATGTGCAACGGGAGAGCGCCGCAGCACGTGGCCCCCTCGGCCACGACCACCTCGCAGCCATGGCGCGTCAGCACGCGGATCGTGGCGGCGTTGATGCGCGGCGCCAGCGCCTGCTGCACGCAGCCGGCGAGGAGCGCCACGCGCATCCGCCGCGCCCCGTCGGCCGGATAGAGTCCGGCGCGCACCGCATCGGCCGCCGATGGCAACGCCGTCGGCGCTAATGCGATCAGCGGCCGCAAGCGCCTCGGGAGCACGCGGGCGAAAGGCCGCGCGATGCGCGCGCCGCGCACGGCGAGGCGGAAGCGCTCGGGCCGCGTCAACACGCGCGCCAGGAGCGCGCGCAGCAGTCGCTCGCCGAGCGGCCGGCGATAATGTTTCTCGATATGGGCGCGGCCGATATCCGCCAGGTGCATGTAGTCCACCTTGGCGGCGCAGGTCGTCATGCAGGAATTGCAGGAAAGGCAGCGGTCGAGATGGAGCACCGTCTTGGCGTCGGGTGCCCCGCCCTTTTCGAGCATCGCGCGGATGAGATCGATGCGCCCGCGCGGCGAATCGTTCTCGTCGCGCAGCACCACATAGGTCGGGCACACGGCGGTGCAGAAGCCATAATGAACACAATCCTTCAAGATCGCCGCGGCATCGGCGATCTCTGGGTTCCTCAATTGCGCGGCGGTGAACGCGGTCTGCATCGGCGCAGCATCCGATTACTGCAATCCCTTGTCCAATAGATGCGGCGCCGAAAGTCTGACTACCAAGCCACCAAGAAGCGAGACGGGCCGGCCAAGTGCTGGCCCCCATTTCATCGTGGTGCCTTCGTGTCTTGGTGGTCTGACTTTGCTTGCAGCCACGCGAGTATTTCGCGCTACGCCGGCTTCGCTTCCGCCGCGAAATCGCCGGCGATCTGGCCCTGCTTCTGGCGTTCGACGTATTTCGGATAGCGCCAGGTGAAATCGTCTATGATCTCCTTCAAGGGGAGATCGTCGTAGGCGCCGTGGTCCTTGACGTATTCCATGTGGCGGCGGCCGACCGCGTCGAATTGCTGGAACAGCGAATCCTTGGCGCCGTCGAATTCCTGCGGCACCACCTTGAAGCGCTCACAGAGAAACTTGTCGAACACCGGCGTCGCCTTCACCCAGCGACCGTTGAGATAGATCTCGACGTAGCCGTGATAGGAGAAGATGTCGGTGCCCATGAGGTCCATGAGGCGCGGCGAGGTGAGGTGGTTGCGCACGTCGGCGTAACCCACGCGGGCCGAGAGCCCGACGCTGCGGCTGACCGCGGCCATCAGCACGCCCTTCGGCACGCACCAGCCCACCTTGTGCTCGAGCGTGTAGCTGGCGCGGAAGAATTCGGGCCCGAAGCGGAGCGAATAGGGGTCGTAGCGGATCTCGTCGCGCACCGCGTAGAAGAGGCGAATCGCCTTCTCCACATCGCCCTTGGCGCCGCGAACGCGGTCGGCCGCGAAATCGGCGACCGCGGGGTTGTCGAAGTTGATGTAGTAGGTCGCGTGGCGGAACTTCGCCGGGTCGCTGTCGGCGGCAACCTTGCGGCCTTCGGGCGGGGCGGGGGGAATATCGGTCATTGCTCGCTCATATTGCGCTGCAACGAACCTAATCGGAATTCGAAATCATACAAGGGCGCAAGGGCCGCATGCGGGGCTTGGCCGCCATGCCCGGCTACCCTATGAGGAGCGGCCCGCCCGCAATTCCGAGGCCTTTTTCCGCATGTCCGCCGAACCGATAACCATTCGCACCATGGCGCCGGTGGGCGCCACCCAGGATCAGCTGCTGCAGCGCATGCGCGCGATAATGGCGGCGGAGGGCAACACGCTCGTCGTCGTCAATTCGCCGGGCCGCGACGGCATTGAGGCCGCCAAGCTTGCCCTCCGCGATCCGGCCGATGGGCGGCACTTCCTAATGAGCTCGGCCTACTCGGTGAATTATTATCCGGCTTATTCCGACGTCGGCTACCGGCGTGAGGATTTCGCCCCGGTGCTCGGCGTCGGCGCCTACAATTTCGTGCATGTGACGGCGGCCGAGAATCCATGGCGCGATCTCGGCGCGGCGCTCGCGGCGATCAAAGCCGAGGGCCGCGCGCTGCGCTTTGCCGGGGTCGGCCAGGTCGATCTCTTGATGATGAAGGCGCTGGCGGCGCGGTTCGGCGTCGCGGTCGAGTTCAAGCAGACCGGCGGGCCGCCGCTGCTCGCCGCGGTGCTGGCGCGCGAGGTCGATGTCGGCGTCGGCACCGGCACGCACGAGCCGCTGCTGCGCCAAGGCAAGGTCCGTGTCCTCGCCCAGCTGCATCCGCGGGCCCTGCGCGGTAACGGCGCAGCACCCACGCCGCACGATCTCGGCGTCGACGTGGTGCAGGACAATTTCGCCATGCTGTGGGCGCGGTGCGACGCCGATTCCGACGCCGTCGACGCCAGCGTGAAACGCCTCGTCGCCGTGCTGAGCCGCCCCGAGATCGAGACGATGATCCGCGACGGGCTGCTGATGGTGCCCGGCCTGCTGCGCGGCGCGGCTCTCGAAAGGGCGCTCGCCGCGCAGCGCGACTCGTTCGCGGCGCTGCGCCGGGCGGCGGGCGCCTAGGCCCCGGCGCCGGGTTGTCGGCGGCCCGCCGCCCGGATAGAACAATATTCGATCCCGCGCTCCGCGCGGCCCGCCCCGCAAGAACGCATGGATGAGAGGACGACGACATGAAACCCGCCGCGGCCCGCACCCTGACGCTCGCCGACACACTCTGGCCGGCCCAGACGGAGGCCGCCTATCGCGCCCTTCGCCTCGGGCTGCTGGCGCTGGTGGGAAGCCTGCTGATCGCGGTTTCCGCGCAGTTCCAGGTGCCGATGTATCCGGTGCCGATGACGATGCAGTCCTTCGCCGTGCTGGTCATCGGCATGGCCTATGGCGCGAAGCTCGGCTTCGCCACGGTGCTGCTCTATATCGTCGAGGGTGCCCTCGGCTTTCCGGTCTTCGCCGGCATGAAAGGCGGGGCGCCGCATCTCGTCGGTACGACCGGCGGCTACCTCGCCGGCTTCGCACTCGCGGCCCTCTTGGTCGGATGGCTCGCCGAGCGCGGCTGGGACCGCTCGTTGCTCCGCACCTTCGGCGCGATGATGGCGGGGAAGGTCGTGATCTTCCTCCTCGGCGTCGGCTGGCTCGCCGCGCTGATCGGCCTCGAGAAGGCGGTCGCCCTGGGGTTCGTGCCGTTCATTCCGGGCATCATCCTCAAGGTGGCGCTGGCGATGGCGGTTCTGCCGGGCGCCTGGGCGCTGCTCGGCCGCCGCAGAGGCTAGAACGCCCGCGCCGCAGCGCGCCGTGACGGCCATCGATGTTGCTGCGCCGATCGGGCCGGGACTACAGACGCTGCCCGAGATTCTCGCGGAGTTGCCGCCGCGCCTGATCGACCTCGCGCACCGCGCGGCGGCGCGCTGGCCGGATCACGTCGCGATGGTGGAACCCGGCGGCGCCACGATCACTTACGGCGCCTTTGATGAAGCCGTGGCGGCGACCGCGCGGCAGCTTGCCGGGCTCGGCGTCCGGCCCGGCGATCGGGTGATGATCGTCAACGAGAATTGCATCGCCGCGGCGCAATTGTTCTTCGCCGCGAGCGCCCTCGATGCCTGGCCGATGCTCGTCAACGCGCGGCTTTCGGCGCGCGAGATCGACACCATCGCCGGCCACGCCGAGCCGCGGCGCCTCTTCTACACGCTGTCGGTATCGCCCGAGGCGCGCGTCCATGCCGCGCGGGCAGGGGCTACGCCGTTTGAATTGCCCGGCGGCGAAACCGGCGCCGTCGCCGTCGGCAGCTTGCGCGAGACAAATGCAGAGCCGGTCTTCGGCGATCCGGTGCGCGACGTTGCCGCGCTCATCTACACCTCGGGCACCACCGGCATGCCCAAGGGGGTGATGCTGAGCCATCGCGCCTGTCTTTACGTTGCGTCGACGCCGGGCGCGCAGCGGCGCATGGCGCCCGACGATCTCGTCTATTGCGCGCTGCCGATCGCGCATATTTTCGGCCTCACCTCCACGTGGCTCCGCGGCTTCTACGGCGGTGCCCGCGTTATGCTGGTGCCGCGCTTCGCGCCCGAGCATCTCGCCGACGCGCTCGAAGCCGGCGTCACCGTGTTCCAGGGCGTGCCGCAGATGTATGCAAAGCTCTTGGAGTACGCGCGCACCAACGGGCGAAAGCTGAAAGCGTCGAAGCTCCGCTTCATGACGGTGGGCGGGGCGCCGATCGAACCCGAGCTCAAGGACGCGGCCGAACAAGCGCTCGGCCTTCGCCTCGTCAACGGCTGGGGCATGACCGAATTCGCCTCCACCGTCTCGCGCAGCCTGCCGCAGCATCTCGGGCGCGATATCTCGGCCGGGCCGGTGCTGCCGGGTATCGAGGTGCGCATCGTCGACGACCGGGGCCGCGGCGTGCCGCAGGGCCAGCCGGGCGAAATCTGGCTGCGCGGACCGAATTGCATGCTCGGCTACTACAAGAATCCGGAAGCGACGCGTGCGGTCTTGAACGCGGAGGGCTGGTATCTGACGGGCGATCTCGGCTCGCTCGCCACCGACGGCGCGCTCTACATCGTCGACCGGCTCCGCGATCTCATCATCGTCTCGGGCTTCAACGTCTATCCGGCGGAGGTCGAGGCCGAGCTCGTGGCGCACCCCGCCATCACCCTCGCCGCCGTCATCGGCCGCCGGCGTCAAGGGAACGAAGACGTCATCGCCTTCGTCCAGCCCGCGCCCGGTGCACGCGTGACCGAGGCCGAACTCATGGCCTTCCTCGCCCCACGCCTCGCGCCCTACAAGCGTCCAGCGCGCATCGTCGTGCTCGATCAGCTGCCGGCGGCGCCGACCGGGAAAATCCTGAAGGCGCAGCTCAGGGCGATGGCGGAGGCACTATAACGCGGCGCTGGGCGGGGGCCATTTTGCGCCTTGCGCCGGGCCGCGCGGCGCGGATGATGGCGGCAATCCGCCATAACGAACGCCCGGGAGACCCGCCTTGCTTTATGCCCCCGCACCCAAAGTCGTCGAACTGCGCCTGAAGCTGCTGCGCTTCATGGACGAATGCATCTATCCGAACGAAAAGCGCTCCGACGAAGAGGTCAAGACCCACGGCTGGAATCCCCATCCGCTGATGGAGGAATTGAAGGCCGAGGCGCGGAAGCGCGGCCTCTGGAACCTCTTCCTCCCCGAAAGCGAGCGCGGCGCGGGCCTCTCGAACCTCGACTACGCGCATCTTTGCGAGATCATGGGCCGCTCGCCGCTGCTGGCGCCGGAAGCGTGCAATTGCTCGGCGCCCGACACCGGCAACATGGAAGTGCTCGAGCGCTACGGCACCGAGGCGCACAAGCGGGAATGGCTGGCGCCGCTGCTCGAGGGGAAAATCCGCTCCGCCTTCGCCATGACCGAGCCGGCGGTGGCCTCGTCGGACGCCACCAACATCCGCACCGAGATCAAGCGCGACGGCGACGACTACGTCATCAACGGCCACAAATGGTGGATCTCGGGCGCGGGCGACAAGCGCACCAAGATCATGATCGTCATGGGCCGCACCAATCCCGATGCGCCCAAGCACGCCCAGCAGAGCATGATCCTGGTCCCGCGCGACACGCCCGGGGTCAAGATCGTGCGCCCGCTGCCGGTGATGGGCTTCCTCCACGAGCCCGAGGGCCATTGGGAGGTGAAGTTCGAGAACGTGCACGTGCCCGCGTCGAACATCCTCCTCGGCGAAGGCCGCGGTTTCGAGATCGCGCAGGGGCGCCTCGGCCCGGGCCGCATCCATCATTGCATGCGCCTAATCGGCATGGCCGAGCGCTGTCTGGAATTGATGTGCAAGAGGGCACTCTCGCGCACGGCCTTCGGCAAGACGCTGGCCGAGCAGGGCGTGGTGCGCGACCAGATCGCGAGATCGCGCATGGAGATCGACCAGGCGCGGTTCCTGACGCTCAACGCCGCGCACATGATGGACACGGTCGGCAACAAGGCCGCGCGCGCCGAGATCGCGATGATCAAGGTGGTGGCGCCCAACATGGCGCTCGCCGTCATCGACCGCGCCATGCAGGTGCACGGCGCCGCCGGCCTCACCGAGGATTTCCCCTTCGCCCATATGTGGACCTGGGCCCGCATCCTCCGCCAGGCCGACGGCCCGGACGAGGTGCACGTCGAGGCGGTGGCGAAGATCGAATTGTCGAAGCACCTCCCGCCGCGGCCGAAGCACTGACGGGCAAAGCCTCGTTCGCAAGGTTCCGCAATTTCGTCATCCTGAGGCTGCGTGAAACGAGGCCGAAGGATCTTGTCGAAGCTGCCGACGGCCTTTCCATGGAGGCAAGATCCTTCGCTTCGCTCAGGATGACGCCAGTGACGTATACGACAGGGAATCGAGAATGACCGACGTGATCAAGACCGCCGACCGTGACGGCGTGCGCGTTATCACCATCGACAATGCGCCGGTGAATGCGATCAGCGCCGCCGTGCGCACGGGGTTGCAAGCGGCGATCAAGGCGGCCGAGGCCGATCCGAAGGTGAAGGCCATCGTGCTGACGGGCGCGGGCCGCGCCTTCATCGCCGGCGCCGATATCCGCGAGTTCGGCAAGCCGCCGGCGGTGGGCGTGCCCAATCTCCGCGAGAACATCGCGGCGCTCGAAGCCTGCACGAAACCCGTGGTGGCGGCCATCAACGGCGCGGCGGCGGGCGGCGGGCTCGAGATCGCGCTCGGCTGCCACTACCGGGTGGCACACCCCAAGGCCGTGCTCGGCCTGCCCGAGGTCAATCTCGGCACGATCCCGGGCGCCACCGGCACGCAGCGACTGCCGCGCGCCGTCGGAGTCGAAGCCGCGCTCGAGATGATCGTGAACGGAGTCCTCATTCCGGCCGCCAAATGCCCGCCGGGCCTCGCGGACGAACTGGCGGAAGACGTGGTCGGCAAGGCCGTCGCGCTGGCGTTGTCGAAGCCGGTGCGGCGCCTCTCGGAAGACGATTCCAAGCTCGCCGCCGCCAAGGCCAAGCCGGGCCTGTTCGATGAATACCGGAAAGGCATGGCGCGGCGCTTCCGCGGATTTACCGCGCCCTACAAATGCGTCGAGGCCGTCGAGCTTTGCGTGAAGTACGGCTACGCCGAAGGCATCGCCAAGGAGCGCGAGATCTTCCTCTGGTGCCAGGAGCAGCCGGAAGCGCGCGGCATGCGCCACGTCTTCTTCTCCGAGCGCGAAGTGGCGCGCGTGCCGTCCATTCCAAAGGAGGTGAAGCCGCGCGAGATCAGGTCCGCGGGCGTCATCGGCTGCGGCACCATGGGCGGCGGCATCGCCATGAATTTCGCCAATGCCGGCATTCCGGTGACGGTGATCGAGAACGACGCGGCGGCGCTGGAAAAGGGCCTCGGCCTCATCCGCAAGAACTACGCCGGCACGGTCGAGCGCGGCCGCATGACCCAGGATGCGATGGACAAGCGCATGGCGCTCATCAAGGGCTCGACGAGTTACGACGATTTGAAGACGCCCGACATCGTCATCGAGGCGGTGTTCGAGAATCTCGACTTGAAGAAGCAGATCTTCGGCAGGCTCGACAAGGTGGCGAAGCCCGGCGCGGTGCTGGCCACGAACACCTCGACGCTCGACGTGGACGCGATCGCCGCCGCGACGAGCCGGCCGCAAGACGTCGTCGGCACGCATTTCTTCAGCCCCGCGAACGTCATGAAGCTGCTCGAGAACGTGCGCGGCGCGCGCACCTCCGACGAGACGGCGCAGACCGCGATGGAGCTCGCGCGCCGCATCAACAAGGTCGGCGTCATGGTCGGCGTGTGCGACGGCTTCGTCGGCAACCGCATGCTCTATGCCTATTCGCGCCAGGCCAGCTTCCTGGTGGAGGAGGGCGCCGCCCCCGAGCAGGTCGACAAGGCGATCTACGATTTCGGCTTCCCCATGGGGCCGTTCCAGATGAGCGATCTCGCCGGGCTCGACGTCGGCTACATGGTGCGGAAGGAGCGGAAAGAGCGCGCGCCCACCAATCTTCGCTACGCCAACACCGTCGCGGACCGGCTCTACGAGATGGGCCGCTACGGCCAGAAGACCGGGAAGGGCTGGTATCTCTACGACGCCCAGCGCAACCGCAGCGCCGACCCGGCAGTGGCGGCGCTGATCGAGCAGGTGGCGAAGGAGCAGGGCCGCGCGCGCCGCGCCATCGCCAACGACGAAATCGTCGAACGCTGCATGTATGCGCTGGTCAACGAGGGCGCCCAGCTCCTCGACGAGGGCATCGCCGCGCGCCCGCTCGACATCGACATGATCTGGATCTTCGGCTACGGCTTTCCGCGCTATCGCGGCGGGCCGATATTCTGGGCCGACGAGGTGGGGCTGCCGCGCATTCTCGATCGATTGAATCACTACCGGCAGCATCACGACCGGGATTGGCTCGAGCCGGCGCCGCTCCTGGCGCGCCTTGCCCGCGAGGGCAGGACGTTCAAATCGTGGACGGCCGAGCGTTGATGAATTTTGAGCTGAGCGCAGGCGGCCGATGAGAATCACCGCCATTCGCGACGTGGTCGCGCCGATCAAGTCGGCGATCCGCAACGCGTATATCGATTTCAGCCAGATGACGGCGAGCGTCGTCGCCATCGCCGCCGATGTCGGCACGAAAAAGCCGCTGGTCGGGTTCGGCTTCAATTCGAACGGGCGCTATGCGGCCCAAGGCCTGATGCGCGAGCGCTTCATTCCGCGCCTGGCCGCGGCACCGCCCGAGTCATTGCTCGACGAGAAGGGCCTGATCGAGCCGGCGAAATGCTGGGCGGCGATGATGGCCAACGAGAAGCCCGGCGGGCACGGCGAGCGCTCGGTCGCGGTCGGCGTCATCGACATGGCGCTTTGGGATCTGCGCGCCAAGGCCGAGGGCGTTCCGCTCTGGCGCCTGCTGGCCGACCGCTACAATCGCGGCCGCGCCGACGCTCATGCCTGGGTTTATGCGGCCGGCGGCTACTACTATCCGGGCAAGGGCTTGAAGGAACTCCGCGAGGAGATGCGGCACTACCGCGATCTCGGCTATCGCGCGGTAAAGATGAAGATAGGCGGCGGCACGCTCGACGACGATCTGGCGCGCATCGAGGCCGTGCTCGACGTGGTCGGCGAGGGGCGCTACCTCGCCGTCGACGCGAACGGCCGCTTCGATCTCGACAATGCCCTGGCCTATGCGCGCGCCTTGGCGCCGTTCGGCCTGTGCTGGTACGAGGAGCCGGTCGATCCGCTCGATTATGTGCTGCATACGGCACTGGCCGAGCGATATGCGGGCCCGATCGCCACCGGCGAGAACCTGTTCTCGACGCAGGACGCGCGCAATCTCCTCCGCCACGCTGGCCTCCGGCCCGACCGCGACTATCTTCAGTTCGATCCGGCGCTTTCCTACGGCTTGGTCGAGTATCTTCGCACCATCGCGATGCTCGAAGCGCATGGCTGGTCGCGCCGGCGCGTGGTGCCGCATGGCGGGCATCAATTCGCGCTCAACATCGCGATCGGGCTCGGGCTCGGCGGAAACGAGTCTTATCCCCTCGTGTTTAAGCCCTTCGGCGGCTTCGCCGACGACCAGCCTATCGACGAAGGCCGCATCAAACCGCACGAGACGCCGGGCATCGGCTTCGAGCGGAAGAAGGATCTCTACGCCGTGATGAAGGTCATGGCCGAGTCGGCCGCCGGCTGAGCCTTCCCCTATGCCATCGTCCCCGCATGTCAAGCGGGCGCGGCGTTGCGATTCGCTCATGTCACATTCGTTGTCGCGCGGCGGCACCGACTTATGTGGAGGGCTACGCGCCACGGGGGCGCGAACCAACCATCGGGTGCAACATGCGCGTCAATTCGTTTCTGGGCGCCGCCAGCTTCGCGGCCGCGGCGATCTTGGGCTCGGCGTTCACGCCGGCGCTCGCCGGCGATCAGCTCTCCGCCGCAGAGGTGACCGAGCTTACTGGCAACGGGACGTTCGAGTTTCGCAGCCGCACGAATCTCTGGCGCTTCACGCCGAATGGCCGCGTGGCGGCCGACTACACGGCGAGCCGCATCACCTTGGGCGGCATGGGCGAGCAATTCGGGCTCAAGGCGAGCGGCACGTGGCGGCGCGAAGGCGAACGTCTCTGCATCGATTGGCAGCAAGGCGCACCCGCGCCGAGCGGCTGCTACACGGTCGTGACGGGCAGGGCGTCGATGGTGCACCTCAGCGGGCCACAATCGATCGAGGGTACGCTCGAAGCGGTGCAGCCGGCGCCGGCCACCGGCCTCGCCGTGCGCCCGGCGCCGCAGCCCCGGCCGTTCGGCCGCTGACCCCGGCCGAAAGCGGCGCGTTCAATCAGTTTTGATCGGCCGCGATTGGACCCCATCCCCACGGCGGCTTAGTTTTTCGCCGTGGGGGCCTTTGGGCCCGGGGATTTCGACGATGTTTACCAAGACGCTCGAGGCCGCCGCGTTCACCGCGCTGCTGCCGTTCGCTTTCGGCCACGCTGAGCCAGTTCGGGGCGGCGAGATCGTGGCGCGCACGCCCGGCGGGGAATTTCGCGGCTATGGCAGCACGCATCGCGCGCCGCTCGAGGACGTGATCTGGCGCTTCCGCCCCGATGGCACGGTGACGTCGTTTTCGCAATTGCGGCGCAAGTATCCTTCGAACGGCCAATTCGAGGAATACAGCGACGCCGGCACCTGGCGCATCGAAGGCGACCGGCTCTGCGTCGCTTTCCTTTCCGTCCACCGCGACTTCAGCGGCTGCTACGCCGTCGACGGACGCGGCGGCGACCATGTCCGCCTCGGCGGGCCCGTGCAATTGGAAGGCACGCTCGGGCGCTGATCCGGCGTTCGCCGCCGAGCGTACGGACCGCCAAGGCCAGACCATCGGAGCCCGCCATGCGCCGCATTTCTCTCCGCGTCTCTTTGCTAGCAGGTGCCGCCGCAAGTTTCGCCGCCTGCGCGCCGGCCGCGGCCGAGTCGCTCGCCGGGGCGGAAATTCGGGCGCGCGCGGCGGGCGGTGAATTCCGAGGCGACACGTTCACGTTCCGCGGCTTCGAAAGCCATGTCTGGCGCTTCGCCGCCGACGGCAGCGCCGCATCGGCTGCCGTCGCGCGCCGCTCGCCGGGGAACTACAGCTCGACAGCGGAATTCGGCGATGCGGGAAGATGGCGCGTCGAGGGCGACCGCCTCTGCGTCGATTGGGCCGGGCCCAACCGACAATTCAGCGGCTGCTACGCCGTCGAAGGCCAGCCGGGAATCCATGTCCGCCTCGTCGGTCCCACGCGCTGGGAGGGGACACTCGAGCGGTAAATGGCGTAGTCTCAATGACGCTGCCCCGAAAAATCCGCAATCCGATCACCGTGTCGCCGAACCGAGCACGAGGATGGAAGGTTCGAATGGGGTTCGTCGGCGGTTCGCGAATGAAGGAAACATCCATGCGCAGAATCACCACCGCTTTTCTCTTCGCCGCTCTCGCCGCCGGTACGGCGGCGACGGCGGCGGCGATGCCGCTGATGGGGACGCAACTCACCCAGCGCATCGTCAACGCCGAGTTCCGCGGCTACACCAACACCTCGCGCGGCTTCGAAAATCATATCTGGCACTTCTTGCCGGATGGCCGCGTCCGCGCGGTCGCCGATTCGCAAAAGATCCTGGTGCGGCGCGAGAACTACCGACAGGAATGGCAAGATGTCGGCGCCTGGCGCATCGAAGGCGACCGGGTCTGCGTCGCCTTCCAAGGTCCGAACCAGCCGGTCAGCGGCTGCTACGCGGTCGAGGCCGGGTCGCGTCATCAGGTCCGCCTGATCGGGCCTTATGTCTGGCAGGGCACGCTCGAATCCTACGAGTAGGCGCGTTGCGGCGCCGTCGGCGCCGCTCCTCTCCGCAAACCTGAATCGAATCGGCGCGCGGCGCTCCGTACCCGGGGGCCCGCGGGCCGAAGCGCGTCCGAGGCTTGACCGAAAGCGCGCGTAGCCTAAGGTGCGGGCAACAAAACACGTTCGAACGATAACGGGAGGAGACCATGGCCAAGAAAATCCGGCGCGCCAGCCGGCGCGCGGTACTGGGTGGCATTGCCGGCACGCTCGGCCTCGCGGCGATCCGGCCGCTGAGCGCCGCACCTTCGGGCCAGCCCGTCCGCATCGGCGCGACGCTGGCACTCACCGGGCCGCTCGCCCAGACCTCGCTGATCCACAAGACGGTCGCGGAGATCTACGTCGCCGAGCTCAACAAGAAGAACGGCCTGCTCGGGCGGCCGGTCGAGTGGATCGTGCTCGACGACCAGTCGAAGCCGGACGTGGCGCGCAGCCTCTACGAGAAGCTGCTGACGGTCGACAAGGTCGATCTGGTGCTCGGACCCTACGGCACGGGCAACATCCTCGCGGCGTTCGGCGTGGCCCAGCGCTACGAGAAGCTCATGATCCAGGGCACGTTCGGCATGCCGCATCTCGCCAAGTACGAGATGCAGTTCCCGGCCTCGCCCATCGGCCCGGCGCCGAACAAATCCTTCCCGCCGATGATGTTCAACATGCTGGCGGCCTCGAAGACGCCGCCCAAGACCATCACCTGCGTCACCAGCAAGTTCCCCTCGTCGCACTTCATCACCGGCGGCGTCCGCGAGACCGCGGCGGCGCGCAACGTGAAAGAAGTGCTCTACCTCGAGTACGAGTTCGGCACGCGCGATTGGGGCGCCATCGCCGCGCGCGTCAAGGATGCCAACGCCGATTTCCTGTGGGTCGGCTCGCTCGGCGTCGAATCGGTGCAGCTCCTGGACGCGCTGAAGAAGCTCGACTACGCGCCGCCGCGCCACCTGCACCTGTTCGCGGCACCCGGCCCGCTGATGCTCGCGGCCGAAGGCGCCAACGCAATGGCCTACACCTACTTCGAAGAGCACCCGCCCTTCACCACGCGGCCGGGCGCGGATTGGATGATCCCGCAATATCGCGAGAAGGCGAAGGCGGCGGGCATTCCCTATCCCTTCTTCGACTTCCAGGCCGCGGCCATGGCGACCATGTGGCAGATGCTGGAGGCCGCCGTGAACGGCACCAAGAGCATCGACGACAAGAAGATGGCGGCCTGGCTCAAGGCCAACAGGGTCGACACGCTGATGGGCAACCTCACCTTCGACGGACCCAACAATCACGGGCCCGACCTCTCGAAGATCAAGCAGGTGATCGACAAGAAATGGGTCGTGGTGTGGCCGCCGGAATTCGCCGCACCCGGCGCCAAGCCGATGCTGCCCTAGGCGCCCGGCACCGGGGAGGGTAGGGCGGAAGGGCAGCGGCCTTGCCCAGTTGGACTCTGCTCGGACAGGCGCTCATCTCGGGCGTCCTGATCGGCGGACTGTATGGGCTGCTCGGGCTCGGGCTCACCTTGAGCTGGGGCTTGCTGCACCTCATCAACATCGCCTATTTCGGCCTCGCCTTCCTCGGCGCCTATCTCACCTTCGAGCTCGGCACCAAGCACGGTGTGCCGCCCTGGTACGCGGCAGCGCTGATCGTGCCGGCGTTCTTCGTGCTGGGCGCCGCGCTGCATTGGATGCTGGCGCGCCTGCGCGTGACCGGCCTGGTCTCCCTGCTGGTGACGTTTTCGCTCATCGTCATCATCGAGACGGCGATTCATTGGACCTGGACCGCCGATTTCCAGCGCTTCGAGCACCACTACCTCAAGGAATCGCTCCGTCTCGGCCGGTTCTTCATTCCCACCTTGGAATTGATGGCGTTCGGGATCGCTGCCGTGCTGTCGGTCGTCGTGTGGGCGTGGCTGCGCTACAGCTATTTCGGCAAGGCCGTGCGCGCCGCGGCGCAAGACCCGGCGATCGCCGCCGCCTTCGGCATCGACCACAAGCGCAACGCCCTGCTGCTGTCGGGCGTGTGCGCCGCCGCGGCGGCGATCGCCGGCGTGTTCATCGCCCTGACCACCACGCTGGCACCGGCGCAGATGTTCGCCTGGTTCGGCGTGGTGTTCGCGGTCGTCATCATCGGCGGGCTCGGTAATCCGCTCGGTGCCCTCGTCGCCGGCGTTCTCATCGGCATGGCAGAATCGATCGCCATGGCCGTGATCGCGCCGGCCTGGGCACCCGTCGTCGCGTTCTCGCTTCTCATCCTGCTGCTGATCTGGCAGCCGCGCTGGCTATGAAGCGCAGCCGCCATGCCGGTATCGCGATCGTCGCCGTGGCGGCGGTGGCGCTGCTTTTCCTGCCCGCCGCGCGCATTCCGGCGTTCTACGAATCGTTCCTCTACCTGATCTTCTACTGGATCGCGCTGGCGACGAGCTGGAACATCCTCAGCGGTTACGCGCATTACCTGAGCTTCGGCCACGGGGCCTTCTTCGGCGCCGGCGTCTACACCACGGCGACGCTGACGACCAAATACGACATCGCGTTCCTCTGGACCGTGCCGGCGGCGGCCGCGGTCGCAGCGCTGCTGGCGGCCGGCATCGGCGCCGTCGTCTTCCGCCTCGACCGGCTGCGCGGCGAATTGTTCGCGCTGCTCACCTTGGCCGTCGCCTTCGTGCTGGCCACGATCGTCCTCAACACGCCGATCGACGGCGGCCCGGGCGTCTATCTCAGTTCGGTGCCGCTGCCGAAATTCGGCGTAGGGCCCACCGCGACGATCTACCTGATGGGGCTCGTGCTGGCCGTCATCGCCGTGGGGGCGGCGTATTTCATCGCACGCTCGCGCCTCGGCCTCGGCCTGTTCGCCATCCACGACGACGAAGACGTTGCGGAGGCGAAGGGTGTCCCTACTTTCCGCTACAAGATGATCGCCTTCGCCGTGTCGGCCGCCATCGCCGGCGCGGTGGGCGCCGTGCACGCGGTTTATGTGGGCTACGTGACGGTCGGCGGCACGTTCGACATCAACGTCGCGGTCTATGTGGTGCTCATGTCGGTGCTGGGCGGCATGCGCCATTGGCTCGGCCCGGCCGTCGGCGCCACCGTGATCGCGGCCTCGCTCTACGCCTTCACCAGCGGCGATCAGGTCATCATCGGCCGCGCCATCGTGGCGCTCGGCCTTATCCTCGTGATCGTGCTGCTGCCGGACGGCGTAGTGCCGACGGCGCTGGCGCGCTGGCGCCGCTGGCTGCGCCTGCCGCCGGCGAAGGCGGCGGCGGTGGCCGCGGCGCCGCCGCGCATGGCTCCGGGCGAGGCGGTCGTCGGCGCCGATGCGGCCGCGCCCGTGCTCGCCTGCGCGGACGTCCAGAAATCCTTCGGCGGCATCCACGCGCTCCGCGGCGTTTCGCTGGCGCTCCATCCCGGCGAGATCCTGGGCCTGGTCGGGCCCAACGGCTCGGGCAAGACGACGCTCATCAACGTCATCACCGGCCAATACCGCCGCGACTCCGGCTCGATCGCGCTGGCGGGGCGCGAGATCGGCGGCCTGGCCGCGCACCGCATCGCGGCCTTGGGCGTCGCGCGCACCTACCAGATCCCGCGCCCTTTCGCGCATCTGACGGCACTCGACAATGTCGTGCTCGCCGGGAGCTTCGGGCGCTTGAGGGGCGATCCCGACACCATGCGCGGCGAGGCGCAGTATTGGCTTGAATTCGCCGGCCTCGGCGGGCACGCACACCGCCTGCCCGGCGAGCTCAACCTCCATCAGCGGAAATTCCTGGAGCTCGCGCGGGCGCTGGCGGCGCGGCCCCGGATACTCATGCTCGACGAAGTGCTGGCCGGCCTCACGCCGAACGAGATCGAAACCGCCATCGCCTTGGTGCGGCGCATCCGCGACACCGGCGCCGCGATCGTCTTCGTCGAGCACAACATGCGCGCGGTGCTGCAATTGAGCGACCGGCTCGTGGTGCTGAACTACGGCCAGGTGATCGCCGCCGGCAAGCCGCGCGACGTGGTGCGCGAGCCCGACGTGATCGCCGCCTATCTCGGGTCGGCCAATGCCTGAAACCCCCATGCTCGAAGCCCAGGGATTGAACGTCGCCTATGGCGATGCGACGGCCCTTTGGGACCTCTCGCTCACCGTCGGCAAGGGCGAGATCGTCTCGGTGCTCGGGCCCAACGGCGCGGGCAAGACGACGCTCGTCAACGCCGTCGCGCGGCTGCTGCCGATCCGGGGCGGCAGGCTGATGCTCGACGGCGCCGACGTGACCGGCCTCGCGGCGCAGGAAATGTGCGGCCGCGGTGTCGGCCTCATCCCCGAAGGCCGCCGCCTGTTCGTGAAGATGACGGTGGAGGAAAATCTCGAGCTCGGCAGCTTCCGCCGCGCCGCGCGCGACGCGCGCAACCAAACGCGCGAACGCGTCTACGACATGTTCCCGATTCTCCGCGAGCGCCGCCGCCAGATCGCGGGCACGCTTTCGGGCGGCCAGCAACAGATGGTCGCCATCGGCCGCGCCCTCATGGCCCAGCCGCGGCTGCTGCTGATCGACGAGCCTTCGCTGGGTCTCGCACCGGTCGTGGTCGAGCAGGTGTTCGAGACCATCCGCGCGATCCACGCAAGCGGGGTCTCGATATTGCTCATCGAGCAGAACGTCACCCGCGCCCTGGCCGTCGTCCAGCGCGCCTACGTGCTCGAAGGCGGGCGCATCGTGGCCGAAGGCCGCCCCCGAGACCTCGCCGCCCATCCGCACATCCGCGAAGCGTATCTCGGCGCCGAGGCTTGATGCCGCCTACATCCCGCCGAAAATCGTCGCCCCGCCGTCGACGACGAGAACATGGCCGGTGACGAAGCGGCCCGCGGGAGCGGCGAGGAACACGGCGGCGCCGGCTACTTCTTGCACCTCGCCGATGCGGCCCAGCGCGTAGGTGCTGACGGCATGCTTGTAGGTCTCGGGATTGTCCCAGAGCGCCTTGGCCATGTCGGTCTTGATGATCGAGGGGGCAATGCAGTTGACGCGCACGTTGCTGCGGCCCCATTCCACCGCGAGATTGCGCGCGAGCTGCATGTCGGCGGCCTTGGAGAGGGCGTAGACGCCGATATTGCTCGTGCCCTTGAGGCCGGCGACCGAGGAGACGATGATCACGGCGCCGTCCTTCCGCGCCGCCATGTCCGGGATTACGAGATTACAGAGCCAGAGATTGGAGCGCACGTTGGCGCCCATGGTGCGCTCGTAGGCCTCGTCCGGCACCTTGGCCATCGGGCCGTAATACGGGTTCACGGCGGCGTTGCAGACCAGGATGTCGATCTGCCCCAGCGCCTTCTTCGTCGCGGCGACGAGCGCTTCGAGCTGATCTTTGTGCGAGATGTTGCAGGGAAGGGCGACCGCGGTGCCGCCCGCGGCGCGGATTTCGGCGGCGGCGGCCTCGCAGGCCTCGGCTTTGCGGCTCGAGATCACGACCTTGGCGCCCTGCGCGGCCATGGCTTCGGCGATGGCTTTGCCTATGCCCTTGGACGAGCCGGTGATGAGCGCAACCTTGCCGTCGAGGCGGAAGAGATCGGCGTATTTCATGGCGTACCGGGGAAGGGGTGCTTGTGGCTTTCGCCGGAGCGGTTTTCTATAATTCGTTCCAGAAGCCGCGGCCAGGGCGATTGCGCGCCCGGCGGCGGACAAGAAGCGACCGGAGGAAACGCCGCCTCATGAACCTCGATCTCAGCCCCGAGCTCCGCGCTTTCCGCGACGAGGTGCGCGCCTTCGTCCGCGGCCAATTGCCGGCCGACCTCAAGGACAAGATTCAGCGCGGCCTGCATCTCGGCAAGGACGATTACGCGCGCTGGCAGAAAATCCTGCGCAAGCAGGGCTGGGTGGCGCCCAATTGGCCGAAGCAATATGGCGGCACGGGCTGGACGCCGCTCCAGCGCTATATTTTCGACGACGAGATCGGCAAGGCCGGGGCGCCGCGCGTGATCCCGTTCGGGCTGGTGATGGTGGCGCCGTGCATCATGAAATTCGGCACCGAGGCGCAGAAGCGCGAGCACCTACCCAAGATCCTCGATAGCGAGATCTGGTGGTGCCAAGGGTATTCCGAGCCGGGCGCGGGCTCCGATCTGGCAGGGCTCAAGACCCGCGCGATCCGCGAAGGCGACCACTATGTCGTCAACGGCCAGAAGACCTGGACGACGATGGCCCAGTACGCGGATTGGATCTTCTGCCTCGTGCGCACCGATGCCGCCGCCAAGAAGCAGGAAGGCATCTCGTTCATCCTCATCGACATGAAGTCGCCGGGCGTCTCGGTGAAGCCGATCGTGACAATGGATGGCGGCGCCGAGGTCAACGAGGTGTTCTTCGACAATGTGCGCGTGCCGGCCGCGAACATCGTCGGGCCCGAGAACCAGGGCTGGACGGTGGCGAAATACCTGCTCGGCCACGAGCGCACCAACATCGCCGATATCGGCCGCGCCAAGCATCAATTGGCGCGAGTCAAGGAGATCGCGGCCGCGGAGCGCAACGACGGCGATTCGCTGATGGCCGATCCCGAGTTCCGCGATCGCATCGCCGACGTCGAGCTCGATCTCATCGCGCTCGACGCCACGATCCTGCGCATCGTCGCCGCCGAGGCCGACGGAAGGCCTCCGGGCGCCGAAGCCTCGCTGCTCAAGATCAAGGGCTCGGAGCTGCAGCAGGCGCTGACCGAGCTTTTGATCGAGGCGGTCGGGTATTACGGCTTTCCCGACAGCCGCGAGGCCATGGAGCACGGCTGGAACGAGCCGCCGATCGGGCCCGATTACGCGGCGCCGCTGGCTCCGCAATATTTCAATATGCGCAAGACCACGATCTATGGCGGCTCCAACGAGATCCAGCGGGGCATTCTCGCCAAATTCGTGATGGGCTTCTGAGCCGGCGGGCGCAGGACGAATTTCCGTGACAAACGTGGCAACGACGCCGGTGCGGTTCGGCGCCGGGATGGCCGGCGATCCGGCGGTGTATTTCGAGCGGATAGCGCCGCTCGACGCGGCGGCCAAGCCGGCCGTGATCATGGTGCATGGCGGCACGCAAACCGGCGCCTGTTTCCTCCGCACCGCCGACGGGCGCTCGGGCTGGGCTTTCGCCTTCGCGGCGCGCGGCTATCCCGTGATCTTGCCCGATTGGCCGGGCTCGGGCCGCAGCGGTTCCGTTCCGCTTGCCGATTTGGACGGCGCCGTGGTGTGCAAGGGCCTCGGGGCGGTGATCGACGCCCAGGCCGCACCCGTGATCCTGCTGACCCATTCCATGTCCGGCGCCCTCGGCTGGCGGCTGGTCGAAACGCATGGCGAGCGCATCGCGCGCGTGGTGGCGATCGCGCCCGGGCCGCCCGGAAACATCCAGGCCGAGCCGCGTATCAGCGCCGAAACCGACGACGCGATCGAATTGCAGAGCCTCGAGCTCAAGTTCACGCTCAGCAAGCGCGAGCCGCACCGGCCAACCATGGCCTTCGTCGAGAAGAAAATCGTCGGCGCGGGCTGGCGCTTCCCGCGCGACCGCGTCGCCGAAATGGCGGCGGCGATGGGCACGATCGCGCCGCGCCTCATCTACCAGCGGCTCAACGTCCACGGCGCGCAGCTCAAGGTGAAGCGCTTCGAGAATTTCCGCGGCAAACCGATCCTCGTGATGACCGGCAGCCACGACATCGACCATCCGCGCGCGCTCGATGCGGCGACGGCGGATTGGCTCAACGCGAACGGCGCCGCGGCGGAGTTCCGCTATCTGCCGGAACTGGGGATCGAGGGAAACGGGCACATGATGATGATGGAAGACAACAGCGACGAACTCGCGGCGCTGATCGCCGATTGGCTCGACGGCGCCGCGCTGCGCCGGCGCGCGACCTGAGCGGGGCGCCGATGGCCTTCGCCTTCAACGACGAACAGAAGATGCTGGCGGAGAGCGTCGAGCGTTTCGTGGCCAAGGACTACGCCTTCGAGACGCGCCGCAAGCTGATGGCCGGCGACCAGGGCTGGAGCCGCGCCGCCTGGAAGAGCTTCGCCGAATTGGGCTGGCTCGCCGCACCCTTCGCCGAGGATGTGGGCGGGCTCGGCGGCGGCCCGGTCGAAACCGCGATCGTGCTGGAGCGCTTCGGCAAGGGCCTGGTGCTCGAGCCTTACCTCCCGAGCGTGGTGCTCGGCGGGTCGCTGCTCGCCGCGGGCGGGCGGCGCGATCTGCTGGCGCCGCTGTTCGAAGGAAATCTTCAGCTTTCGCTGGCCTGGGTCGAGCCCAAGGCGCGCTTCGATCTCGCCCATGTCGATACCCGCGCCGCACGTCAAGGCAGCGGCTTTGTGCTCACCGGCCACAAGGGCGTGGCGTTCAACGCCGCCGCCGCCGATTGGATCGTCGTGCCGGCGCGCACTGCCGGCGCCGCTACCGAGAAGCAGGGCATCACGCTCTTCCTCGTCCCGAAATCGGCCAAGGGCCTGGCCGTACGGCCGTACCGCACCGTCGACGGGTTGCGCGCGGGCGAGGTGACGCTCGACGGCGTCGCAGTCGGCGCCGAGGGCGTGCTCGGCGAGGTCGATTGGGGCCACGCCTTGCTCGAGGCCGCCATCGACCGCGGCATCGCGGCCGTCTGCGCCGAGGCCGCCGGCATCATGGCGCACATGGTCGCCGAGACCCGCGAATATCTGAAAACGCGCAAACAATTCGGCGTGCCGCTCGCGAGCTTCCAGGTGTTGCAGCACCGCGCGGTGGACATGTACGTGCTCGCGGAGCAGGCGCAGAGCATGGCCTATCGTGCCGCCGTCTTCGCCGATGCGCGCGAGCCGGCCGAGCGCGCCCGCGCCGTTTCCGCCGCAAAGGCGTGGATCGGCAAGGCCGGGCGCAAGCTCGGGCAGGAAGCGATCCAGCTCCATGGCGGCATGGGCATGACCGACGAACTGCCGATCAGCCACTACTTCAAACGCCTGACCATGATCGATACGCTGTTCGGCGATCACCGCTTCCACCGCCGCCGTTTCGCGGCGCTGGGCGGATATGTGGAACAGGCGTGAGCAAGGGAACAGGGAGGCGGGGAGGCGAGGAGAAAGAAGAATTGCACGCCGCAAGCGCGCGGCACATTCTTTCCCCGTCTCCCCGTCTCCCTGTTCAAACTTCGATGCGCATCCTCGGCCTCGATCACATCGTCCTCCGCGTCAGCGACATGGCGCGCATGACCGCGTTCTGGCGCGATGCGCTGGGCTGCCCGGTGGAGAAGGTGCAAGCCGAGTTCGGCCTCGTGCACATCCGCGCCGGCACTGCGCTGATCGATCTCGTCGATCTCGCCGGCCCGCTCGGCAAGGAGGGCGGGCGCGCGCCCGAGGCGGAAGGGCGCAACCTCGATCATTTCTGCCTGCGCGTGGAGCCGTTCGATCCGGCCGCGATCCGCAAGCGGCTCGCCGCGCTCGGCATCGCCGCCGATCCGCCCAAGCGCCGCTTCGGGGCCGAAGGCTACGGCGAGTCGATCTATTTCAACGATCCCGAGGGCAACCGCATCGAGCTGAAGGGCGCGTCCGAGCCCGGATCGCGCTGAGGGAGCCGCCCTCATGCCTTTCCTCGGAGTCGATCCGTGGCGCTGGCAATATTTCCGCGGCATACCGTGTCCGCGGAACGTGTCGATACCCATCGACGAGGCCAGCGCCTGGATGCTCTATCCGGAGCTCCGCTGGATCCACAACAAGCTCGAGATCGCGGCTTCGCAGGGCCTGCCGCACGGGCCGCACGGCGTGCTGCCGCGGCGCTATCCTGTGTTCTCCAAGCCGATCTTCAACATGCGCGGCATGGGCACGGGCGGGCGCATCGTGCGCTCGGAGCGCGACTATCTCCCGCATCTCGAGCCCGGCCACATGTGGATGCGGCTCCTGAAAGGCGTTCACGTCAGCACCGACGTGGCGCTCGCCAAGGGCCGCCCGGCCTGGTGGCGCCACGCTACCGGCAAGCCCGCGGCCGGCGGCACCTTCGATCATTGGACGATCCACGCCGCGCGCCGGCCGGCGCTGGAGCGCTATCTCGCGCACTGGATCCGCCGGAAGCTCCCGCGCTTCTCGGGCATCGTGAATTTCGAGACCATCGGCGGGGGCATCATCGAAGCGCACCTCCGCATGGCCGATCAATGGCCCGACCTCTACGGCGCGGGCTGGCGCGAGGCAGCCGTGGACCTCTACCGCAGCGGAACCTGGCGCTGGCGCGAGCGCGGCCGCCGCACGGGCTACAGCGTGGTGCTGTTCGGGGCGCACGGCCGGCGCTGGTCGATCGAGCCCGGATACGTGGAGGCGCTGCGCGCCACGCCCGGCGTCTCCTCGATCCAGATCACCTTCGACGAAGGCAAGCCGCCGGACGCGCACGCCATGCCGCCCGGCGGCTTCCGGCTCGCCATTGTCAATTGCCGGAGCCTGGCGCTCGGCCGCGCGGTGCGCGCCCGTCTCAAGCGCGCCTTCGTCTCGCGCGCGGCGTGAATGCCGATGGCGCGGACGGGGCATGAGCGCGTCGGCATGGCGCCGGAGCGGGCGCGAAGGCTAGGGTGCCGGCCGATCCACCGCCGGCAGCCGGACGCCGCACGCATGAGCCACGTCAATGGGCGAAACCAGGGATGAGCGCGCAGCGAACCGCCAAGGGCGGATCGATTGCGCTGGCCACGCTCTGGGTAATGGGTGCCTCGTTGGGCTGGACCGGCATGGCCGTCGTCGTGCGCTATCTCGAGGGCCGAGTCCCATCGTGGGACCTCTCGTTCTACCGCGCCTTGACGGTCATCCTTCTCGGGATGGGGCCGATGCTGTGGCAGAAAGGCGGGCGCATCGCATCGCTGCTGCCGCGTCGCGACCTGTTCTGGGATTTCCTGCTGCGCGGGCTCATCATCTTCACCGCGCAGGCGGCTTACTACTACGCGCTGATGCACATGCGGCTCGCCGACGCCACGGTGCTCAACGCCACGGCGCCGATCTTCTCGGCGCTGCTGGCGATCTTCATGCTGGGCGAGCGCGTGACGCCCGACCGCTGGCTGCTGATCCTGATCGGGTTCGCCGGAGTCATC
>Ga0268299_1002097_pt1 | contig 26584 bp, 24 predicted proteins | sample NOBtaG_FD_193484 | JGI IMG/M metagenome (GOLD analysis project Ga0268299, IMG submission 193484) | Activated sludge microbial communities from bioreactor in Nijmegen, Gelderland, Netherland - NOB reactor | ecosystem: Engineered > Bioreactor > Aerobic > Activated sludge | place: Netherlands...
CCTCTAATGATCATGAGATCAATGCGCGTCGGACCGGATCCGTTGCTGCTCTCATGCAGCCCCGCTCGGCACGATAGATCGATATGAGCATGGCAACGCGGAACATCGTTTACGACGGACAGATCTTCTCGCTCCAACAGTACGGCGGCATCTCTCGCTATATCTGTGAGCTCGCATCCCGAGTGCACCGGTTAGACGGATATCAAGCCTGCGTGACAGCAGGCGTGCACTTCAACGTGCATCTGAACCAAGCCGCCGTCCCTCGACTAGGCGCGTTTGTCCCACTGAAGTTGCCGCGCACAGGACGGGTCTACCGGGCCATGAACTCGCTGTGGGCAACGCGCCTGATTCGCAGCGCTCGGCCCTCCTTGGTTCACAGAACCTATTACAGTGGATCGAGCAAAAGGCCCATTGAATCACCGGTCGTCCTGACGGTGCACGACATGATTCACGAGATCTTTCCCGCAGCGTTCTCGCCGCGGGACCCGACCAGTCGCAACAAGCGGCTGAGCGTCGCTAACGCCGATCACATTGTCTGCGTCTCTCAATCGACGGCTAGAGATCTCACGAGGATCTTCGATGTCGATCCCACACGCATCTCGGTAACGCATCTTGGATACGCAGACGCTTTTGCAACGCCGCCGGTGGGCACCTCCGACCGGTCACCGCACGCACGGCCCTACCTGCTTTATGTGGGTCATCGCGGAGGCTACAAGAACTTCGAAACGGCGCTACAAGCCTACGCTCGGTCATCGTTACTCAGGAACGAGGTTGACTTGATGGTCTTTGGTGGTCCCCCGTTCAGCGCACCCGAGCTTTCGAAGTTCGATTCCCTCGGGCTCCGGCGAGGGTCCGTCAGTCGGCACGTAGGCTCGGATCGTGAACTGGCTCGCGCGTACCGTCACGCTCGTGCACTTGTGTATCCCTCTAGGTATGAAGGTTTCGGTATTCCACCACTGGAGGCCATGGCGAGCGGCTGCCCGGTAGCATGCGCCGCAACGAGTTCGCTACCCGAAGTCGTCGGTGCAGCTGCGCTCTTGTTTGATCCGATGGACGAGGACGCGGTAGCAGCGGCGATGGAAACTACAGCGACGGACGAAGCGGTCCGTAGGCATCTGATTGCAGCAGGGCGCGAACGCGCCTCGAAGTTCTCCTGGGATCGATGCGCGGCAGACACCGTAGCCGCCTATCGACGTGTTCTGGGCCAGCCGTGAGCGAGGTACGCTTCCCGAGAAAAAACGGAGGGCTGTCGAAATCCAGCCCGCGAAGCAGCGAGTGGCTTCGAGACTCAGCGGACGTGCTGTCCCGATACAGTTCAAGCCTCGTCGGAACGCCTGCACGGCAGGGGGGCAACCGAACCATGTTCACTTGAACGACCTTCGCGCTCCAGCTTGCCGATCATGAGTTCTGAGTCATCGCTTGACAGTTCTGACGAAGGGGCACCAGCCGATCACCCTCGCATCTCGGTGATCACGGCGACCTTCAACGCCATTGACGGGCTTCGTCGGACGGCCGCGAGCCTGGAAGCTCAACGCTATCGCAACTTCGAGTGGATCGTTGTTGATGGCGCCTCGACGGACGGCACTCGCGCGTACATCGAGTCCTCTTGCCTAGCGACAAGATTCGTGAGCGAACCCGATTCCGGTATCCATGACGCCTGGAACAAAGGCCTCGCCATGGCGTCTGGCGACTGGATTGCGTTCCTCAACGCCGACGATACCTACCATCCCGACACCTTGCTGCAAGCTGCGTTGGTATGCGAGGAGCATCCGGATAGTGTCGTTGTCGGTCGTACGAAGCTCATCCGCAACGGCCAGATTGCACGCGTCTATGAGCCTAGGGTGCTGAGCGACTTAAGATTTGGTGTCGGCTTCTCGCATCCGTCAACACTCATGCCGCGGAGCATGCTGCAACAGCTCGGGCCGTTTCGGGCGGAGCGGATCGCGATGGATACAGACTTGCTGGTGCGAGCGCTCAAGCGCGGCGTAGCGGTAGTGCCGGCGAACTTCTGCGTTTACATGGCATTCGGCGGAATCTCGACGAAGCATCCGATTCGAGCGTTCTCCGACTACCAGCGCATCTTGATCGCACATTCTGCGCAAACGGCTAGTGGCGCCACTTGGGCGATCACTCTGTACGCGGTTGCTGGCTGGGCTCGATCTCTCTCCAGCCTCATAGGGCTTCCGACGCTCGCGCGCCACACCAAGCACCTGAGCGCATTGATCATGAACCTCAGCTTGCGGCTCGCGTTCTTCGACCCATTGCGTCGCCTGGTTCTGCGCGCGCTCGGCATTCGGGTCGCGCGCGGCTCCTGGATTGCTCCGACGGCAACTTTCTACCGCGTAGGTCATGTTCAGGTGGGCGAAGGCAGCGTCATCAATCGCGGCTGCTTGTTGGACAACCGTGACGCAATCACAATTGGTAGAAACGTATCAATCGCGTATGGCTGCAGCCTGATCACAGGCGGTCACGATGTCGATGCGCCGTACTTCGACTACCACTCCAAGCCGATTCGGATTGGCGATCACGCCGTCTTGTTCGCCAAGGCGATGCTGATGCCGGGCTCAAGCATTGGAGAAGGTTCAGTGATTCTGGCCAACTCGGTTGTCACGGGCGATGTGCCGCCCTACAGCATCTACGGAGGCGCGCCGGCACGCTTCGTTCGAGAACGACCGAAGAACCTCGAATACCAGATTTCATACAAGTTCCCGTTCTCTCTTTAGCATCGTTGACTGCGCCAACAGATGGGAATCCTTCCTTACGTCCTGGTCTCGTTGATCGCGACGTTGACCATCGTGCACGCGGCCACGGTCATCGGGCATCCGCGTATCCGGATCAATCCCAATCTCAGCTTCCTGCCGCTTCTGGTCGTGTCAACCGTCGTTGCCGGTCTGCGGTACCAGACCGGTGGTGACTGGGAGACTTACCAATTCTGGTTCGAAGAGTTCTCTGACCAAACGGTGCTCTCGTTCGGTGTCGAACCGGGTTGGATCTTGTACTCCTTGGCGCTGCGGTTCGCCGGCGCCAGCTTTGACACCTACGTACTCATCACGGCGATCCTGTCGAACCTGCTGATCTGGTACGGATTGAGCCGTGTCCTCACTGATCGGAAGGTCGCCATCCTCTGCTTCGGGTTCTATTGCCTCATCGTCTTCTACAGCGCCCAGATGTTCTATGTTCGGGCTGGACTGGCGGCAGGCCTCTTCCTCTGGGCCGTAGCCGTGTCGCGCGGCTCGAAGCCGAAGGCCTTTCTGCTTGTCCTGGTCGCGATGTCGCTGCACGTCGGCGTGGCGTTAGCGGCCCTGATCTACGCTAGTCTGCGAGTCGCCGTTCGGCATCGGTTGAGCACACTCGTGGTGCTTGGCCTTCTTGCTTCGCTTTTTGCCGTTTTCTCGAGCCAGTTTCTGCCTGAGGTCTACGTCACGGGCGAGTTCGCCGACGAGCGGACACTGAGTGTGAAAGCCGTGTTCGGCGTCGCGCTGTTGGCGACTGTAGTCGCGCGACTACCAGACTTTGTTGCGCGCTTCTCGCCAGAGGCTGCTGCGCTTGCGATCGCAGCCTTGACGATCCCCTACCTTTTCGATTCATTCGAAGTTGGCGGGCGAGCGCGGATGTTCTTCTCGCCGCTGGATGGGCTACCGATCTACTTTCTCGTCTTGTCGCTGGCGGGTCGCCGCTACCTGACGTTGCCCTTGGCGGCCGCCAGTGTCGGCTTTGCGTATCTGTACTGGTCCAATCCGTATGTACAGGAACTCTTCATCCCGTATCGGACTTGGCTACCTAGCCTTATCTGAGGACGGTCGGGACGCCAGAAGTCTTTCGACGGTGCGGACCAACGGGCGAAGTTGCACATCCCAACTGTATGAACCCTGCACCAGAGTGCGGCCTCCGTTCGACAACATGGCCGCCAGTTCTGGATCTGCCCAAATCTCCAGAAGATGCTGTACGACCGCCTCAGGGGCGTCCGCAACGAGAAGGTGCTTGCCGCTCTCTGCGTTCAAGCCCTCAGCGCCGACCGTCGATGTCACTGTCGGTAGGCCCAATGCAAGGTACTCGAGCACCTTATTCTGAATCCCTGCACCGATGCGCATGGGGCAAACAGCGGCAAAGCAACCGCTGGCGGCCTCGGCAACGGAAGCTACCTCACCCGTCACACGGACGCCTTCAATGCTCTCGAGATACTTTCTTTCCTGCGCGCCGATCCGACCGATCACGCGCAGTTGGAAGGCACCGTGCTCACGCAACAGCGGAAGCACCTGACTGGCAAACCACTTCACTGCGTCCAGGTTCTGCAACGTGCTCATGTTGCCGATGAAGGCGATGTCGTAGGGAGGCGACATGTAGCGTGCCAGAGCGATCTTGGGCATATCGACGCCGTTTCCGTAGACGACGACATCCTCGGGCCGGGGTTCGCCGAAGAGGTAGTTGGCATCGACTGTAGAGATCAACCCAAGCGCCGAATGACGCGAAAGCGCGGATCTCTCGGCCCTGAGCAAGCGCTTTCGCTCGACCGCATAGACGACAGGCCGGACCCCCCGGAGGCCGAGCACGCCGGCCGAGCGCAGGTAGTTCAGGGAGATCGCGTCGGTCAGTTCAACGATCGTTGGGATGGCGGCGCCCCTCAGGTAGGGTTCTGTGCGAATGAGATGAGCCAAGGCAATGTCATGCTCTGCAACATGCTTCGCCACCAGTCGCGCAAAGCGGCGAGACCGGTAGTACGCCACTTGCATTGGCGTACGCGACGCCAGCGCTAGGAGCGCGTTCAGCCGAGATCGCCAGGGGGACAGATAGACTCGGTGAACCTCTCGGAACACCCCGTCTGACGGGATCGGCTGCCGCAGCTCTCGACGTGAGTCGCAGAGGCTCAACAGCGTCAGGTCACAGGTCGCGGAGAGCGCCTCGCAGATCTTGTAGATGCGTAGCCGATCTCCACCAACCACTGGATACGGCAGACGCGGCGCGAGGATAAGCAGCTTTGGCTTGTTCAAGAGTAGCGTTCAGGTGCAGCCACCAGACGATGCACGGGCACAGTGTAAATGGCACTGCAGTGCCGAGCAGCCATCGTACGAAGCCTAGTTGCCGGATCCCATGTACTCGCCAACGATGCCCTTGAGACGTGCGCGCACATCGTCATCGTTGGCATCTAGTTCATCGAGCCAGCTTACAACGTCGAAGAGCGGGGCTGCGTTGGCATCGAGTTGCGCGATCCTCAGTCGGCTGAAGTTTGTCTCGATTGTCGTGTCCGCATCCGCCAGCAGTTCCTCGTACAGCTTCTCCCCCGGCCTCAGCCCAGTGAACACCAGCCCAATCTCGTCCACCGTGTGACCGCTCATCCTGATCAGGTCGCGCGCCAGGTCGACGATGCGCACCGGCTCGCCCATGTCCAGCACCAGCACCTGGCCGGTCTCGCCGATCGCGGCGGCCTGCACGACCAGGCGCGCCGCCTCGGGGATGGTCATGAAGTAGCGCGTGATCTCGGGGTGGGTCACCGTCACCGGGCCGCCCCTGGCGATCTGCTCCTTGAACTTGGGGATCACGCTGCCGCTCGAGCCCAGCACGTTGCCGAAGCGCACGGCCATGAAGCGGGTGCCCGTGTGGTCCTTCGCCAACTGGCTGATCACCATCTCGGCGGCGCGCTTGGTGGCGCCCATCACGTTGGTCGGGTTCACCGCCTTGTCGGTGCTGATCAGCACGAAGCGCGGGACGCCCGCCTCGGCGCTGGCCAGCGCGGCGTGGTAGGTCCCCAGTGTGTTGTTCTGCAGCGCGGCCCAGGCGTTGTGTTCTTCCATCAGCGGGACGTGCTTGTAGGCCGCGGCGTGGAAGACGACTTGCGGCTTCCAGCGCTGCATCACCTGGCGCAGGTGCTCGAGGTTCTTCACGTCGCCGATCAGGCGCACCAGTTCCAGCCCCGGGAAGCGCTCGCCGAGCTCCTGCTCGATCGTGTAGAGGTTGAACTCGCTCAGCTCCAGCAGCACCAGTCGGGCCGGCCGGTAGCGCGCGACCTGGCGGCACAGCTCGCTGCCGATGCTGCCGCCGGCGCCGGTGATCAGCACGGTGCGGCCGCCCAGGCAGTCGGCGATGCCGGCCTCGTCCAGCACCACCGGCTCGCGGCCCAGCAGGTCCTCGGGCTCGATGTCGCGCACGCGGCTCACGGTGGCGCCGTCCAGCAGCTCCTGCGCCGTCGGCACCGTCAGCACCGGCCGCCCCACGCTGGCCGCCAGCTCGAAGACGCGGCGCCGCGCGGCGCCGCGCACCGAGGGCATCGCGACGATGACGTGCGTGATGCCCTGCAGCAGCGCCAGCTCGGCCAGGCGGTCGAGCGTGCCCAGCACGGGCACGCCGCCGATGCGGCCGCGCTGCTTGGCGGGGTCGTCGTCGAGCAGGCCCACCACGACCCAGCCCTGGTGCTGGATGCCGGCCAGCAGAAGCCGCGCCGCGTCGCCGGCGCCCAGCACGATCGCGCGGCGCGTCTCGCTGGCGCTGCCGGAGATCTGCGCGCGCATGTGCTCGTAGAGCATGCGGTAGCCGATGCGCACGCTGGCCAGGCCCATCAGCGCGACGATGGGGTGCAGCGCCAGCACGGCGCGCGGCACCTCGCGCAGGCCGGCCAGCAGCACCAGCGTGGCGGCCAGCGCGCCGGCGATCGTGCAGGCGATCGTCAGGCGCTTGACCTCGCCGAAGCCCGAGAAGCGCCACATGCCGCGCGGCACGCCCAGCAGCGCAAACACCGCCAGGTAGAGCCCGACGATGCCCAGCAGCACCCAGCCGTCGTAGGCCGGCCGCGCGCTGATCCAGCGCTCGAAGCCCAGGCGGAACAGGTAGGTGAACTGCCAGCAGGCCGCGACCACGACCGCGTCGATGGCCAGCGACAGCGGCTGGCGCTGCGGACGCAAGCGGCTCAGGAAGGCGTCGAGCCGCTGCCAGGCCTGCATGCCATTCATCGCCGGGCCTGCGGCACTTTGGACGGCGGCGTGCCGGCGGCCTGCGTGGCCATCAGCGTGGCGATCGTGCGCACGATGAGCCGCAGGTCGCTCCACAGCGTCGCGCGGTCGATGTAGTCGGCCGACAGGCGCAGCTTCTCGGGCAGCACCTGCTCGACGTAGGCGCGCTGCGGGTCGGTCGACGCCGCCAGCAGCTCGGCTTCATGGCGAAACGCCAGCGAGGCGGGGTCGACGATGCCGGGCCGCACCGACAGCACGCGCTCGCGCAGCGCCGCCGGGTACAGCGCCACGAACTCCGGCACCTCGGGGCGCGGGCCGACCAGGCTCATGTCGCCGCGCAGCACGTCGATGAGTTGCGGCAGCTCGTCCAGCCTCGTGCGGCGCAGCCAGGCGCCGGTGCGCGTGATGCGCGGGTCGGCGCCGACGGTCAGCGGCGGCCCGCCGGCGTCGGCGGCCATGGTGCGCAGCTTGTGGATGCGAAACGCCTGCCCGCCGCGCCCGATGCGCAGCTGGCGAAAGACCACCGGTCCGGCCGAGTCGCGCTTGATCAGCAGCGCCAGCACCGCCAGCAGGGGCGCCAGCAGCAGCAGGCCGAGCGCCGCGCCCAGCAGGTCGAAGGCTCGCTTGCTCATCGTGGCGGCTCGGGCGGCGTCAGAGCACCAGCAGGTGCCGGGCTTCGGCGCCGCGCACGCTGTCGATGGCGATGCCGCGATCCAGGGTGACGAACCGGCCGCCGTGGCGCACCGCCAGCGCCAGCAGGTAGGCGTCGGTGATCTGGCGCGGGCCGAGCAGCCGATCCCAGGCGATCAAGCCCGGCTCGAGCAGGCTTACGTCATCGGCCCAGAAGGCGTGCGCGCTGCCGCCGGCGGCCTTGGCCAGCCGCATGGCGACCTCGGCCGCCGGCAGGGGGCTCGGGTAGCCCGGCTGCGACAGGATCCGCACGCAGCCGTTCTGCGTCAGCGGGCACGAGGCCCAACCGCGCTTGAGGTTGGCGCCGAGCCAGTCCCGCGCCGCCGCATGGTGCACATGCGCCGCGTCCAGCAGGGCGATCAGGACGTTGACGTCGAGCAGCGCGCGCATCGGGCCTGGAGCGCCTCAGACGCCCTCGATGTCCCGCAAGGCGTTGACCTGCTCGTTGCTCACGACGACGCCGCGCGACGCGAAGGGCTCGAAGCCGCCGACCGCCGGCGTGCGGACGGCGCGCTGCGGCGCCGCCTCGGGACCGGACTGTCCCGTCAGCGCGCGCCGGGCCAGGCGCGACAGCACCACGCCGGCGGTGCTGCGCTCGCGGCGCGCCAGCTCCTTGGCGGCGTGCAGCACGTCGTCGTCGATGTCCAGGGTGGTGCGCATGGCGATGATGCTCAGATGCAGTGATGCGCTGATTCTAGCGACTGCCCCGCGAGCCGCGGTCAGGCCAGCGCCTGCCGCACGGCGTCGACCACGCGGTCCACGTCGGCCTCGCTCATCCGCGGGTAGATCGGCAGGCTCAGCATGCGCTCGTAGGCGTGCTGGCTGTGCGGGAACTGCGCGGGCTGCAGCGCGTAGCGCTCGCGCCAGTAGGGGTGCAGGTGCAGCGGGATGTAGTGGACGCTGACCCCGATGCCCAGCGCGAACAGGCGCTCGATGAAGCGGTCGCGCGCCACGCCGGCGTCGTCGGCCAGGCGCAGCACGTACAGGTGCCAGGCGTGCGTCTCGCCGTCCGGTGCGCCCGGCGGCGCCAGCACCGGCAGCCCGGCCATCGCCTCGCGGTAGCGCTGCGCGATCGCCGCACGGGCCTGCCGGAACTCGCGCGCCCGCTTGAGCTGGTGGATGCCGAGCGCCGCCGCGATGTCGGTCAGGTTGTACTTGAAGCCCGGCGCGACGATCTCGTAGGCCCAGGCCGGCGCGGTGGACGTGAAGCGGTCGAAGGCGTCGCGGCTGATGCCGTGCAGGCGCATGACCTTCATGCGCTTCACCAGCTCGGCGTTGCGCGAGACCACCATGCCGCCCTCGCCGGTGGTGATGGTCTTGTTGGCGTAGAAGCTGAAGACCGTCGCGTCGCTGCCCAGGGTGCCGACCAGCGCGCCGCCGTGCGTGGCGGGCAGCGCGTGGGCGGCGTCCTCGACGACCTTGAGGCCGTGGCGCTGCGCGATGGCGAGGATCGCGTCCATCGGCGCGGCCAGGCCGGCGTAGTGCACCGGCACGATGGCGCGGGTAGCGGGCGTGATCGCCGCCTCGACCAGGGCCGGGTCGATGTTGAGCGTGGCCGGGTCGATGTCGACCAGCACCACGTCGGCGCCGAGGTAGCGCACCACCTCGGCGGTGGCGGTGAAGGTGTGCGTGGTGGTGATGACCTCGTCGCCGGGGCCGATGCCCAGGCCTTCCAGCGCCAGGTGCAGGCCGGCGGTCGCCGAGTTGACGGCCACCGCCTCGAGCGAGGCATCGCCGAGGAATGCCACGAAGTCCTGCTCGAAGCGCCGCGCCTTGGGCCCGGTCGTGACCCAGCCGGAGCGCAGCGTGTCGACGACCTCGGCGATCTCGGCTTCGCCGATCTCGGGCAGGGCGAAGGGCAGGAAGGGACGATCGCTCACGCCGGGCTCGGCACGGACGGGCGGCCGATGCAGTGGTACTCGATGCCGAACTGCGCCATCAGCGCCGGCTCGAACAGGTTGCGGCCGTCGAACACCAGCGGCTGGCGCAGCGTGCCGCGGATGGTCTCGAAGTCCGGTGTGCGGAATTCCTTCCACTCGGTGACGATGACCAGCGCATCGGCGCCCTCCATCGCCGCGACGGCCGAGTCGGCATAGCGCAGGCCAGCCTGGCCCGGCATCGCCTTGCGGGCCTCGTCCATCGCCACCGGGTCGTAGGCGACAATCTCGGCGCCCAGCGCGGTCAGGCGGTCGATCAGCACGCGGCTGGGCGCCTCGCGCATGTCGTCGGTGCCGGGCTTGAAGGCCAGGCCCCACAGGGCCAGGCGCTTGCCGGCCAGCTGGCTGCCGAGGCGCGCGATCACCTTGTCGGCGAGTACCTGCTTCTGGCGCTCGTTGACGGCCTCGACCGCGCCCAGCAACTGCAGCTCGTGGCCGGCCTCGCCGGCCGACCGGATCAGCGCCTTGACGTCCTTGGGGAAGCAGGAGCCGCCGTAGCCCGCCCCGGCATACAGGAAGTGCGTGCCGATGCGCGGGTCGCTGCCGATGCCCTGGCGCACCAGCTCGATGTCGGCGCCCACCGCCTCGGCGACGCGCGACAGGTCGTTCATGAAGCTGATGCGCGTGGCCAGCATGGCGTTGGCGGCGTACTTGGTGAACTCGGCGCTCTTGATGTCCATCACCATCACGCGGTCGCGGTTGCGAACGTAGGGTGCGTAGAGCGCACGCATCAGCAGGATGGCGCGCTCGTCGTCGGCGCCGATCACGACGCGGTCGGGGCGCATGAAGTCGGGCACGGCCGCGCCCTCCTTCAGGAACTCGGGGTTGCTGACGATCGCGAAGTCGAGTTCCAGCTTGCGGGCCGCCAGCGCCGCGGCGATGGTCGCGCGCACTTTCTCGCCGGTGCCGACCGGCACGGTGCTCTTGTCGATCACGACCTTGTAGTCGGTCATGCGCTCGCCGATGGTGCGGGCCGCGGCCAGCACGTACTGCAGGTCGGCCGATCCGTCCTCGCCGGGCGGCGTGCCGACCGCGATGAACTGCAGCGTGCCGTGCGCCACGGCGCGATCGACGTCGGTGGTGAACTCCAGGCGCTTGGCGCTGGCGTTGCGACGCACCACCTCCTCGAGGCCGGGCTCGTGGATCGGGATGCCGCCGCCGTTCAGCAGCGCGATCTTGCGTGCGTCGACGTCGAGGCAGACCACGTGGTTGCCCATCTCGGCCAGGCAGGCGCCGGTGACCAGGCCGACGTAGCCGGTGCCGATGACGGTGATCTTCATGACGGGGATCCCTCGATGACGGTTAGGTTTTCTGGAGCCAGCACAGCCGGTGGGTGCGCAGCAGCGGCAGCAGGTTCAGCAGTCCCGGCAGGCCGGGGTGGAGCCGGCCGGCGGCCCGCGCCAGCGGCGGCGCCAAGGTGAGGCGCCGCACGGTGCAGCGCGCCTGCGGAAACAGCGCTCGCCAGCGCGACGCGCTCACGGCGCGGACATCGGCATTGCCCGGATTGTCCACCGCGAAGTCGTAGGCCAGCACCCCCCCGCCTGGGCGCACCCAGCGCCACATCGCTGTCGCGAGCTGTTGCTGGACCGCATCGTCCAGCAGGGACGAGAAGACCGTGAAGGCCAGCACGGCGTCCTGGCTGGCGTCGGCCAGCGGCGCCGCGATCGCGTCGCCCTCGATCAGGCGGGCGGCCGGCGGCAGCACGGCGCGCGCCGCGATCACGCGCTCGGGCAGCAGCTCCAGGCCGGTCAGACGACCCGGCTCGGCGCCCAGCCGCAGCAGGTCGAGCAGGTTGCCGCCGCCGCCGCAGCCGACCTCGAGCAGGTCGCGCCCGGCGAGGCCGGCCCAGCCGTGGGCACGCCACAGCGCCAGCATGGCGCGCTGGCGCTCCTGGTGGGCCTGCAGCGCGGCGGCATCGAAGAGGCTGTAGCGACGCGCATCCGCGTCGGCGTCGCGACGCGCGTAGCGCTCCGCGACGGCCTGGGCCTCGCGCTCGGCCGGGTCGCTCATCGCGTCAGCGCTCCGAAGGTGGGCGACGGGCGCGCGCGCACCAGCACGTCGAACCAGCCGCGCAGCGTGCCCAGGCCGTAGCCGCCGTGGTAGGCCGCGATCACCGCCGGCAGGCGCGGCAGCAGGTCCATGCCGGCCTCGCGCGCGACCGCCAGCGAGCAGGCTGCGACGAACAGCGCATAGAGCGCCAGCAGCTCGGCCAGCGCCAGCCAGGCCAGCGGCCAGGCCAGGCCCAGCAGCGCCAGCAGGCCGCCGGCCCCGACGAACAGCCCGGGCACCAGCTGCCGCAGCGAGGCCGCGCGGCCATGCTTGCGCATCACGAAGGGCTTCCAGTAGCCGTACTGCAGTTGCTGGCGGAACAGCGCCGCGAGGCTGTCGCGCGGGCGGTAGCTCGAGCGGATGCGCGCGCTCTGCCACACCAGCGCACCGGCGCGGGCCAGGCGCAGGTTGTGCTCGTCGTCCTGGTTGCGGACCAGGCTCTCGTCGAAGGGGCCGTGGCGGTCGAAGCTGGCGCGCGGCCAGCAGCCGAGGTAGACCGTGTCGACCGGCCCTTCGTAGGCCAGGTCGCGCGAGCGCGCACCGCCGGCGATCCAGCGACTCTGGAAGGCCGCGGCGATGGCCCGCTGCATGCCGCCCTCGCCTTCGGCCCGCCACGGGCCGCCGACGTTGGCGGCGCCGCTGCGCTCCAGCGCCGCCAGGCACTCGGCGATGTAGTCGTCGGCGTAGGTCGTGTGCAGGTCCATGCGCACGATGACCGCGCCGCGCGACTGTTCGAGGCAGCGGTTGAGCCCGCTGGAGACGATGCGCCCGGGGTTGTCGACCAGCCGGAAGCGCGCATCGGCGCGGCAGCGCTGGGCCAGGGCCTCGCGCGTGCCGTCGTTGCTCTGGCCGTCGGCGACCAGTACCTCCATCTGCACGCCGGGCGGCAGGCGCTGCGCGGCGACGGCGTCGCAGAAGGCCAGCACGTGCCCGCGCTCGTTGCGGCAGGGGGCGATGACGCTGACGATCGTCATCATGCGACGGGCGCCGGGGCCTTGAGCCTGAGCGAGTCGTACAGCACCGCCATGCGGTCCATCTGCACGCGACGCGACGCGCGGTGCTCGGCCCAGCGGCGGTTGCGCTCGCCCTGGGCCTTGGCGAGCGCCGGATCGTCGTGCAGGCGCAGCAGCGCGGCGGCCAGCGCGTCGACGTCGCGCGGCGGCACCAGCACGCCGGCATCGGCGTCCAGCCACTGGCGATTGGCCGGCAGCTCGCTGGCGACCACCGGCAGGCCGCAGGCCATGCTCTCGAGCACCGACACCGAGGTCGCGTCGCTGCTCGGCACGCTGACCGAGACGCGCGAGCGCTGCAGCATGGCGATCATCGACGCGTCGCCGACACGGCCGAGGAAGCGCACGCTGTCGCCGAGCTGCAGCTCGGCCGCCAGGGCCTTCAGCGCGGCCTCGTCGGGCCCGCCGCCCATCAGGTGCAGCACGGCGTTCGCCTGCGGACGCTCGGCGCGCAGGCGCGCAAAGGCGCGCAGCACGGTCGCGATGTTGTAGTTGGGCTCCCAGGCGCGCAGGCTGGCGATCTCGAAGCCGGGCGCCGGCTTCGCGGGACGGAAGCGCTCGGTGTCGGCGCCCCAGAGGATCTCTTCGCAGCGTGCCGTCGTGCCATAGCCGCGGATCGCGGCGATCACGTCCTGCGAGTCGGCGGTGACCAGGCGCGCGCGCTTGAGCGACCAGCCGACCAGCGCCGCCATCGCGCCGCCGCGCAGGCCGGGCTCGCGCGGCGTGACCAGGATGTCCGAGCCCCAGGCCGTCAGCACCACCGGCGTCTCGGGGCCCGGCGAACAGCTGGCCGCCCACAGTCCGTAGGAGGTGACGTAGTGGCCGTGCACCCACTGCGGCGCGAGGCGCCGCGTGAGGCGATGCACCTCGGGCAAGGCCAGCAGCCAGCCGGCGGCGTCGGCGCCGGGCCGCACGGCGATCACCTCGCGCGCACCAGGCACCGGGGCCGGCCGGCGTGTCGCCACGACGCAGTCGTAGCCGCGGCCGGCGATCTCGCGCACCCAGCGCTGGGTGTGGACGCTGCTCGCGTCCGCGAAGAACAGGATCGTCTTCTTCACGTCCCGCGCACCCAGGCCTCGTAGGCCGCTCGCGTTTCGGGGCTGACCTCGCCGGCGTGGCGCTCGATCCAGGCGCGGTCGAGCTCGCGGGTGTCGCCGACCACGCGGGCCGGCTGGCCTTCGACCACCGCGAAGTCCGCCACCTCGCCGGCCACGTAGCTGTAGGCCTTGACCAGCACGCCGCGGCCCAACCGCGTGCCCGGCGCGATCGTGCTGTGCGGGCCGATGAAGCTCCAGGCGCCCAGCACGACCGGCTCGCGCTGCAGGCCGGCCGGCGCGTCGTGGCCCCAGTAGCGCTCGCGCTCGAGGCGCAGCGCGCGGTGGCTGGAGTGGGTCAGCACCGACACGTGGTTGGTGATCTGGCAGCCCTCGTCGATGCGCAGGCCGCCCGAGGCGTCGATGAAGTTGAACTGGCCGATGAAGACGTGGTCGCCCAGCTCGAGCGCGCCGCGCGCCTCGACGTGCGTGTGCGTGCCGATGCGGCTGTGCACGCGCAGGCTGCCGTCGGCGCTGCGCTGGCCATAGACCATGCGCGGCGCCACGAGGCGCTGCCACCCGTCCGCGAGGAGTCGCTTCAAGCCCTTCATGCCGGCCGCGATTGTCGCGTGGCGCCCGGCCACAGCAGCCCGCGCCAGCCCAGGCCGGCGTCGCGCAGGAACAGCGCCAGCGCCAGCGCGATCGCCAGCGTGTACGCGACCGAGGTGGCCAGCGCCGCGCCGGCCGCGCCATAGCGCGGGATGCCCCAGGCGGCGATCGCGATCGTCAGGCCCAGTGACAGGCCGGCCACCGCGGCCGACCACTGCGGCAGCCCGCGGTGGTTGGTGTAGTAGGCCGACAGACTGGACGCCGCCGCGTAGCCCGCCACGCCCGGCAGCAGCAGCGCCAGCGGCAGCAGGGCGCCCTGGTAGGCAGGCCCCAGCACCGCGGGCAGGGCGGCGTGCGCACCGGCGTAGAGCAGCGGCGCCGCCACCAGCGTGGCCAGCAGGTTGACGCGCACCGCGCGCAGCGTGGTCAGCGCGGCCTGGTCGGCGTCGGGTGCGCCGATGCGGTGGTAGGCCGAGATCGTGACCGACGAGGACAGCAGCCACAGCAGCTCGGCCACCTGCACCGCCACCGAGTAGACGCCGGCTTCGGCCAGCCCGCTGTGGCGCTCCAGCATGAACAGCGTGGCGCGGTAGTTCAGCAGGCTGACGACGTTGGTCGCGCCGATCACGACGACGAAGCGCCACTGCTTCCTCAGGGCGCTGCCGTCGGCGGGCGCCCAGCCGGCCTCGCGCGACGCCGCGGCCCCGGTGCCCAGGCCGACCAGGGTCTTGCCGACCACCCAGGCCGCCAGCACGGCCAGCACCGGCGCCGGCCCGAACTGCTGCAGCACCGTCAGCGCCGCCAGCACCAGCAGCGGCGCCGCCACCTGCGGGAGGTTGAGCGGGCCCATGCGGCCCTGCCCCAGCCACAGGCCGCTGGCGGTGGGCACCCACAAGAGCAGCGGCGCGGCGAGCGCCAGCAGCCAGAGGTGGCGGTAGGGCTCGGTCTCGGCCACCGTCGACACCGCCAGCAGCACCGCACCTGCCGCCAGCCCCAGCACGAAGGCCGCGCGCAGCAGCGCGCCCAGCAGCGGCGCCGGCTCGGCCCGGCGGTGCGAGATCTCGCGGGCCAGCAGCAGGCCCAGGCCCGAGAACAGCGTCAGCAGCAGCGACTCGAAGGCGACGAACAGTGCGAAGGCGCCCTGCACCTCGGGCCCGAAGCGCGCCACCGTGACCAGGATCGCCAGGCCCAGCAGCACCGTGGCCACGCGTGCCGCCAGGTTGAGGGCGGCGCCACGGGCGAGGGGCTGGGGCAGCATGCGGTCGGCGGCGGGAAGCGGGTCGTCGATTGTCGGCGAGCCGGCGCCGATGGCGGCCCGCGCGAGCCCGGTCCCTAGAATCGCGGGTCCGCCGCGGCAGCACGTGCCCGGCCCCGCAGGAAACCCGATGAGCCCCACGCCCCCTCCGCCGCCGCCCGCCGACGACAACCAGCTGATCGCCGAGCGCCGCGAGAAGCTGGCCGCGCTCCGTGCCCAGGGCGTGGCCTTCCCCAACGACTTCAAGCCGCGCGACCACGCCGCCGACCTGCACCGCCTGCACGAGGGCAAGACACCCGAGGAACTGGAGGCGCATCCGCTGCCCGCCAGCGTCGGCGGCCGCATGATGCTCAAGCGCGTGATGGGCAAGGCCTGCTTCGCGACGCTGCAGGACGGCTCGGGGCGCATCCAGCTCTACATCACCTCGGACGCCGTCGGCGCGGAATGCCTGGCCGACTTCAAGCGCTGGGACCTGGGCGACATCCTCGGTGCCGAGGGCACGCTCTTCAAGACGCGCACCGGCGAGCTGAGCGTCAAGGTCACGTCGGTCCGCCTGCTGACCAAGAGCCTGCGGCCGCTGCCCGACAAGTTCCACGGCATGGCCGACCAGGAGCTGAAGTACCGCCAGCGCGAGGTCGACCTGATCATGGACGAGGCCTCGCGCGAGCGCTTTCGCGCGCGCAGCAAGGCCGTCAGCTCGATCCGCCAGTTCATGGTCGAGCACGGCTTCCTGGAAGTCGAGACGCCGATGCTCCATCCCATTCCCGGCGGTGCGAACGCGCGACCCTTCACGACCCACCACAACGCGCTGGACCAGCAGATGTTCCTGCGCATCGCGCCCGAGCTCTACCTCAAGCGCCTGGTGGTCGGCGGCTTCGAGCGGGTGTTCGAGATCAACCGCAACTTCCGCAACGAGGGCGTGTCGGTCCGGCACAACCCCGAGTTCACGATGATGGAGTTCTACGCCGCCTGGTGGAACTACCACGACCTGATGGACTACACCGAGGCCATCCTGCGCCACGCCGCGCGCAAGGCCGTCGGCACGGCACAGCTCAGCTACGGCGGCCAGCCGGTCGACCTGGAGGCGCCGTTCGCGCGGCTGTCGGTGCGCGACTCATTGGTCCGGCACGCCGGCCTGAGCGAGGCCGAGGCCGGCGATGCCGCGGTGCTGCGCACGAAGCTCAGGAGCCACGGCGAGGAGCCGCCCGCGCGCTTCGGCCTGGCCGAGCTGCAGTTCGCGCTGTTCGAGGCCGAGGTCGAGGAGAAGCTGTGGCAGCCGACCTTCATCATCGACTACCCCGTCGAGGTCTCGCCGCTGGCCCGCGCCTCCGACGCCAACCCGGCGATCACCGAGCGCTTCGAGCTCTTCATCACCGGCCGCGAGTTCGGCAACGGCTTCTCGGAGCTGAACGACCCCGAGGACCAGGCCGCTCGCTTCAAGGCCCAGGCCGACAACAAGGACGCGGGCGACGAGGAGGCGATGCACTACGACGCGCCGTACATCCGCGCGCTGGAGCACGGGCTGCCTCCGACCGGCGGCTGCGGGATCGGGATCGATCGGCTGATCATGCTGTTGACGGATGCGCCCAACATCCGGGATGTGATCCTGTTTCCGGCCTTGCGGCGGGAGGGCTGATTCTGTTCACTGCGTGAGGCGGTGCCGGGTCTCGCCCCGGCGGGCGACCTACTTTCTTTGCTGGCTCAAAGAAAGTAGGCAAAGAAAGAGCCTGGAACGCCAGCCATGTGGGCTGAGCGATGCGCACGCGTCGCTGCGCTCGCTCAGGGCGGTGGCCCACCACGGCTCGCCCGCGAGGGGCTCGAACATTTCGGCCGTTGAAAGACGAGGTGACTCTGGGCCCTCGATCGTCCAAGGCCGCTGCCTGGTTGGACGTCTGGCGCTTCTAACCAGCGCCGTCGGTGCACGACCGCATTGTTCGAGCCCCTCGCGGGCGAGCCCAGGCGAACAGAAGTCCGGAGCGCAGCGACCGCACACCTCCATAAACATGGCTGGCGTTCAGGCCCTTTGCTTTGGTTACTTTCATTTGGGCCAGCAAATGAAAGTGACTCGCCTGCCGGGGCGAGACCCGGCGCCAGGCTTCGACAAGCTCAGCCCGAACGGAGCACAGGTCAGCGGTGCTTGAAAGCCGGCTTCCGCTTGTTCACGAACGCCTCCATCCCTTCCTTCTGGTCCTCCGTCGCGAACAGCGAATGGAACAGCCGCCGCTCGAACCACACGCCCTCGGCGAGCGGCGACTCATAGGCGCGGTTCACGCATTCCTTGGCCGCCAGCAGGCTGGGCAGCGACTGGCTGCAGATCGCGTCGGCCGCGGCCTGGGTCTCGGCGAACAGGCGGTCGAGCGGCACGACGCGCGACACCAGGCCGCCGCGCTCGGCCTCGGCCGCGTCCATCATGCGGGCGGTCAGCACCAGGTCCATCGCCTTGGCCTTGCCCACCGCGCGCGGCAGGCGCTGCGTGCCGCCGGCGCCGGGGATGACGCCGAGCTTGATCTCGGGCTGGCCGAAGCGGGCGTTGTCGGCGGCGATGATGAAGTCGCACATCATCGCCAGCTCGCAGCCGCCGCCGAGCGCGAAGCCGGCCACCGCGGCGATGACCGGCTTGCGCACCATGCGGATCTGCTGCCAGTTGCGCGTGATGTAGTCGCTCTTGTAGACGTCCATGTAGCTGTAGCCGGCCATCGCGCCGATGTCGGCGCCGGCCGCGAAGGCCTTCTCGTTGCCGGTGATGACCATGCAGCCGACGTTCTCGTCGGCGTCGTGGGCCTTGAGCGCCTGGCCGAGTTCGTCCATCAGGTGGTCGTTCAGCGCGTTCAGCGCCTTCGGGCGGTTCAGCGTGATCCACGCGGTCTTCAGCGGGGCGTCGCCGCGCAGCTCGGTCAGCAGGTTCTCGTAGGTCGTGTTCATCGCGGTCCTCGTGGCGTTCAAAAGACTGTACCCGGCGCGATACAGACCCCGCGAAGTGTGCGAAAAGTCGCAGAAATTCAGTTACATTTCGACGCGGCAATCCTGGAGGCTTCCCCGGACGTCGATGAGCAAGCCCGGCTCCCGCAACTCTCGCGCCGAACAGATCGCGCGCGCCTATCGCAAGACCGACAGCGGTCTTCGAGAGATCGCCAGCCGCGCTCACCGCCTCGGTCACTGGATGCGCTTCGCGCTGATCATGGTCAATGGCCGGCGCACCGAATCCGAGCTGTCGTCGCTGATCGGGCACTCGGGACCCGACACCCTGCGCGAGCTGGTCGAGCTGGGCCTGATCGAGCCGGTGCCGGCCACCGACTCGCCGACCACCGTGCAGGGCGACGTCGAGCCGGTGCTGTTCGTTCCGCTGGAGCTGGCCCGGGCGCGCGGGCTGGTGTGGATCGCCGAGGAGTTCGGCCACAAGGGCGCGCCGCTGACGCGCCGCCTGACGCGCGCCGAGACGCTGGCCGAGCTGCACCACGCGCTGGCGCTGACCGAGCGCTTCCTGCGTCGCATCCAGGGCACGCAACGCGCCCACCAGTTCCAGCGCGAGGTCGGCCTGCGGCCGATGCACTGAGTGCGTGAGTGCGCGGCAGCAACAACGGTCCGTGACGAAGCGTGCTTATTTGCGTTCGAGACGGCCCTCGCGCCGTCGCCATGTACGCCGCCTCACATAGCTTGCGTTAGTCTTACGACATAGAAGAAGACGTTGGGACATGAGCACGACCTACCGCAAGACGGAACTGGGCCAGGCCGAGATCGCCACGCGCGCCATGAAGCTGGTGCCGCGGCTTCGCCAGGCGCTGATCCTGGTGGACGGCAAGCGCAACGACGACGAACTGCGCAAGCTGATCCCTGCGCCGGCCGACGAGGCCTTGCAGGCGCTGCTCGAGCAGGGCTTCATCGAGATGAGCGCCGTCACGGCCGTTCACGTGCCGCTGCCGGAGACGCCCGCCGCGCCGGTGGTCGCCGCCGTGGTGCTGACGCTCGACGAGATGCGCCGGCGCGCCGTGCGCTGGCTGAGCGGCGCGCTCGGCCCCTACGCCGACCCGCTGAACATCCGCATCGAGAAGGTCAAGACCGACGAGGACATGCGCAAGGCGCTGGCGCTGGCGGCGAACTTCGTCGCGCAGCAACTGGGCTCGGGCAAGGTCGCCGAGTTCGAGCAGCACCTCGGCCTGCCGCCGGGCAGCACCTCGGGCGGCTGAGCCTCAGCGCGCCGGCCCGGCCTGCTGCGGCAGCCGCTCGATCATCAGGTCGATGTACTGCTCCGGCCCCTGCCGGATCACGATGCGCACCGGCAGGTACTGCAGGCTGGGCGCGAACCAGGTCTCGATGCTGAGCGCGCTCGCGTCGCCCAGGCGCTGCGGGCGCAGGTGCCAGGTCGGCAGGGCGCCGAAGGGCGTCGCGAGCTCCTCCTCGCCGACCACGTCGTAGACCCAGACGTCGACGCGCCGCGCCAGCGCCAGCGGCAGCTCGATGCGCGCGCCGGGCTGCAGCTGGTGCGCACCGATGCCGAACAGGTAGCTCAGCTGCACGAACTGGCTGGCGGTGTCCTGCACCGCCGGAAGCGTCGGCACGCGCTGGCCGCTGGCCAGCGTCACGCCGTCGTCATCGAAACCCAGCGTGACGCGGCGCGGGCGACCGAAAGCCAGCTGCGTCTCCTCGTCGTAGCGGCGCGGCACCAGGCCCTGCGGCGTCAGCTCGCCGTCGCTGCTCATGCGACGCTGCATCAGCGGCGCCGCCGAGGGGCCGACGACCACGTCGAGGTGCACCTGGTAGCGCGACCCCTCGCGCAGCCACTCGACGCGGGCGCTGCCGTGGACTTCGCCGCGCACGTAGCCGCCGAGCGAGTAGCTCAGGCGCGTCGAGGCCGGCCACTCGAAGGCCGGCGCACTGGCCGCGGGCGCCGTCGCGGCGGGCGTCGTGTCGGCGGCACTGGCAGCGGCGAGTTCGGGGGACGACGCCGCGGCGGCCGGCGGCAGCTCGGCCACCGTCGGCAGCGCCGGCTCGACGGGTGTCGGCGACGGAGCGTCGCTCGCCACGGCCTCGACCGGCGGCGGGAGCTCGGGCGCCGAGGCCGCCTCGGCCGGCGGGCGCACCGCGGCACGACGCGGCGACCGCGCCGGGGCCGCCGGCGTGGCGGGAGGTGCAGCCGGCAGCAACTCGCGCACGAACACCGCCTGCAGCCGCGGCGGTGCGGCGGCCGCCCGGACCGCACCTTCGCGCCAGGCCGAAAAGCGGTCGGCCAGCAGTCCATGCAGCAGCAGCGAGGCCAGCACGAGCAGCACGAAGGCGCCGCGGCGCCGGGCGCTGGCGGGACCCGCGCCCTTCATCGCGCTACGGCTCGGCGAGCCAGCGCTGGCGTCGTGCACGGCTCGCGTCGTCGGCCCGGGCGTCCAGGCCGAGCGCGACCGCGCCAGGGGCCTTGGCCGCCGGCAGCGTCAGCTCGAGCAGGCGCTGGTCGCGCGCCGCCAGCAGCGGCAGCGGACGCTCGAAGGCACGCAGCGCGGCCAGGTCGTCGATGCGCCGCAGCCGCCAGCCGTCCAGCGCGATCAGCTCGTCGCCGGGCGCGAGCCCGGCCCGCTCGGCCGCACCGCCGCGCAGCACCGCCTGCAACTTGAGCTGGCCGCCGGCATCGCCCAGGCGCGCACCCAGGCGCTGCGCCAGCGTCGGCGCGTCCTCGCTCCAGGCCACGCCGAGCGCGGCCAGCACGGCCTTGAGCGGCAGCTCGCCGGTGCCGTGCACCCAGGCCGCGATCTCCTTGCGGTACGGGCGCCCGCCGACCTCCTCGAGGGCCGCGGCGATGTCGGCCTCGGCGATCGGGCCGCCGCCGCTGCGCTGCCACAGCGCACGCATCACGTCGTCGAGCGATCCCCGGCCCTCGGCGCGCAGCGTCAGGTCCAGGGCCAGCGCGACCAGCGAGCCCTTGGTGTAGTAGCTGACCGTGGCGTTGACCGTGTTCTCGTCGGGCCGGTAGTACTTGACCCAGGCATCGAAGCTGGCCTGCGCCACGCTCTGCACCGCGCGACCCGGCGTGCCGAGCACGTTGTTGATGGTCTTGGCCAGCAGCCTGAGGTAGCGCGCCTCGTCGATCAGCCCGGCGCGGCGCAGCAGCAGGTCGTCGTAGTAGGACGTGAAGCCCTCGAAGAACCACAGCAGCGAGGAGTAGTTCTCCTGCGTGTAGTCGTAGCGCGCGAACTCGCGGGGCTTCAGCCGCTTGACGTTCCAGGTGTGGAAGTACTCGTGGCTGATCAGGCCGAGCAGGGTCACGTAGCCGTCGGCGCCGGGCTTCATGCCGGCGTGCGGCAGGTCGCGGCGGCTGGCGATCAGCGCGGTGCTGGCCCGGTGCTCGAGGCCGCCGTAGCCGTCCTCGGTGGCGTTGAGCAGGAAGACGTAGCGCCCGAACGGCGGCTTCTTGCGACCGTGCCAGAAGGCGATCTGCGCCTCGCAGATGCGCTTGCAGTCGGCCAGCAGGCGCTCGCCGTCGAAGCCGGGCAAGGCGCCGGCGACGACGAAGTCGTGCGGCACGCCGGCGGCCTTGAAGCTGCCGCGCCAGAAGCGCCCCAGCTCGACCGGGTGGTCGACCAGCTCGTCGTAGTCCGCCGCCTGCCAGGCCTTGCCGACCGCCGGCAGCGCGGTCGCCACCTGCCAGCCCCGGGGCAGCTTGCCGAACGTCAGTTGCTGCGGATCCTGCTCGCGCCCATGCACGCGCAGGAAGACGCTGGTGCCGTTGAAGAAGCCGCGCTGCGCATCGAGGTAGGCCGCACGCACCGAGGTGTCGAAGGCATGCACGAGGTAGCTGACCACCAGCGCGCCACGCCCGCGGCAGCCGGCGACCCAGGTCGCCTTGTCGCGCTGCACCAGGGGGATGGCGCGGCTGCCCTGGCGTGCCTCGAGACCGGACAGGTGGCGCGCGAACTCGCGCACCAGGTAGCTGCCGGGGATCCAGACCGGCAGGCTCAGCACCTGCTCGGCGGGCGGTTCGGCGACGGTGAGGGTGACGCGGAACTGGTGGGCCGGGGCATCGGCCACGTCGAGGCGGTAGCGAATCATTCGCGGCGTTCAGGGGTTCGCGGAAGCGCCGGCGATTGTGACTGCAGTGGCCGCGCGACGCCCTCCGGGCCGGCCACCGGGCCGTCCACCTCTCCAGCCCCTAGGTCGTCGACGCCTGGCGGCCCCGAACTGCGTCCGCCAGGCGTTTCGGGCCGTACATGGGTTCACACCGAGGCTTTCTGGCCAGTTGTTCTAAATATCAGAACAGTGCATTCGTATCTTGGCGATTTATCTCTGGATCAGATGAGCCTAAATTTCAGTCACCGCAACGGACAACCCTGAAAGGACTCCACCATGAACGCCATCCTCAAGATCTCTGCTGTCGCCCTGACCGCCTCGCTGGTCGGCTTCTCCGCCCAAGCCCAGGGCAATGCCTCGAACGAGGTCTACGGCGGCATCGACCTGCCGGTCGTGACGCTGAAGGCCCCCAAGGCCACGACCTCGGTCGCCGGCGTGACCCGCAGCGAAGTGCAAGCCGAACTGGCCCGTGCCCGCGCCGCCGGCGAACTGGACTTCGCCTACGCCGAAGTCAACGGCAGCCTGCCCCAGCGTGGCAGCGTGACCGCCACCGACCTGCGCCTGGCTGCCCGCAGCAGCAAGTGAGCGGAGCGGGACGCGCCCGCCGCGGCGCCTTCAGGGAAAAGGGCCCCTCGGGGCCCTTTTTCCATGGCAGGCCGGTTTGCTGATCAGGACTTGCTGCTGGCCGCCAGCTGCTTCTCGAGCTGGGCGGCGTTGAGCATGCCGGGCACCCGCGTGCCGTCCTCGAAGAAGATGGCCGGCGTGCCCTGCACGCGGTGCTTGCGCCCCAGAGCGACATTGCGATCGATCGGCGAGGTCTTGCAAGCGCCCAGCAGCTTTGGCGGCTCGACGCCATCGACCATCCAGTTGCGGTAGGCCTGGGTCGGGTCCTTGGCGCACCAGATCGCGTTGACCTTCTCCGGCGAGTCGCCGCCGAGGACCGGGACCAGGAAGGTGTAGACCGTCAGGTCCTTGACGGTCGAGAGCTCGCGCTCGAAGCGCTTGCAGTAGCCGCAGTTGGGGTCGGAGAACACGGCAATCTTGCGCGAGCCGGTGCCGGTCTTCCACACCACCGCGTCCTTCAGCGGCAGCTTGTCGAAGTCGATGCCGTAGATCTTGTTGAGCCGATCCTGCGTCAGGTTGCGCCGCGTCTTGAGGTCGATGATCTCGCCCTGGACGATGTACTGGCCCTCCGCGTCGGTGTAGTAGATGTCCTGGTCGAGCCTCACCTCGAACAGGCCCGCGATCGGCGACCGCGCCACGGACTCGACCTGCGTGAAGCCTCGCTCGGCCAGCCCCCTGCGGATGGCCGCTTCCTGCGGCACCTGGGCCGTCGCGGTGACAGCCAGCGCGGCGGCGATCGCTGCGAGGGCGGAGAACTTGAACTTCATCGGAGGTCCTTGCAGCTTTGCGAATGAGTCGGCCGTGACGCCTCAACCTTGCAGCGCATGATGCCCTAGCCAGCGCTTCAGCGCCGGGACATGGTCGACCAGACCGAGCCCGCGGTTGCGAAGTTCCCTCCAGGGCGCGCCCTGGCGCGCGAAAAGCTGCAGCAGGCCGTCGGTGACCTGCCCCATCGCCCAGGTCGGCGCGGCGCGGGCGCGGGTGTAGCGCGCCAGCAGGCGTTCGTCGCCCAGCGGTCGCCAGGCTTCGCGCGCGGCCCGCTCGGCCAGCACCGCCGTCAGCGTGTCGACATCGGCCAGGCCGAGGTTGAGCCCCTGGCCGGCCAGGGGATGCACCACGTGGGCCGCATCGCCCAGCAGCACCCAGCCCGGGCCGTGCCAGCGCGTCGCGCGCGCCAGGCTCAACGGCCAGGCGGCACGCTCGCCGGCCAGTTGCAGCCGGCCGGCGGCGCCCTGGCTGGCCTCGGCCAGCGCCGCTTCGAAGCTGGCGGCATCGGCGGCCATCAGCTCGTCGGCGCGCTGCTGCGGCAGCGACCACACGAGGCCGTAGCCCCGGCCTTCGTCGATGTCGAAGGGCAGCAGCGCCAGCACGTCGGGCGAACGGAACCATTGCCAGGCGCGACCCAGGTGCGGCCGGTCGCAGCGCAGGCGCGCGGCCACGGCGCGCTGCCCGTAATCGATGCGTTCCACCGCCACCCCCAGCGCCTCGCGCTGCGGCGAATCGCGACCATCGCACAGCGCCACCAGCTCGGCCGGCACGGCCGCATCGACCACGCTGACGTGCGGCGCAAAGCGCAGCGCGGTCGCCATCTCGCGCTCGAGCGCAGCCGCATCGACGATCCAGGCAAGCTCGCGCACGCCCTGCTGCCAGGCGCTGAACTCGAGCGCACCGCCGGCGTCGCCCGCCACCTGCATGTCGAGCACCGCGGTCGCGACCGGCGGGCGCGCGGCCCGCAGCGCGTCCCAGACCTTGAGCTGCTGCAGCAACGCCACCGAGCGCGCACTCAGCGCATAGGTCCGCACGTCGGGGCCGGCGGCCGCCGCAGGCGCCGCACCGCCGGCCAGCGCGACACGCAGGCCCAGGCGCGACAGCGACAGGGCCAGCGCCTGACCCACCGCGCCGCGACCCTGCACGCACACGTCGAAACGATCGGTTGCGAAACGATTCATTGCGCTTCATTGTAGGCAGCGCCCTCGGGGCGATGCGGCCGGCGGCACAATGAAACGCCCCACTGACGACACGCGACATGCCCCGCTGGCTCCTCCGTTCGCTGATCGCCCTGGCCGTGCTGCTGGGCCTCGTCGTGGCCGCGGCCGCGTGGCTGGTCGCCAGTTTCGACCCCAACCGCTACAAGGGCGTGCTGATCGACTGGATGCGCGAGCACAAGTCGCGCACGCTGGCGATCGACGGGCCGATCGCGCTGTCGGTCTTTCCCCGACTCGAGGTGAGCCTGCGCGACGTCCGGCTCAGCGAGCACAAGAAGCCCGCCGAGTTCGCCTCGCTCAAGGAGGCGACCCTGTCGATCCAGCTGATGCCGCTGCTGACGAGCCGCCAGCTCGCGGTCGGCCGCGTTGCCGCCAACGGCGTGCGCGTGGCCTATGCGCGCGACGCCGACGGCCGCAGCAGCATCGACGACCTGCTGAGCCCGGCGCCGGCCGACGCGAAGGCGGACGCGCCGGACGCTTCCTCGGGCCGCGAGCTGAAGTTCGACGTCAGCCGCATCGAGCTGAAGGACCTGCAGGCCACCGTGAAGGACGCGAAGACCGGCCTGGACGGCCGCTTCATCGTGCAGGAGCTGTCGACCGGGCGGCTCGCCGACGGCGCCCGGTCACCGGTGCGCTTCGTCGGCCAGGCCGTGCTGGCCGAGCCGCTGCTCAACGCGCAGATCGAGCTCGACGGCCAGCTCGAGCTGGCCCTGCCGGCCGGTGCGCCCGCGAGCGTGGCGCTGTCCGACCTGAAGCTGGCGCTGCGCGGCGAAGGCTTCAAGGTCAAGCAGCTCGATGCCCGATTGAGCGGCGCGCTGGCCTACGACGGCGGCAGCGGTGCGCTGCGTGCCGACCAGCTGAAGCTCGTGCTGTCGGGCGATCGTCTCGGCATGAGCCTGAAGGACAGCAAGCTGGCGCTGGACAGGCTGCGCTTCGAGCCGAAGGACCGCGCGCTGCAGCTCGAGGCCCTGGCCCTCGAGCTGTCCGGCCGCAGCGGCGACAGCGCGATCGCGGCGACGCTGGCCTGGCCGCGGCTGCAGGTGACCGGCGACAAGCTCGAGGGCAGCGCCCTCAAGGGCAGCGCCAGCCTCAAGGGCGTGCAGTCGGTGAAGATGGCCTTCGAGTCGCAGGCGCCCAGCGGCAGCTTCGAGCGCATCCGCGTGCCGGGCGTGAAGATCGCCGTCGACGGCAGCGGCGCCGGCCGCACGGTGCGCGGCCAGGCCAGCACCGACCTCGGCCTCGCGCCGCAACCACTGGCCGTGGCGCTGGACGCGCTGCAGCTGAAGCTCGCCTTCACCGACCCCTCGCTGCCGCCGATGAACGTGGCGCTGCAGGGCCAGGCCAGGGCCGGCGCCCAGGACGCGAGCTGGACCCTGGACGGCGCGATCAACGAGCAGAAG
>Ga0268299_1002098_pt1 | contig 26576 bp, 21 predicted proteins | sample NOBtaG_FD_193484 | JGI IMG/M metagenome (GOLD analysis project Ga0268299, IMG submission 193484) | Activated sludge microbial communities from bioreactor in Nijmegen, Gelderland, Netherland - NOB reactor | ecosystem: Engineered > Bioreactor > Aerobic > Activated sludge | place: Netherlands...
TGCTTATGCGCGAACCGCCACCAGAGCCGTTGTCTTGTTGTTCGGGCGGCAGATTGTCGATGAGCTTGGCGGTATCTATAGAAGGATTGCCATCGCCCGCGCCTTTCTGCTCGCCGCTCTTGCCGATCGCCGCCTGCCAGGCGCTGTCCTTCAGAACAGAAGTGATACTCGTATTGTTGTCGAGGATTTTGATCTGATCGCCGTTCTCTCTATTTTGATATGTGTTGTTGCCCAGGTTGACCAGCTTGGAAGCTGCTGCCAGAGCGGAAACACCAGGAGTGAGCATGGCTGCGTAGCTGCCCAATGTGGATGTCAGCTCTGTGGTTTTCTTCCAGCCGTAGGCTACTTTATCGACGAATGAGGAATTGACGCCTTGCACCGTGGTTGCCAGACTGGCGGGCTTGGGCGCTTCGGTAACGGTCGATTTGACAGGGCTGACTATTGATTCCGCCGCTTTGACTACAGTGTCTTTGGCTGATGTGATGGCTTCGCTGACCATTTTGGCGCCGGCTTCAGCGGTATCCGACGCCCATTTGACGGCGTCAGAAAAGCCCATGCGAATGCTATCGCCTAAACCCACTGTTCAAATTCCCGTATGCCATTCCAAGACGTATATATGCGCTGGGGCGGCAGATTGGACATTTTTGACAAACTTGGCCGGTAATTTTGGGGTCATTTGAGGTGATGGGGAAAATCCCACTGAAGGCGAAGCAAACCTTGCCCTGCATGGCTTTGCGGCGAACGCCCCGGGCAAGAACCAGGCTCGTTATACTGAAGTTAGAGGAATTTAGGGATAAAGGCCCGGCAAGCAATGGCGAATACCGACAAAAATGCAGATTCGGACGAGCTTTCCGGAAACTATCCCGGCAGGTACTGGCACGTGCTGGAAGGCGAGGGCAAGATTTTTTGCGACCTATGCCCGCGCGCGTGCGTGCTCAAGGAAGGCGATCGGGGCTTTTGTTTTGTGCGGCAGAATGTCGACGGCAAAATGATTTTGACCACTTACGGCAAAAGCACTGGGTTTTGCATTGATCCTATAGAGAAAAAGCCGCTCAATCATTTTTTGCCGGGCTCCAGCGTTCTCTCCTTTGGCACCGCCGGATGCAACCTGGGCTGCCAGTTTTGCCAGAATTGGTCGATCAGCAAATCGAGAGAAATCGAACAACTCAGCGAAATCGCCACGCCGGAAGATATTGCTCAAGCGGCTTTGCGCATGGGTTGCAAGAGTGTGGCTTTTACTTACAACGATCCGGTGATCTGGGCCGAGTATGCTATCGACACGGCAAAAGCCTGTCACGAAGTGGGTGTGAAGGCTGTTGCCGTAACTGCGGGCTACATCACGCCAGAAGCGCGTCCGGAGTTTTATTCGGTTATGGACGCTGCCAATGTGGACTTGAAGGCATTTACAGGCCAATTCTATAAAAAACTGTGCTTGGCTGAGCTGGAGCCGGTATTGGACACGTTGAAATGGCTGAAAAAGGAAAGCGATGTCTGGTTTGAAATCACAAATCTGATGATCCCGGAAGAAAACGACAGCGATGAAGAAATTGCCCGAATGTGCGATTGGATTTTGAACAATGTAGGAGACGATGTCCCTGTGCACTTTACGGCTTTTCATCCGGATTTTCGATTGAATTTTAGAGAGCGCACACCGGAAAAAACGTTGCGCCGCGCGCATGAGCAGGCGTTGAAGGCAGGAATAAAGTTCGCCTACACGGGCAACGTCAATGATGTGAAGCGCCAGAGCACGTACTGCCCCGGTTGCAAGGAACTTCTTATTAAACGCGACTGGTACGAACTTGGAACTTATCGGATGAAAGGAAACGTTTGCGGCAAGTGCGCGCAGGTCATTCCCGGCGTGTTTGAAGGGACCAAGGGCGATTGGGGAAGGAAGAGGCTGCCCGTCGCCATTGAAAGACATGCTAAGCAGCAATGAGGTTCGCCAAAAAAGTCTTAAAATGGTGTGGTCGGCAGGACAGTGGCCGAACTTTGGAGGACGTGAGGAACATGGCTGAGAAAAGCGGTAGCAGGCGGTCTGATTGCCAACTGAAAGCCGTTCTTGCAGCTTTGAGCCTGGTGCTTTTCATGGGACTGTCGTCCGCGGCCATGGCTCAGGGGAGCGCTCCCGACCCTGATACACCAGTTTCTTCAGATACACCCGTTACTTCAGATGCATCCCAGAATTCAACCAGCTCCGGCGATACCAGTTCTTCGCCTGCTCCCGGTTCATCTTCTGATGCCACCTCGGCTCAGGAGCCTGCACCTGCCCCCGGCACGGCAGACGGAGCGGTCGCAGCGGGATCTTCCGGAGCGGAAAGCGGTTCTCAAGCAAAAGCAAACACCGTAAGTCACGAGCAGGAGACGAAAGACAGAATGTTTGTCGACGCCACATTCATTGGCGTGGCGATAATTATGTGTGTGTTGGCGGTTTTTCTCTTTATGAGCTTGCCAAAGCAGCCGAAAAAGGCTGGTAGTGACAACCAGAAGGATTTGTAAACAGCGATGACGTCTTCCAATTTCGATTTTGCCAGCCGAATCATGTGTTTTGTCCTGGGTCTCACCTTCCTGGGCGGCGGGCTCATTTTCGTGAAGCAATCTTTGGAAGCAAAGAATCTGATAGAATCCGTCCTGTTTTCCCTGATGGGCGTCATGGCGGGGCTGTTTCTGATAGTGACAGCAGTTATGGGTCCGCCTGATATTTAGACCGCTTCAGGAAAATCGTGACACACGCCTAGGGAGGCTTTTAATGCGTCGCTCAATGTTGACCGCTCTTTTAACGTGCGGAATTATGATGGTCGGTCTCACTTCAGTTTCCGCTGCTGAGAAGAAAGGCGAAGACGGACGCGCCGGAAATTGGACAAAGGGCGCTCAAGGGGCACCGTCCATAGAGGCAGCTCAAAAAGCAGTAGCGAAAGATCCTAAGAGTGCAATCGCGCACAATGACTTGGGTTGGGCATTCAGGCAAAACAACAGGCACAAGGAAGCCGAAGCTGAATTGCGCGAGGCGCTCAAACTAGATCCTGCTCTTTCTTTTGCGCATTCGAATTTGTCCGTGGTGTTGCTCGACCAGGGCAAAACAGGAGAGGCTGTCGAAGAGGCAAAAACCTCAACGCAACTGAATGCCAAACAACCGATCTTCCGTGTTGTTTACGGTAATGCACTCTGCGCGCTCAACGACAACAAAGGTGCGATCGAACAGTACAAGGCCGCGATTTCACTGCAGCCGGATTATGAAAACGCTTTCTATAATCTTGGGAAAGCCTACCTGGCCGACGGACAGACTACTGAAGCGAAAGTCGCATTCAGTCAGGCTCTAGAACTGGACAAAGACGATGAGCGAGTTCTCAAAGCACTCGATCAGTTGTTGGATAAGTAGTCTGATTTTGGACATCAAATCGCAGGAGAGCATTTTATGCAGTTTGTTTTGATTGGCCGCGACGGCACCGACGGCGATGCCCTGGCTCGTCGTATGGCGGCACGCGAAGCGCATCTTGCCGGTTGCGCGGCGCTGCGTGAGAAAGGTCAGCTCCTATATGCCGCGGCCATTTTGAGCGATGATGCGGAAAATAAGATGATCGGATCTATGCTGGTTATGGAATGGGCGTCGCGCTCAGATCTTGATGCCTGGCTGAAAGACGAGCCCTACGTAAAAGGCGAAGTCTGGAAGACAATCGAAATCAATCCGTGTAAGCTGGCTCCGGGATTTGCAGGTTTAGTCCCAGCCACGACCAAAGAGCACGTGGTTCACTAAGCGCCAGACTAAATTGCATCGCAGTAGAAAGGGGAGGCTGATGCCTCCCCTTCTTTGCCCTCGTTAAGGTTTTTCGTTATTTGCTCTCGCTTACTCGCTTGACGAATTTTAGTTTCGCGAGATCTTTCAGTTTGTTCGGTAAAATCGTTCCGACAACTGTATTTTTCTCCTGGCGAACCAGAGTGAAGCCGAGTTTCTTCAACTCTTTGAGAATGTCCGGCGAGACTTTCGTCAGCTCGATCTCGATTTTGATAGAGCCGTCCTTCTCCAGGTTAACCACTCCACCAGCCTGCTTATTGTTTTTGGAGGCTAGCTGACTCAAAACAAGGGATAGTTTGCCGTCGTCGGAAGCTTCCTTCGAATTTCCAGGTCCGCCAGCCGGCAGCTTGGAAGGCTCATTGACGGATGCGATTTTTACTTCCTCTTGCCCTCTGGCTCTTAGAAGACCGGAAACGCTTCTGGTGTTTTCGCGCTTGTCGTAAGCAACTTTGCCGGCTGCTTCAGATCGTGTGACCGTCATTTGAGAAGATGCGTCGGCGAAGTTCATTGCCGGTGCACCAGCCATAGGTGAGGCCCCCGTCGCTGACTGCGCATGCACCATTCGGCGCTTAGCGATCCGGTAGCCGCTGCCTCCGCCGCCTGCTGCGCCGAACGATGCCATCGGCGACGATGGAGCCGGCAGAGCGGAAGGCTGTCCGACGGTTTCTTCATAGGGAACGCCTTCGGGCAATTCAACCGGCACAGTCACCGTCCGTGGTGCGCCACCTTTGGTGACTACTTTTTCTTCTACTGCGACGAAAGAAGTGTATTGAGTCATGATGTGATGGTCGAGCGCAACTTTAACGATCTCGTCTTTCAACTCTTTGTTGACCGAGCCGCTTTGAGCGCCCATCCAGTCTTCGCTCATCAAACGGTCGACTTTTGCCCGCGCCCAAACCGAAGCGATTGATTCGCTGCCGGATGTATTTTCAGGAAAGTTGACTTTGATTTTTTCGACATACGGCTTGCCGCCGGAGAAGCCGGAGATAGAGATGGTGCCGGCGCCTGGTTTGATATAGCGTCCCTTAATATATAGCGGCTTTTCGGCCCACACGTCGGACAACTCATGAGGGAAGACTTCTTTGACTGCCAAACCGTCAAATTCGAGTTTGATATCGGTGAGAACGGGAGAAGAAATGCGATCGTAGAACTTCTTGCCGACAGTATTGCCGGAACTGTTGAGCAGCACGTATTCTGCTTCACCGCCGCCTTCCTTGGCCATCGCGTCGATAAGAAATCTATTGACACCATTGCCGGTGCCGAAGGAGAACCATCTCGATTTGCCGCGCAGTTTCTTAATCAGTCCGAGGATTTCCATGTCGTTGCCGACGTAGCCGTCCGTCATGAAAGTAACAATGCGCAGGCGATTCGAATCTGCAGGTGTTTTGCATGCAGCTTCGACTGCCGGTGCCATCCAGGTGCCGCCGTTGGCAGTCAAGCCGTTGATGTATCTAAGCGCTTGTTGTTTCATCTCGGCGGAAACTTTTTGCGGCTTTGCAAACATCGGTCTGGCATCATTGCTGAAAGCAATAATGTTGAACGTGTCTTCTTTATTCATATGGTCGATGATATAGCGCATCGTCTCTTTCGCTTTTTCGAGCGGCGGGCCGCCTTGCGATCCGGAACAGTCGATGACGAAAATCATTTCTTTGGGTTGAATCTGCTCAGGCGTTGCGCGCTTGGGCGGCATCACCATTACGGTGAAATAACCGTCTGCAGTTTTGCTGGGCTTGTATGTCAGATAGCCGCTTTTGATCTGCTCACCGGCGACATTCCATGAAAGCACGAAGTCTTTGTTGGGAATTGTGTTCTTGTTGTTTAAACTAATGCGAGCACTTTGCGCATTCGGCTGATTGACGGTCACCTCATGCAGTTGAGATTGAATTTGCTGGATAGGCACACCGGAGTCGATGTTTACGTCTATGGAAATATCATGACCGGCGCGCTCGCCCTGGGGAGCTACGGGCGGGCTGATCTTCGATGCATCAGGCACTGAAGTCGTATCGAGCGCACGTCCTGTTCCGGTTTTACCAACCGGCGTTCCCGGCATGAAACGCGGTCCGACAACGGTCGGAAATGCGAATGTGTATTTGCCCGACTCATAAGGAAGCAGGTCTACATATTGAAGCGTTACTTCAATCTGGTTGCCTGGAAGAATGTTCGCAACTGATTGCGTGAATATGTTCGGTCTTTCTTGATCGAGCAAAGCCGCGGTTCTTCCGCTTGCTTTTGCGTTTTCATAAATCGCTTTTGCTTCTTCGCGCTTCTTTATAGATCCTTTGATGATGCGCTCGCCGACCTTCATTTTCATGTCGTCGACTGCGCCGGTTTCCGAAAGCGGAAATGTATAAATCGCTTCGATTTTGTCTTTATAAGGATTCTCGAAAATCTGTTTTACAGTAACGCGCGCGACATAACCTGAAACGCTAGCGGTCACGCTCGTGTGTTTTAAAGGGCACTGTCCAAGCCGTTTGCCGCTGCCAAGCATGGCGATAAGAGTGCCCGAACCGTCCGATTTAAATTGATTGTTCTTTTCTTCTTTAGCCGCCGGTTTTGCCGCCGAAGATTGGCGCGGAATCCCCGCACCGATAGTTTGCTGAGCGTTCACGACAAGCGGTAAGGATGTGCTTAACAAACCTGCAATTGCCGTCGGAACGAGAAGGGCACCCGCTAAAAAGGACTTCATGGTTAATTTCCTCGCTTTCGCCTACCTGCCACTTGCCACATAGGACGAGCGTAACCGGACGGCGAGGCGCGATGTATAGGGTTTCTCCTAGAGCGCCCATGGGACGAGACCTGAACCTTGTATACTACTTTCCTCTTATTGCGCATGGAGGCGTGTTTTCAGGATGTCCAGCCGGAAGAAGTCAATGTTCGCGCTATGCTCTTTGACTGTTGCGCTTTCCTTGCTGTCGCAATCTGCCGGACTTGCAACAGGTCCCAATCTCTTGCCGCTCACCTATCAGAATGAAGAACTGAAAAAACTGGCAGGCGAAAGTGACACTCTTTTGGGTGCAACGAGCGCAGACGTGAGGGCCAATCTCGAGAAAATTGTCAGCCAACTGGAAATGCATCAAACGCTCACGCTGAGACGCTATTCGAGTGGCGGGCACTCCGCCGTAACGGTGCAAGATCCGCGCTCTCTGGAGTCGGCGCTTGATGGAATGCTGGCTATGCACTGGGATCGTGACAGCATTATGCAGGCACTGGCTGAGTATCAATTGGCCGATGATGATGCGATGCGCACCAGAGTGAAGGTGGCAAGAAATGCATGGTTGCTCGGTCTTGCCGCTTCACTAAAACACCATTATTTATACAGCAAGAAATTAACAGACATTATTGCGGGAAAATCCGCTGCAACTGATTACAGTAAGCGGCCGCATATTCGTTATAATCCGATCAGCCTTCAAGAAGTTCAAGATCCCTGGGGACACGCGCAGAATGACGCTCTTGCTTATGTGTTGTTTTTGACTTTTTACGCTGCCAACCAGGGCAAGCTGATCGTTGCGGAAAAAACATTGAAGTTGGGCATTGATGGTCTTCCTGTGAAACCTTTGATCGCGCAGAAAGAGGCTCAGCGCTTTGGAATTCTGGTGCCGTTGTTTTTTCGAAAGATTGCCGTCTGGCAAGATTTCGATTTCGGCGCCTGGGAAGACAAAAAAGCAGAACACGCTTCTTCTATCGGTTGCGTGCTGGCAGCTCTGCGCCAGGAAAAGAAATACCTGGACAAGGTCGGTGCGATGTCCGAGAGAATCGATGGCAAAGACTACATAATTACGAGTGCGTTAGTAGAAGACATGATCAAGAAGTGCGAAGCAAAACTCGCACAAATTTTGCCTAACGAGTTTATCAACTCCGACAAAGAGGACAAGCGTGCCGATGCGAGCAAAGTTCGCGATGCCGATTCCGCCATCGTCAATGCGCTGTTTCTCGGCGCGGTATGCGGAGAGCCGCTGGTTCACGACGCAATGACCGAGCGCATAATCGCCACTATCGTGGGCCGCCTTGCTCGGCCAATCGGTTTTGCTCGATACCCGCTGGATATCTGGGACGGGCGAGTCGATCGAAGAGATCTGGAATATCGGGAGGAAGCGCAGTGGTCGCATGTGGCGCCGATGATTTCCGTGATCTACGGCGAGATGTATCAGCGCACTAAAAAACCTCAGTATCGCGCGGCGCAGGAGCTTTATTTCAAACGCAGTCTGACGACGGTGAACAGCCGCTGGCGAATTCCCGAGGCTTACATAATCGACAAGAAGACGCGCAAGTGGGTCTGCGATGCGAATGAACCGCTGGCCTGGGCGCAATCCGTCGAGATTATGGCTATTTTGGCAATGAGAAAGAGTCTTGCAGAAACATCGGCAGGTCGTCCGGCTGCTACTGGGAAAGCTTCGGCAGGTATGTAATTCCAGCATTTGACGACGCCTGTCATGCCCATTCCAGTGGTCCCTGGGACGACTTTGGGCATAGATATAGAAGTACTATTGGAAGCATTCTCACGCGTGTCCCCGAAAAAGAAACCTGGAAAGAGTGACCACTCTGATGCCGGAAAGGCACCCTCAAACGGGGCTGTTCCTCCGCATCTGCGCAGCGTCTCATTGGATGATGACACGACCCTGACGGCCGATAATGTTGTCCTGCAGGAGCAGTCGAAGCGTTCGGATACGCTCGTCGGCGAGGTGATAGCCAAACATTTCCGCATCGATGCCAGGCTGGCTGATGGGGGAATGAGCACCGTCTACAAGGCGAAGGATTTGCTTCTGGGGCGCGATGTGGCGATAAAAGTGTTGCTTCCCGGGCGTCATTTTACCGAGGAAAGCCTGCTGCGTTTTCAGCGTGAAGCCAAGACTGTTGGGGTTCTGAGCCATCCGAGCATAGTTAGCGTGTACGAAATGAACACTTATGCCGAGGGCGAGCCTTACATTGCAATGGAGTATGTCGAGGGCGAGACTCTGGCCACCCACATTAAGAATGCGAGCACGAGTGAGGCAAAAGGTCTGCCTGTCGAGATGACTATAGACATCATGCGTCAATGCGCGGCGGCTCTTTCCTATGCTCATAAACACGGGGTTATTCATAGGGACATAAAGTCGGGCAATATTATGCTTGCTCGTGACGAAGACGGCGCCTGGCGCGCCAAGCTGGTTGATTTTGGAATTGCACGGGCACTGGAAGAGGATGCGATCAATTTGACGCGCACGGGGGATATTTTCGGCAGCCCTCGCTATATGAGCCCAGAGCAGTGCAGAGGCGAGAAGATTGACGCGCGCTCGGACATATATTCGCTTGGATGTGTTTTTTATGAGTGTTTGACCGGCGAAGTGCCCTTCAAGGGAGGCACCGCACTCGATACCATGCGAATGCACAATGATGATTCTGCTGCTGCGCCTTCTTCCTTGCGCAAAGGAATGCAGTTGGGTGCGGAAATCGACCGCATCGTGCTCAAGTCCTTGGCCAAAGACAGGAATGGCAGGTATCAGACGGCAGAAGCGCTGGAAGCGGATTTGCAAAAACTATCGGGACTGACCAAGAGCAGTTTAGGTTCTGTAGTCGCCGGCAGTGTGCGAAAAATTTCTCTGGGCGGAAAAGGACGAAAGTCGCTGAGAGGAAAATTGTTTTTCCTCTATTTCTTGCTAAGCGCCGCGTTCTTGGTCTGGTTTGCGCTGAATCAGGGATACATCATGTTTGACGGAGTTTGGTCTGATCTCGACTACAAAGGTCAAAAGGCTTTTGACAAAGGTGAGTACAAGCAGGCCGATGACAATTTTCGCCTGGCGCTGAAAATCGCAGAAACGCTGCCGGTTCATGACAGGTCACTGAAGCTGATAGCAAGCTATACGGAGCTTGCCGATTTGGCTACGGCAAAAGACGGCAAGGACTCTGCAAAAGAGTGGATTGCGAAAAGAGATGCGCAGACTGAGTCTTCGTTAGGTGATGAGACAACTTATCGAGGACAACAATATGCATTGTGCAAAAATGCGCTCCAAAGCTTCATCAAGGATTCGAAAGATCCGCATGCAGATAAGAGCGAGTTGAAGCAGAGAGCAAGGAACATGCTTGAAAAGTTCAATGAACTTTCGGATTTGTTTATCACGCTCGAGTCTCTTGAAGGCGTGTACTCTTCGATGAGCCAGGCTCTTGTAGCTGCATCGCCATATCTGGAAAAAAACGACAGCAAGTCGGTTGAAGCGCTCGTCAATCGCGCCTGGCTGGGTTTTTATTCCAACGCTGCGAATCCTCGCGAATTAGTCGCTGAAGCTGAATCTTCACTGCGCGAATCGAGTGACGCTTCTCCCATTTTGAAAGCACGCTGTCTGTCGCTTCTCAGCCAGGTGCACCTGGTTCTGGGGCAAAGAGAGCCGGCCCGTCGCTGCAGTGAGGAATCGATTGAGATTTTGCGCGAGCATGCCGATATGCGATCGGATGCGGCAGTTCATGCGCTTCTTAACCGAGCCCTGGTGGAAGATGAGACGAGACATCCTGATACTGCTGATTTCTTTTTCAATCAAGCGAAATTTGAAATGCAGAAAAAGGCAGAAAGAAATCCTGGAATTCGCGAAAAATACACTCAGGTTCGGCTCAGCCTTCTTTCCAATCGTGGCGCGACTTTGCATGCTTTGCAGGAGGCAAAGGAAATACTCGATCAAGAGGAGAAGCATCCGACCAGCAGGCGACTTTTGGTCACTGCTCTTTTCACTACCGGTGCTTTGTCGGGATGGTTGGGCGCGCAGCAAGACGGTATGCATTTGCTCGAGCGCTGCGCCGCCGTTGCGCAAACGAACCGTCAACCGGCTAATTCTGCGGTTGCGTTAGATATGATAGGAGAGGTTCTGGGCGCGCACAAAAAGTACGACGAAGCGCTCCCTTACATTCGCAAGGCTCGCGATTCTTACAACGAAAATAAAACTCTATACGCCAACTCCATAGTTGCAACCTCAAACAACTTGGCATTGCTTCTCGGTAAGAAAGGAAACTTTGATGAAGCGATCCTTGTTTTAAAAGAAGCCGAGCCTCTCTTGAGTCTCCCGACTTTCGGCGCTCCCAAGTTCAAAGAGGTTCTCTACCATCGCCTGGCCTCTCTCTACGAAAAGAAAGGCGACCAGGCGAATGCGCAAATCTACAAAGCAAAATACAGCGAGAGTTTAAAACGCAAGTAGAACTTAGCGATGCAAGGGTGAAACTTGTAGGTTCTTTAGCAAATTTTGCTATTTGTTGGAACCTACCAATTGTTTGCCTTCACTTTTGGATTGAGTGGCCCTCTGAAATTGCACCTCTTCGGTTGAGCCTTTAAGCGCAGACGTCGACGCGTTACCGCCTGAAAGGGTCATCAGCACCTGATCAAAATAACCGGTGCCTACTTCGCGTTGGTGGCGCACAGCGGTGTATCCGAGCGGCTGGGAGGCGAATTCCTCCTCTTGCAGTTCAACATACGCAGGCATCCCTTCTCTTGCATAACCGTGCGCCAGGTTGAACATGCTCATGTTGGTGGCATGCCAGCCGGCAAGAGTAATGAACTGGAATTTGAAACCGTAGTCGCCGAGCGTTTCATTGAATTTGGCGATGGTCTTGTCGTCCAGATTTTGCTTCCAGTTGAAGGATGGGGAGCAGTTGTAAGCGAGCAATTTGCCCGGGAACTTTTCGTGTATCGCTGCGGCAAATTCTTTCGCTTCTCCTAGATCCGGTTTTGACGATTCGTACCAGACGAGATCGGCGAAAGGCGCATAGGCTAAGCCGCGAGCGATGACCGGCTCGATGCCGTTTTTCACTTGATAGTACCCTTCCAACGTGCGCTTGCCCTGTATGAATTTTTGATCTTCGGGATCGATGTCCGATGTCAGCAATGTAGCGTCGAGTGCATCAGTGCGGGCAACGATGATGGTGGGAATATCCATAACGTCGGCAGCCAGTCGAGCGGCGGTCAGTGTCCGTACGAACTGCGATGTGGGCACGAGAACTTTTCCGCCCAGGTGACCACACTTCTTTTCGGATGCTAATTGGTCTTCGAAATGAACGCCGGAAGCGCCTGCCTCAATCATGCTCTTCATCAGCTCGAAAGCGTGAACGGGCCCACCAAATCCTGCTTCGGCATCAGCCATGATTGGTACCAGCCAGTTGAGTTCGTTTTTGCCTTCAGCCGATTCAATTTGGTCTGCGCGTAAAAGCGCGTTGTTCAAACGCTTGACCAACTCCGGCACACTGTTGGATGGATAGAGACTTTGGTCGGGATAAGTTTGTTTGGAAACATTGGCGTCTGCGGCAACTTGCCAGCCGCTCAGATAAATGGATTTCAACCCGGCGCGAACCATTTGCACTGCCTGAGAGCCATTCATGGCGCCCAGCGCGACGATGTGGTGCTCGTTGTTCAGCAAATTCCAAAAATGGCGAGCGCCGATTTTCGCCAGCGTATGCTCGACATTAATCGACGGTCGCAGTTTTACAACATCCATAGCAGAGTAGTTTCTCTTGATGCCTTGCCAACGGGGTTCGGTCAGCCAAGCATCGTTAAGTTTGAGCGCTTGCTCTGCTTTGGATTGTTGCATTTGTCTATCCTCTCGGAGTGTGGGGTAAGTCTGGGAGAAACTTTCGATTGTCTCTGCGCGCTAATTTTGTTTCAAAAACTGATAGGCAGGAATGGTGAGGAAGTCTGCAAATTCTTTGTTCAGCACGAGATCATCGAGTATTTTTTCGGCGTCCGAGAAACGATTGCCGGGAGCAACTGCCAGCTTGGCGAGCTGGTCTTTTTTAAGATCCAGGTACATCTTTTCCGTTACCGGCTCACCGGTGTCCAGTTTGGTTTCGGTTGAAATCCACTGCCACAACTGGGCGCGCGAGATTTCTGCCGTTGCCGCATCTTCCATCAGATTGTGAATGCCGGCAGCGCCAATTCCGCGCAACCATGACTCGATGTATTGGAGACCGACGTCGATGTTGTTGATAACTCCCTGGCGAGTTACTTCAGCGCCATCGATTTTTGTATTCAATAATTCTTCTGCAGTCGTCTCGAAATCAGCGCGCAGATTGTGTTTTTGATTCATGCGATCGCCAAGCGCATCATCGAAAACCGCGCGCGCAATCGGCACCAGATCCGGGTGAGCGACCCAAGTGCCGTCAAAACCATCACCGGCTTCGCGTGTCTTGTCTTCAGTCACTTTTGAAAATGCTTGCGCGTTCACCTCGGCGTCCTTGCGGCTCGGTATGAAAGCTGCCATGCCGCCTATGGCGTGAGCGCCGCGCTTGTGGCAAGTCTTCACAAGAAGCTGAGCATAGGCGCGCATAAAGGGAACCGCCATGGTGACCTGTGCTCGATCGGGCAGCACGAATTCCTTGTGCTGGTGAGTCTTCTTTATCAAACTAAAAATGTAATCCCAGCGACCGGCATTGAGAGCTGCTGCATGCTCGCGCAACTCATAAAGAATCTCTTCCATCTCGAATGCCGCAAGGATAGTTTCGATCAAGACGGTGGCGCGGATGATACCATGCGGAATTTTCAAATAATTTTGCGAGTAGACAAAAACTTCATTCCACAAGCGAGCTTCCAGATGGCTTTCCATTTTAGGAAGATAAAAGTAAGGTCCGCTGCCGTTTTTAATCAGCTCCTCGGCATTGTGGAAGAAGTAGAGACCGAAGTCGAAAAGCGAAGCCGAACATGGCTTGCCTTCGATTTCAAAATGTTCTTCCAGCAGATGCCAGCCGCGCGGGCGAATCACGAGCGTGGCAATACTTTCATTCAGTTGATAGCTTTTTCCTTCGGGGCTTTGAAAAGACAGAGTTTTTCTAACGGCATCCATGCAGTTGATCTGCCCTTCGATGACGTTTTCCCATGTGGGACTGAGAGCATCTTCGAAGTCTGCCATGAAGACTTTTGCTCCTGAATTGAGAGCATTGATCATCATTTTGCGTTCGACCGGTCCGGTGATCTCTACTCTTCTGTCGCGCAAATCGATTGCTGACGGTCCGACCTGCCATTCGCTGTCGCGAATATCCTGAGTTTCCGGCAGAAATTCAGGCAGATGACCCTCATTGATACTTTTCTGCCGTTCTGCCCGCATGGACATAAGCTCTTCTCGTCTGCCGTTAAAACGTTCGTGGAGCGCGGCGAGAAACTTTTGGGCTTGGGGTGTGAGGACCTTTTCTACGGAGGCAGTTGTTTTGCCTTTGACTTTGATGTTTTCCATAAGTACTGCCATCCCGTATTCCTTATTAAATTGAAGTTTGCTGATTTAAATTGGCCAGCGTCTATATAGATCAAGCTCGAATTTTTTCAGCGAGGTCTGCTGTGGATATATTGATATATTGATTGAAAAGAATCAATACATCATTTTGTTAATTTCCGCTTTGAGGGCGTTTTTTCATACCCCTGCAAAAAGCTAAAAAGCCAGTGAGCGGGCTTTTTGCCAACAAATTTCGCCGATTACTTGATAGGATTACTTGATATATTGACCAGTACGGATCAATGCGTATTCGGTTCCTGTTGATAAGGGGGTATTCCATGGTCGAGTCGACTGTGATCAAAAGCGGTCTGGACGGCGTAGTAGTCGCCGAGACAGGGATTTCCGAAGTCGAAGGTCAGCGCGGCCGGCTGATTATCAAAGGCATTGATGCTGAAGAACTGGGCTTTTCTCATACGTTTGAAGAGACCTGCTCGCTGCTCTGGTCGTCCAAGGAGGACGGCGCTGAGCTGCGCAAGCTTTTCGGCAAAGCTCGCGTCGACGCGTATGAGATGGCCAAGGAAATTCTGCCTGCCATACTCCGCGACCACCCGATGGAATCATTGCGCACAGCCACGAGCCTTCTGACCAGCGGCACTCAGGTTGACAGCAAAGAATATGCTCGCATAACAGCAGCTATCGGTGTTTTTGCAGCCAACTTCTCGCGCATGAGTCGAGGTCTGAAGCCGATCGCTCCTGATGCATCGCTAAGCCACTCCGCTGACTATCTGCGAATGATCACCGACGAGACTCCGACCAAGGCAGAAATCGCGGGGATGGATACTTATCTGACAACCGTTTCCGACCACGGCATGAACGCCTCCACCTTCACAGCCAGAGTGGTTGCCTCGACACAGTCGGATAATGTGAGCTGCATAGTTGCCGCTATCGGCGCTCTCAAGGGACCGTTGCACGGCGGAGCGCCCGGACCAGTGCTCGATATGCTCAACGAAATCGGCAGTCCTGAGAACGCTGAGAAGTGGATAAAAGCCCAGCTCGACAGCCGCAAACGCATCATGGGCATGGGACACCGCATATATACCGTACGCGATCCGCGCGCAGCCATCTTCGAACAGGCGATTAGAAAGCTCGAAGAAGCCGGTCTCAAAGCCTCGCGTCTAACTCTGGCAAGAGCCGTCGAAAGCACTGCCGAGAGAATTTTGGCGGAGCGCTATCCTGAAAAACCGCTCAAAGCCAATGTGGAATTTTATACCGCGGTATTGCTGGATTCACTGAAGCTGCCCAACAACATCTTCTCGTCCACATTCGCGGTCGGCAGAGCTGCCGGTTGGTTCGCTCACATTGCCGAACAGCGGGCACTCGACCGGCTGATCCGACCGGCCTCGAAATATACCGGCGCGTATCCTCGCTAAATTTACTGGTGTAAAAAATTGTCCGAACCAGAAGACAAATTGCTCACCGGAAGCCAGGCCGCAGAATTTCTAGGAGTCAAATCCGCGACGCTCTATGCCTACGCCAGCCGCGGCATGATTGAAAGCCAGCCCGCGAAGAACGCGCGAGAAAGAACGTATCGCCTCAGCGATTTGATCAGGCTGCGGCAGTCTTCGCGCGGTTTTAAATCGCCCAAGGATCAAGAACCTGCAGTCTGGACCGGTCCCGTAATCAAATCCGCGATTACGGAAATCCGCGAAGACGGGCATTACTACAGAGGTCAAAGCGCGCTCGATCTAGCGCGTACCGGCAAGCCTTTTGAATCGGTGGTTGATCTTTTGTGGGAAACCGGCAGCACGCAAGCTAATCAGTGGAAGCGCATGAAGCCGCTGCCGCTGCCGAAAGAACTCCGTCCGCTCGCATCGAGAGATGCAGACTTTCTAGATATTTTGAAGTTGATGTTGGTGAGCGCGGAGATGAGCGATCCTGTTTCTCGAAAATTGCTGGCTAATGATATTTTCGAAACCGCAAGACGCTTGATAGTGACTATGTCTCTCAATCTCGGACTGCCCACCAAGCGTGATAAATACCTGGCCGATGGACAGTTTCCCATCGCGCAAACTTTGCTGCATGCACTCACGGGAAATAAGTCGCGTGAAAAAGCGCAAGCGATCAATTCCGCTCTTGTGCTTTGTGCCGATCATGAATTGAACGCATCAGCATTGGCGGCGCGTATCGCCGCATCGTGCGACGCTTCTCTCTATTCTTGCGTCGAATCTGCCTTGGGCGCATTCAGCGGCAGCTTGCACGGCTCTGCCAGCCGACGCGCAGAAGACATCGTCACTACGTCTCTTAAATTCAAAGCAACGACTGCCTGGCTGAAAGACTACTTGCGTCAGTTCGAGTCGATTCCGGGGTTTGGAACAGATCTATACGAGAAAGGCGATCCGCGCGCAAAACATCTAATTTCTTGCGCTCAAGATGTTTCAAGCAAGAACACTCATTTGAAACGATTGCTGGAAATCGTTGATTGCGTGCGCGATCAGTTGGGGCTCGAGCCTAATCTCGATGTCGGGCTGGCGGCTATTTCATATGCGCTGGCATTGCCCGCCGGAGCAGGCTCGACGATCTTTGCAGTCAGTCGCTCATCAGGCTGGATAGCTCACGCGATTGAACAGCGCATGTATGGCGGCGTGATTCGTCCGCGCGCCCGGTACATCGGTAAGAGCTGAAACATCAGGCATTGAGCAGTGGCGCCGCTATTCTAAGACTGTTGAGAAGTCTTTGAACAAGAGAAAAGGCAGTTGTTTTTTCTCATCGAGTATCGTCTTGCCCGTGAGTCCTATGCACCAGATGGCAAGGTAGTAGTCGCCGTTGTGTTTGATGATGATTGTCCCGGGCGAACCACTGTCGGGTTTGAGCTTAACCCTGCTCAGGGTAATTGGAAATGCTCCCGACACATATGAATCGGCTTCGCATATGATTTTGCATTCAGCCGAAGGAGCTTCTCCTGTCTTTGCCAGCTCCTTCTGTATCGTTTCAGGAACCAGGCTCGTGTCCGCATATGGATTGGCCGGGCGAGCATTGGTCTGATTCAATTCGTCGACTGAGCCGGCGAAACGCTTTTTCTGCAAACGAAATGCGACCAGCGCATCGAACAATTCTCGAGCAATTGCTTTCATTCGTTCTTCGCATTTAATCGAAGCCATTTGAAGATCGAAATTTAGTTGTCTCAATTGAAGATTCGAGGAGGAGAAAACATTCGGTTGCGGGGTTTGTGCGCCGGCGGGCAGCCCGCCCGGAGCAACGCCAGAGTTTTGTGCGAACGCTGGAACCGCGCTCATGCAGTAGATCATGGCCGCAAAAATGCAGACTGGATTTCTTTCTTGTTTGCTCATGGCTTTCAGCAAATTGTCACCGACCCGACATTGCAAGTTTAACCGATTGAGTCACTGGCAGCCGCAAGAAACAAAAAGCCGTGCCACTATATACAGTGCGCACGGCAAATGTGATATTGCTCAGTCGACTAGTGACTGCGAGCGTCCGTCGTCAGCGTGTCGTCATTGAGTTCGTCGAGCCATGATTGCGGCACTTCGACGGACCCCTTGCCTTCCAAAATGGCGGACTCTTTGAGGTCCCATAGATGGTCGAAAACACCGGCTTGTCCGGAATCTTTCTGACCGCGTCTGGCGGCATAGAGGACATTCAGACGTTCTTTCAGTCTGTCTGTGCCAACCGTCACCAGTTGTGCGGAATTTTTATGGGAATTTGTGCCCATAGCGCTTTTCCTCTTAGTCTTGGAAAGGACTTCTGTTTTCTTTATGCCCGACCTCAATGAAATTACACGCCCCCGAAATTGTCAAGCGGTGCGGTTTTTCGGATTTTATCCGGGGCTAAAAAGTGCTGCACAATTCCACAGTCAAAGTCTCAAAAAGCTGCCCTATTGTTTAGAAGATCAGTCTTTCGGAGGTGCAGATGCCAACTTTGGGAGAGACGCTTTTGGAACCACCGCACTGGCCAGGTTCAAAGCAGGACGACAATGATTCAGCTCAAGTCGGCTTATATCAACATCTGGTCGATAGCGTCGCAATTCGTCAGTTCAGTTTCAAAAATATTCCCGCGCGCTCCGCTCTTTCTGAGGAGCCGACTGCTCTTAAGTTTGAGCAGTCCGAAAGAGAGTCGATAATCGAGCATGAGAAAACCCGCTGGACATCGATATTTGAAACATTGAAGTGGGGCGGCGGCATCTATGCGGCATACCGCTGGGCGCCACAGTTTATGCCGCCTGCGACGGCTGTGGATGGGCTTCTCACGTGGAAGCGCCAGTCCGGAGTCGACTACATCGTCTTTGGAGGACCGACCAGATCCGAAATCTTGAAACAGATGAAAGCCAGATATGCAGTCACTTGCATGGGTGGCATGGCGGCGGGTTGGGCTGCCAGTCATGTTGCCGACCAGCTTTGTTTCTCGCGCGATCAATACATGGAATGTGCAGTTGCTGGGGACCTGGCCGGTATCGGATTAGCGCTTGTCGTGCCGGGATGGAGGCAAAAAGCCGCTTCTGTAGCGGCAAGTCATCTTATCGGCAGGGCTGTCGACCATTGGAGACAACCCCAGTACTCTGCCAAATCAGGGCGGTATTAAGAAAAAACGAACAGACCCGCATTTCGCAAAGTCTGTTCATAATTCTGTCGAATTGCCATCAGGCAGTTCGGATTTCAGGCCTGACTCTGGTTGTCAGGGGTGGCTTATCAGGAGCGGCGCTTGCGTGCGGCTTCGGCTTTGCGCTTTCTTTTCACGCTCGGCTTTTCGTAGCGTTCGCGGCGCTTGATTTCAGAAAGAATGCCTGCTTTCTGAATCTTCTTCTTAAAGCGTTTAAGCGCCTGTTCGATGCTCTCGCCTTCTGCAACTCTAACCTCGGACAAGGGATATCCCCTCCTTCATAAAACGAATCTGGACCATACATAGTTGGCAGTCGGGCGATCTTAGCACTAAGACGGGAAATCAACCAATATCACTTTTAAAGGTTGCGGCCCGGTGTTACTCGGCGGCTGCTGCTGTCGCTTGCGAGATCAACTCTTGCGAGAGCTGGGGCGGCACTTGCGAGAGATGCGAGAACTTCCAGGTGTAATAACCCAGACCTTGAGTCAATGTGCGCAACTCAATGATGTAGTCCCAGAGCTCGCCGCGCGGAATATTGGCACTCACTTCATCCCAGCCCTGGCGTTCCGGATTCGGTCCATACCCGAGAATCTGCCCGCGCAAGCCGGTTACCTGCGAGAGCACGCCTGACGTGTATTGGCTCGGAATGTGGATCTTCACTTCAGCGATCGGCTCCAGAATAAATGGATGCGCTTTAGCTAAGCCATCGCGCATCGCCAGAATGCCTGCCATGCGGAAGGACATTTCATCGGAGTCGACGTCGTGAAATGAACCGTCGAAAAGGTTGACGGAAACATCCACGAGCGGGAAGTTGGCTAGAGTGCCTCGCCCAAGCGCTTCTTGAACACCTTTTTCGCAGCCCGGCACGTATTGTCTGGGCACGGAGCCACCGACAATCGATTCGGAAAACTTGTTGCCTGCGCCTCTTTCGAGGGGCTCGATGCGCAAATAGACTTCGCCGAATTGCCCGCGACCGCCGGTTTGTTTCTTGTGCCGTCCGTGCCCTTCGACCTTGGCTTGAATAGATTCTTTGTATGAGATCTTCGGCTTGTGGCTGTTGAGCTCGATGTGATACTTGCGCTCGAGACGTTGTCTCGAAAGAGTCAAGTGCACTTCTCCCTGTCCGTACAGGCAGTATTCATGCGTGTCCGGATCGCGGTCGACTTTGAGGATCGGATCTTCTTCGGTCAACTTGCCGAGCAATGTAGAAAGCTTCGCTTCGTCATTGCGGTTTTTCGGCTCGATTGCCAGCGAGTATAAAGGAGGCGCTTCCGGTGGCTCCGGCATTTGCGTCGTCTCTTTGTCAGTGACGAGAGTATCGCCGGTGCGTGGTGTTTCCAATCGAGCCAGAGCAACAATTGAGCCCGGCCCTGCCGATGCCATCGTCTCTTGTTTCTTGCCGAGCAGCCAGTACAAGCCGCCGACTCGCTCTTTCGAGCCGCCTTTGTTGACGTCGACCAGTTGAGAGTCGCCCGTGATTGTGCCGGAGAACACGCGGGTAAGCGAGAGCTTGCCGGACTGAGGGTGAATGTAGGTGCGAATCACCTGCGAGATGACCGGACCGTCTTCTTTGACAGTGATTGCTTTGCCGTCCTTGTCTTTGTATTCGCGCTCTGATGGCGAAGGACAAAGAGCAAGAATTGCATCCAGAAGAGTCGTGACACCGGCATCGGTTTGCGCGGAGCCCACAAGAATCGGCACGAAAGTACCGGCTTTAACACCGGCTTTCAAATCTTTTTCCAGCAAGTCGATAGGCGGGTCGTTGCCTTCCAGCACCATCTCCAGCAAGGTATCATCAGTGTCCGCGAGAGACTCGATCAGCTTTTCTCTGGCTGATTCGAGATCGTCTTTCAAGTCGCCGGGCACATCTGTGTGTTCCGGTTTGCCTTGTGCACCGTATTTGAATGCTTCTTTCTTCAGCACATCAACATAACCGGTCAAGGAACCGCTGATGATCGGATAGTGCAAAGGTGCAAGCGGTCTGGGTGTTTTAGTGCCCGGCATGTTCTTCAAAACCGAGAGTGTTTCTGCAAAATTCATATCCGGCTTGTCGAGCTTGTTGACGAAAACCAGCCTGGCCACTCCGATTTCCTCAGAGAAGCGCAGCAAGCTGTCCATTTGAATCAAGCGGTTCGGATCTGGTTCGACAACAAAGACTGCGATATCGCAGCCCATCATCGCGATTTTGGCTTCTTCCTGGAAGTCGATGAATCCAGGGCAGTCGAGAATGTTGAATAGGGTGTCCTGATATGTGGTGCGTCCCATCGACACTTGAGTGGAGATCTGGCGGCTTACCGCTTCCGGCTCATAGTCGGTGGTCATCGTTCCTTCGTTTATCTTTCCGCGCCTGGAGATTGCGCCTGTAAGGTGAAGGATGGCTTCCACTAGGCTGGTCTTGCCGCTGCGGTTAAGACCTACCACTGCTACGTTGCGAATCTTGGCGACACTTGTCACTGCTCTTCTCCTTGTTGGCAAGAGGGCTTGACTATATATATGACACTTATCGCTAAAGACTATCGAATCGGCCTCGATTTCTTCAAGGGTAGAGGGACGATTTAATCTGTTTATCTGCTTGCAAACGCTGTTGATCAGCGGATTGCGTTATCCAGGCGACTAAATCTTTTGCCGATCGGCCGGCTTTTTATTTTTTTGCCCAACTAATGTCACACAGTTTTGTTAGTCTGCATGCATTAAGGCAGCTCTCTCTTCTCTCCCCCCCCTCACAATGCAGACACCGCCTCCGGGGCGGCACGTTTTGCGCGTGGTTCGATTGACCACAAAGGAAGCATAATGGCTGAAATGAACGTCTGGCAAAAATTGGATAAAGCCGAGCAATCTCTCAGAACCGGCGACTTCAACGGTCTGAAGGAAGCGTCAGTGATCTCGGGCGAAGGACAGTTTCAATTCATGCAGACACTCAAAGATCGTTTGGAGAACGGCAAAGCCGGTCTTCCCGATCTGCAAATAGTCGACCAGGACAAGGACGGCAGTCCCGAGAAAATCAAGGTGGGCTCGCTGACAATTCAAAAAGACGGCAAAGGCTTGTCGGTAGAAACCAGCTCCATGGCGACGCGTATGCGGGAAAGCCTCTCCAACAGTTGGGATTCCCTGAAGAAAGCAGTCGGCGAAACACTCGACATGGGCACGGATCTCAATGATGCGCTCAAACGCGCCAACACCTCCGACAGCGAACTGAACCGGCGCTGGGCAAGACAAGTCAAGCAAGCCGGAGGTTAGCAAAGGTGGAGTTGTTGAACTCGCTTACTGCTGCATCGCATCGGCATAAGAGCCGCTCTGGAATGGTGTGAGGTCGTCTTTCTGGCTCAGTCCGAGCGTGTTTCCGAAGAAGAGCTTGGCGATCTTCTTGCTGGTTGTCACCACTGCTGGAAATTGCATTCTGTAGTGCTTTTTGTCGAATACGATGAGCGGTGTCTTGTCAGGCAGGAACATCGTGAAAAGTTTGTTGGTGGTAGCCGTTCCCGGCAAATTGGCGAGGTCCGCGCCGGCGGAAAGTGCAATAACAGCCGAGCAGAAGAAGACGGGGCCGAAAAACGCGTGTACCCACATCGCTTCTTTCACTTTGCAAAGAGTGTTTTCTTTAGGCGGAAAGACCACAATCCAGGGTGATAGCAGGGTAAACGGCAAGAATCCCTGCCAATACCACATTTTGCCTTGAACGCCGGCCATGAAGGACTTGTGGAAATAAACCAGCCCCATAATCATGAGCAGAATGCCGACTATCATGTTTATTTGATCTTGATTCATTTAAATGGACCCTTGCCCGTACTAGTAAGATTTTTGCCCGCTCCCGCCAGCATTTCTAGTGTACTACGTTCGAGTTACCTGCGCAGCGGCGCAATTGAGGTCTGGCAGCTCCAATCCGGCGCAATTACCGGCAACTGACCGCTTTCCCCTTTAAGCTGCTGTTACAGCGTTCAGTGCCACGGCTGGCAGCTTTCGGCGCTTGGGATACAATAACCTTCCCTGCTTCGTGCTCCCGATCCCGCCCACCTGCATTCAGGTTGTCGAGGACGGCTCCCGGGTGCAGGCGGCTAGAACCACGTCACGTCAGGAGACTTAAATATGCCATCCAGATTAAAGCGCAATCAGGCATGCGGCCAGTTGAGCATTGCCGATGTCGAGCGCGAAGTGACGGTAGCCGGATGGGTGCATGTCCGCCGCGACCTGGGTGGGCTTATTTTTATCGAGTTGCGCGATCAAACCGGGCGCATTCAACTGGCCGCCGACCCGAATCGCAACAAAGAAGTGCATCAAGAGCTGAGCACTTTGAAAAACGAGTATGTGTTGATTGCCCGCGGGAAAGTAACGGCGCGTCCGGCCGGCAGCGAAAACCGCGAAACGCCGACGGGGCTAGTAGAAATCTATCCTGATGCGGTGGAAATTTTGAACACTGCCAAGCCTTTGCCTTTCAATCTCGATCAGGGCGATGCCGTGAACGAAGAGCTGCGCCTCAAATACCGCTATCTGGATTTGCGCCGCCCGGAGATGAACAACAACCTCAGGCTCAGGCACAGGGTCACTCAGGCGATTAGACGCTCGCTGGACGACAATGGTTTTACGGAAGTGGAAACTCCGATTTTGACTAAAGCCACGCCGGAAGGGGCAAGAGACTTCCTCGTTCCAAGCCGGCTCAATCCAGGCAATTTTTATGCCTTGCCGCAGTCGCCCCAGCTCTTCAAGCAAACGCTCATGATCAGCGGTATCGATCGCTATTATCAAGTCGCTCGCTGTTTCAGAGACGAAGATTTGCGCGCAGACAGACAGCCTGAATTCACTCAGATAGATATCGAGCTTTCCTTCACCGATGAAGAAGAAGTGATGGGAGTGACGGAAAACTTGCTTACTGCCGCCTTCTCGGCAATCGATGTAGAACTCAAGCCGCCCTTTGCGCGCCTTCCATACAAAGAAGCGATGGAGCGTTTCGGCAATGACAAGCCGGATTTGAGATTCGATATGGAAATCAAAGACATGACTGAAGTTGCAAAAACATGCAATTTCAAAGTATTCAGAGAGTGTGCGGATGCCGGCGGTGTGCTGAAAGGCTTGTGCATCAAGGGAGCAGCCGAAAAAGATCCGGTTTCCAGAAAAACGCTGGATATCTGGCAAGAGGCAGCGAAGAAAGATGGTGCCAAAGGGCTGGCCTGGGTGATCTTCGCGAAGGAAGGCACGCGTTCTTCAGGCATAGACAAGCATTTGACTCCTGAAGAGATGGACAAACTCAAGTCTCTCAGTGGTGCGCAAACAGGTGATGTGCTGCTTCTCGTCTCCGATAAATTCGCGCTGACTGTGAACGTTCTCGGCCGCATGCGTTTGAGAATCGCAGAAGAACGGGGATTGATCGATGAAAGCCGCCACGAGCTTCTCTGGGTGGTGGACTTTCCGCTCTTCGAGTACGATGAGAAAGAAGGTCGCATGATGGCTGTTCATCACCCTTTCACTTCTCCCAATCTCGAAGATGTCCAGCATCTCGAATCAGATCCCGGAAGAATTCGCGCTCGTGCATATGACATCGTGTATAACGGCGTCGAAATCGGCGGCGGATCGATTCGTATTCACGATCAAGAATTGCAAACCCGCGCCTTCCAGGCCATCGGCATCGACAGAGAACAAGCGCGAGACAAGTTCGGATTTTTGCTCGACGCTCTCGAGTCTGGTGCACCCCCTCATGGCGGTCTGGCACTCGGTCTTGATCGCATCATCATGCTCCTGGCCGGATGCAAGTCGATTCGCGATGTGATTGCTTTTCCGAAGACTCAGTCCGGCGGTTGCTTGATGACACAGGCACCATCGGCGGCATCAGAAGAACAGTTGAATGAAATTCATATCGTCACCAAACCTGCAAATCCCGGACGAAAAGAAAACGCCAAAGAAGATCAAATTGCTTCGGCCGTTCAGTAACAACGTAGGGGTTAACCCTGGGGTTGCCCCTGGCGCACCGTGCTAGAATGCGATTGAGCCCCAATGGGTGAGGGTCTGGTCGATTTTTTGAATGTGATGGCGAACGCTGAGAGAACGACAGCTCAGAAAAGAAAATCATCGCTGTTGCTTCGGACGGCGCTGCCAATAGCGCTTTTGATAGCGGTGCAGTGCGGTGTTTCTTCTTGCGGGGTTCGCTTGAAGACATCGACTGAATATCTGGTGGCTGGCAATGAGTATTTCAAAATCGGCGATTACAAAAATGCTGAGAAAGAGTACAGAGAAGCTTTGAAACAAGATCCCAAAAGCGCCACTGCCAAAAACAATCTTGGCGTGATCTTGAATGAACTGGGCCGGTATGACGAAGCGGTGGCGATTTTAGAGGAAGCGGTAAATGCCGATCCGAAAAATTCAATTGCACGCTATGTTCTTGCCATGGCTTTGACGCACAAAGGCCAGTTCGATCAAGCGATGGATCATGCCCGTCAGGCGACTGAGCTTGATCCGAAGGAACCGCAGGCATATAAAGCACTCGGCGATGCTGCAATGGGGCGTGGGGATGTAAAAACCGCTGTCGAGGCTTATCGCTCAGCCACAATTGTCGATCCGACCAATGATGCCAATCATCACAGACTGGCTGAGGTGCTGGGGCAAGCTGACGATCTGGAAGGTCAGATACTGGAAGAGAACAAGTCGCTCGAGCTCAATCCGGGCAATCAAGATGCACGCATCGGCCTGGCACTCGCCTTTAAGAAGAAAGGCGACAAGCAGGATGCGGTTGCGCAACTGAAGAAAGTTCTTGAAGATGATCCTGACAACGCTGATGCAAAAAAATATTTGAGCGAAATCGATGCGCCGGCCGCTCAGTAATTGCGATCGGGAACGCCGGCAAAACTCTCCTGGATAAATTGTTCGATTGATTTTGAACTTTTTGCTTGCGGCTGACGTATTAGCTAGTACAAGGCAAAGATGATTTCCAAGATAAGGAGGTCTGTATGTTCGCGCGTGTTTTCTCGGGCGGTCTCATCGGTGTTGATGCATACCGTATTGAAGTGGAAGTTGATTGCAGCGGCGGTATTGGTCAAATTCAGGTTGTCGGTCTGCCTGATGCGTCAGTAAAGGAATCACAAGAAAGAGTAAGGGCGGCTATCAAGTCATGTTCGTTTCTCATGCCGCCTGCAAAAAAGTGGGTGGTGAACATGGCTCCTGCCGATACAAGAAAGGAAGGTCCTTTATATGATCTGCCGATTGCCATCGGCATTCTCACCTCAACAGGAATGATCGACAATCGCCGCATTTCCAAGTATTGGTTCGTCGGCGAGCTTGGATTGGACGGATCGATAAGAGGAGTGACGGGCATTCTTCCGATTGTGATTGCGGCTAAAGAGCAAGGAGCGCAAGCCATTGTCATTCCCGAAGCAAATGCAGAGGAGGCTTCGCTTGTAGAGGGAATCAGCGTTTTTGCTGTCAGTCACTTATTGCAGGCCTGCCTGCTTATGAACGACCCGGAAAGTTTGACTCCCTATCAAATGAATGCAAGAGAAAAATTTGAAAATCACAGTTCGCGAAGAAGACAGTTCGCCGACTTGCGCGAAGTGAAAGGACAGAAGCACGCCAAAAGAGCACTCGAAATCTCTGCTGCAGGGCGTCACAACATCCTCATGGTCGGCCCGCCGGGGTCAGGCAAGTCCATGCTCGCGCAGCGACTGCCCGGCATCATGCCGCCCCTTTCATTCGAGGAAGCGATTGAATTGACCAAGTTGTACAGCGTTGCCGGCCTGGTAACGGATCGTTCATCGCTCGTTCACGACCGTCCCTTTCGCGCTCCGCATCACACGGCATCTGCGGTCGGATTGACCGGTGGCGGAGCCAATCCAAAGCCGGGAGAAATTTCTCTTTCGCACAAAGGTGTTTTATTCCTCGATGAATTGACTGAATTTCCGAGGCATCATCTCGAGACTTTGCGACAACCGCTGGAGACTGCAAATATAGTCATCAGCCGCGCCCAGCAAACCATTACTTATCCGGCTTCATTCCTGCTTGTCGCCGCCTGCAATCCATGTCCCTGCGGTTATCGTGGCGACTCC
>Ga0268299_1002099_pt1 | contig 26560 bp, 27 predicted proteins | sample NOBtaG_FD_193484 | JGI IMG/M metagenome (GOLD analysis project Ga0268299, IMG submission 193484) | Activated sludge microbial communities from bioreactor in Nijmegen, Gelderland, Netherland - NOB reactor | ecosystem: Engineered > Bioreactor > Aerobic > Activated sludge | place: Netherlands...
GGGGTCGCGCCAGGCTCGACCGGCAGGCCCTGCTGTACCCAGCCGCCCATGTGCCCCTCGAGATCGCGGACGCCGGAGTAGCCGTTCTCCAGCAGGACACCCTCGGCGCTGGCGGCGCGTCGACCTGCCTGGCAGTGCACCACGATCTCGGTGGCAGGATCCCCCGGGATCTCCTTCAGGCGGGCGGCGAGCTGGTCGTGCGGAATGTTGATCGCGCCCGGGATGTGGCCGGCGGCGTACTCGGCCGGACTGCGGACGTCGAGGATCACGGGCGCGTCGGGGCCGCCGAGGCGCTTGGCCACGTCCGCGGCCGCGATCGGCGGCGCCGATGGTGTCCGCTGACAGGCGGCCACGGCCGCGCCGAGGAGCACGAGGGCGAGAGCGAGCGAGGGCGAGTGTCTCATGCGTCCGTGTCTAGCCTCGATCCGAAAAAGAACAACGGGGATGAACGGCGATGGACGGAAGATGATCGAGATGCAGGCTGCCGGTCCGGTTCGCCGCGTCGTGGGAGGGCGGCGATCCTCCGAGCCTGGCGACCACGCCGATCGTAGCCGAAGAGGCGACGACAGCCCGCGCGCGCTAGACTCTCCTGCTCAGGATGACTTCCTTCAGGACGTGGCGGTGGCAATGGTCCACGTCCTCGGCACAGAGGCACAGCAGGGTGACGTTCGTCCGCCCGGCTAGTCGCTTCAGTAGGCGGAGGGTGAACTTCTGCCCGTGGTTCTTGATCGTCGCGTTGCGCCGGTCGCTCGGGGCATCCTCGAACAGCTCTCGCCGATATCCTCTGGCGAACTCCGCCCAGGTGATTCGCTCCTCCTGGAAGGCTCGCAAGAGCCGCTCGCTCGGTCCGAGATTGGCCATCCAGACCTCGTACCGACTCGCGGGCAATCCTCGCCCCCTGAAGCGGCTGACGAGGATTCGCAGACCGTCGTGTTGCGCGATCGGCGACCACACCGACTTGGTCTTCAGCATGCTCCCGCTCCTTCAGAAACCGCGTCGAACGACTGAGTGGCCGACTCGGCCACTTCGCGGACGCCTAGTGGGTCGCCGATGGGCGCACCGGCGGAGCGGAGTGTCCAGGCCCCGGAAACAACGGAGAGGGAGGGATTCGAACCCTCGGTGGAGTTTTGCCCCACACACGATTAGCAATCGTGCGCCTTCGACCACTCGGCCACCTCTCCGCGAGTCGAACGAAACGCCCGCCGCGCGCGGCGAGGCATCCGAGGTTTCAGCGGATTTCCGGGGGCATTGCAAGTAGCCAGCGGGCGGGCGCGGAGGCTTGAAGCGCGCGGCGCGACCTGCGATGGGGCGGCATGCGCTCGCTTCGGCTCCGTTCGCTCGTGCTCGCCGCCCTCCTGCTGCTGTCCGCCTGTGCGGCGTGGTTCAAGCCGCCGACCGATCCGCTCAAGCGCCTGATCGTCGAGCGCGACCGCCTGCTCACCAGTGCCGACGCGGTCAAGCCGAACCAGGCGATGCAGATGCGCCAGGACGCCGCCAAGCTGCAAGTGCTGATCGACGAGGCGCGCGCCGGCAAGCCGCTCGACCCGGCCGAAGTCGATCGCGCCATCGCGGCAGCGAAGCGGCGGACGTACTGAGCCGAGGATCTGGAGTGCGGCGTGAAGCGCCGCTCTGGATTCTCCGGCGGACGCTCCAGAGCGGCGCTTCACGCCGCACTCCACACCGGAGCCGCGGGTACCGCCGTCCACCATCCGGGTCACGGAGGATCGGAGCCCACGGAGACCTCGACCGCGCGAATCGCCTCCTCCACCACCCCAGCCTCCGTGAGCTCCGAACCTCCGTGACCGCCGTGCTTCAGACCGGCGGCTTGCGCAGGCCGCTGGTCAGCAGCGACACCACGAACAACACCAGGAAGACGAAGAACAACACCTGCGCGATCCCGGCCGCGCTCGAGGCGATGCCGCCGAAGCCGAAGAAGGCGGCGATGATCGCGATGACGAAGAAGACGATGGCGTAGTGCAACATGGCTGTTCACCTCCGTTGCGCCGGACGTAGAACAACCCTCGTGCCAACGACCGGAGCGGCCAGAAACGGCGAGCGGCCGAGGGCGAGTGAACGTCTTACACTCGCCCCGCCCCAGCCCCGCGTGTAAATCGTTCCCGCCGCCGGGCCCCGGCCCGCCGAGGCTGCCCCCCGCTCACCCTTCGCGCTCTGGCACGCCACCCGCTTGAGCCTCCCCTCGACCCACCACCGCGGGTCGAACTCTCGCAGCAGAGGAGGTTCACATGAACTGGGATCAGATCGAAGGAAAATGGAAACAGATGAAGGGCCACGTACGCGAGAAGTGGGGCAAGCTCACCGACGACGACCTCGAGACGATCGCGGGCAAGCGCGATCGCCTGATCGGCAAGATCCAGGAGCGCTACGGCCTGGCGAAGGATCAGGTCGAGCGCGAGCTCGACCGCCTCGCCGATCGACTGTAGCGATCCACCGACGTCGTCAGGGTTGCGATGCGAGACCCTGACGACTCCCGGCCACCTCGCGGCCGCTGCGGCCGCGTCCGAAAGGAGTTGCCATGCTTCCGCCGACCACTCTCGACAGCGAGCTCATGCTCGACGCGATCCAGCCGGTGCAGTTCGACGTTCTCTGGAAGGGGCGCGCGACCACCGCCCCCGAACGCCGTCTGCTGATGGCGATGATCGAGCAGGCCGCCACCGACCTGCGCCTCTTCCGCTACGGCAAGCACGCCAAGGCCAAGCGCCTCTATGCCGACGCGCACGACTGGGTGCGCTCGAACGACAAGTCGCACGCCTTCGCCTTCGTCTCCATCTGCGATCAGCTCGGCCTCGAGCCGACCTCGGTGCGGGCGTCGCTGCTGGGAGCGGAGACGCGGTTCAACCGCAACTGGGACTCGGCGGCGTGAGAGGCGGTCAGCGGCCGGCGCCGGACATGCGGGCTTCGACCGCGCGCCAGTCGACGTTGGCGAAGCAGGCCTCGACGTAGCGCGCCCGCTCGGAGGGCGCGTAGTCGAGCAGGAAGGCGTGCTCCCAGACGTCGACCACCAGAATCGGACGGAAGCCGGCGACGTTGCTGACCTCGTGCAGCGTCACCCAGTGGTTCGACAGCGCTCCGGTCTCGGGGTCGAGCGAGCACACCGCCCAGCCGACGCCGCGCATGCGCGCCACGCTGGTGAAATCGGTCTGCCACAGCGCGAGGCTGCCGAAGCTGCGCTCGGCGGCGGCGCGGAACTCGCCGCGCGGCGGCTCGCCGCCGCCGCCCCGCATCAGGTTGCCGAAGTAGTACTCGTGCAGCACCATGCCGTTGTACTCGAAGCCCATGCGCCGCTTGAGCTCCGAGTAGGCCGGCATCTCCTCCTGGTCGACCCGGCCGTCGCGCAGAAAGCCGGCGATCTGCTCCAGCAGCCGGTTGGTCTCCTTCACGTAGCCGGCGTACAGGCCGAGGTGCATCTCGACGGTGCGGTCCGAGATGCCGTGCAGGCCGTGCAGGTCGAACGCCTTCGCTTCGTACGGTTTCGCTGTGTGCATGTCCTCCTCCATCGAGAGAATCGCCGCGCGATGTGGTAGTTCCCAGGACGCCGATGAACATTCAGACCAAGCTGTGGATCGGGTTCGGAGTCCTCCTCTCGATCCTGGTTCTCACCGTGCTGGGGGTCACCGTCTGGGTGCGCGACCTGCGCAACAGCCTCCACCTCATCACCGATAAAGTCGAGCCCGAAAGCAGCGCCGCCTTCGAGATGCACGTCGCCATCGCCAACACCGCGCTGGCGACCGCCAGCTACCTGCAGAGCGGCGCCGCCGGCCACCGCGAGCGCCTGGCGCGCGAGGTCGAGGAGTTCCGCCGCTCGCACGGGCGCTACCAGGACTTCACCCAGGACGACCCCACGCTCGCCCGCCAGGTCGCGACCGTGTTCGACGAGTTCGTCGCCCTCAGCCAGTCCCTGCTCGACGCCAGCGACCGCCAGCGCGCGCTGATGAGCGCCATCAGCGAGGATCTGGTCCTCACCTTCGCCACTCTCGACACCGGCCTCGAGTCCACCCCGCCGCGCACCGATGCCTGGCAGTCGCTGCGCGACATGCAGATCAACCTCGCCGAGGTCGGCACCTGGCTGGGGAGCTACTGGCGCACCTGGAACGAGGACGACCTGGCCCGCATGCTCGACGCCCAGCAGCGCTTCCTCGCCGCTCGCGCCAGCTACGAGGCGCTGCCGCTCAAGCCCGCCGAGCGGCAATGGGCCGGGCACCTGCACGCGCGCGCCGACGATCTCCTCGGCCAGGCGCGCGCGGCGACCCGGCTGCGCGCCGAAGAGGAGGAGCGCGTGCGCGAGCTGGCGCTGCTCCAGCTCCGCCTCGACGTCCTGCTGGAGGAGGGCGTGCAGACGCGCGCGCGCGCCGACCTGACCGCCGCCGGCGACGCCGCCGGCGACGCCATCGAGCGCATCCTGCTCAGCACCGTCGTGCTGCTGCTGGCCGGCGTGCTGCTGTCCGCCGCCACCGGCGTACTGGTGTCGCGCGCCGTGGTGCGCGCCGAGCAGACCCTGCGCGTCACCCTCGCCAGCATCGGCGACGCCGTCATCGCCACCGACGCCGAAGGCCGCGTGACCTTCCTCAACCGCGTCGCCGAGACCCTCACCGGCTGGACCCAGCCCGAGGCGATCGCACGTCCGCTGGCCGAGGTCTTTCGCGCCGTGCACGAGTCCAGCCGCGCCCCGGTCGGCAACGCCGTCGCCGACGTCCTTCGCCTCAATCGCGTCCTCGGCCTGAACGAGCCCGCCCTGCTGATCGCGCGCGACGGCGTCGAGCGCCCGATCGACGACAGCGCCGCCCCGATCCACGACGACCAGGGCCGCGCCGTCGGCGTGGTCCTGGTGTTCCGCGACGCCACCCAGCGGCGCGACGAGGAGCGCCGGCTGCGCGAGGCCGATCGCCGCAAGGACGAGTTTCTCGCCATGCTCTCGCACGAGCTGCGCAACCCGCTGGCGCCGCTGCGCAACGGCCTGTACGTGCTGCAGAGCCCGGGGGTCGACGGCGCCACCCGCGAGCGCACCCTGCAGATGATGCTGCGCCAGGTGCAGAGCCTGACGCGCATGATCGACGACCTGCTCGACGTCGCCCGCGTCACCAGCGGCAAGATCGAGCTGCGCCGCCAGAAACTCGATCTCGCCGATCTCGCCAGCCGCGTCGCCGACGTGCACCGGCCGCTGTTCGAGGCCGGCGGCCGTGCGCTCTCGGTCAGCGTGCCGGCCGAGCCGCTGCCGGTCGACGCCGACCCGACCCGCCTCGAGCAGGTGCTCGGCAACCTGCTCGGCAACGCCCTCAAGTACACCAAGCGCGGCGGCCGGGTGTGGTTCGAGGTCGACGCCGAGGCGGACGCCGCCGTCGTGCGCGTGCGCGACGACGGCATCGGCATCGCGCCCGACAAGCTGGGCGAGGTGTTCGAGCTGTTCGCCCAGGTCGACGGCACCGCGGCGCGCTCGCAGGGTGGGCTGGGGATCGGGCTGACGATGGTGCGCAACCTGGTGCAGATGCACGGCGGCACGGTCTCGGCCGACAGCGCCGGCCTCGGCCAGGGCAGCGAGTTCACCGTCCGCCTGCCGCGCGCCGCCGCCCCGCAACTCGGCCAGGGCGAATCCGCTCGCCCGCAGGCGGCGCCACCGTCGTCGCGCATCCTCGTGGTCGACGACAACATCGACTCCGCCGACAGCCTCGCCCTGCTGCTGCGGCTGCGGGGCCACGAGGCGCACGCGTTGCACGACGGCCGGGCCGCGCTCGAGACCGCACCGCACCTGTCGCCGCATCTCATCCTGCTCGACATCGGCCTGCCCGAGATGGACGGCTACGAGGTCGCCACCCGGCTGCGCGCCCTGCCCGAGCTCGCCGGCACCATCGTCGTCGCCATGACCGGCTACGGCCAGCCCGAGGATCGCGTCCGCTCGCGCGCCGCCGGCTTCCACCACCACCTCGTCAAGCCGGTCGACATCCGCACCGTCGAGTCGCTCCTCTGGCCGGCCGCAGCGGACACGCCCCTGTAACCCTTACAGTCAGCGCGGAACGATTTTCACTATCGAGCACTCCGTCGAAGTGATCGCCCCACGCTCCCCCCGGGCACACCAGTTGCTTTCTGGAGTGCGGCGGTCCCCGCCGCTCTGGATCGTTCTGCTTTCTGGAGTGCGGCGGTCCCCGCCGCTCTGGATCGTTTGCCGCAACCCTCGCAATGGTGACAAACACTCGACTTCACCCCCAGGCCCCCGTGACCACCGCCCTTTCACTTCCCGTGCTGCGCGACGCCTGCCGCGCGCGCGTTCTGCAGTTCCTGCTGCCGACCCTGGCGCATGCCCTGCGAGCGCCGCTCAACGGCATGAACATCAACCTCGAGCTGCTGCAGGAACTGCTGCGCCCGGGCCTGCCCGAGAGCGCCGAGCTCGCCGGCCGGCGCGAGCGCACGCTGGCGGCACTCGGCCGCAGCGTGGCGCAGGTGCGCACCTCGGTGGACGCGCTGCTGGCCGAGGCCGGCCTGGGCGCGGCCGAGCCGGGAGCGCTCGACCTGCGCGAGCTGCTGCAGGAAGTGGTCGCGGCGCTGCGGCCGCAGGCGGTGGTGCAGCGCGTGACGCTGGCGGCGGCGCTGCCCGAGAGCGCGGCGCCGATCGAGGGCAGCCGCGCCGACCTGAGGCAGGCGGTGCTGGCGATCGCCGTCAACGCGCTCGAAGCGATGCCGGCGGGCGGCGAGCTCGAGATCGCGCTGCAGCGCGAGGGTGGCCACTGGCTGGTCGCGGTGAGCGACGGCGGGCCCGGCATCACGCCCGAGCTGCGCCAGCGCGTCGGCGTCGAGCCGTGCAGCAGCAAGCCGGAGCGCGGCGGCACCGGGCTGCTCTTCGCACGCGCCGTCGCGGCGGCGCACGGCGGCGCCTTCACCATCGAGTCGACCACCGGCAGCGGCACGCGCGCCTGCCTGGCGGTGGCGGCGCGGGGAGGTCGGTGAGCCATGCCGCTCGCGATCGTGGTCGACGACGACGTCGACGTCCTCCATCCGCTCGCCGAGATCATCGCCCAGCAGGGCTTCGACACCGAGGTGGCGAGCTCGCTGGCGGAGGCGCGCGCGCTGCTGCGCGAGAAGACCCCCGACGCGCTGCTGATCGACCTGATCCTGGCCGACGGCAACGGCCTCGATCTGGTCGAGGAGGTCGCGCCGCCGACGCAGGTGATCCTGATCACCGGACACGCCACCGTCGACACCGCCGTCGCCGCCCTGCGGCTGAACGTCTCCGACTACCTCACCAAGCCGATCGAGATCCCGCGCCTCAAGGCCGTGCTCGGCCACATCTTCCGCGAGCGCAACCTGAACGACGAGATCGGCTCGCTGCGCGGCGAGCTGCGCAAGCTCGGCCGCTTCGGGGCGCTGGTCGGCGCCTCGCCGGCGATGCAGCGGGTCTACGATCTGGTCGGCCGGGTCGCGCCCACCGACGCCACCGTCTTCCTCACCGGCGAGAGCGGCACCGGCAAGGAGGTGGTGGCGCAGACGCTGCACGAGCTCAGCCGCCGCCGCCAGCAACCCTTCTTCCCGCTCAACTGCGGCGCGGTCTCGCCGACGCTGATCGAGAGCGAGCTGTTCGGCCACGAGCGCGGCAGCTTCACCGGCGCCGAGCGCCTGCACAAGGGCTTCTTCGAGCGCGCCGACGGCGGCACGCTCTTCCTCGACGAGATCACCGAGATGCCGATCGAGCTGCAGGTGAAGCTGTTGCGCGTGCTCGAGACCGGCATGGTCATGCGCCTCGGCGGCGAGCAGCCCTTCCCGGTGAACGTGCGGGTGCTGGCCGCCTGCAACCGCGACCCCGAGCAGGCGGTCGCCGACGGACGCCTGCGCGAGGACCTGCTCTACCGCCTCAAGGTCTTCCCGCTGCCGCTGCCGCCGCTGCGCGAGCGCGGCGACGACATCGAGCTGCTGGCGCAGCACTTCCTCGACCAGCTCAACCGCAGCGAGGAGACCCGCAAGAGCTTCAGCCGCGCTGCGCTCCGGACGCTGCGGGCGCACACCTGGCCCGGCAACGTGCGCGAGCTGAAGAACCTCGTGCACCACGCCTACATCCTCGCCGACGACGAGATCCTGCCCGAGTGCCTGCCGCCGCTGGGCGCCGGCGCGGCGGAGGCCGCGGCACCGGCGAGGCCTTCCCGCCCGCTCGCCGCGCCGATCGAATCGACCGAGGTCGACGGCGAGGTCCACCTCACCGTGCCGGTCGGGGTCTCGCTCGCCGAGGCCGAGAGCCGCCTGATCCTCAGCACCCTCGAGCGCTACGGCGGCGACAAGAAGAAGGCGGCCGAGGTGCTGGGGGTGAGCGTGAAGACGATCTACAACCGCCTGCACGAGTACCGCCGCGCCGGCCGCTAGCGCGACGGCCACCTCCGCCACACCCTCGGAGCCGCGACCGTCAGGGAGCGGTTGGCTGCGTGCCAGCGCGAGACCCACCGCTCCCTGACGGTCGCGGCTCCGCTGTGGTGCCCGGCGGCGCGGCGCGACGCGGTGTGGTGCCGAGGCGGATGCTCAGCTAGCGTCGGCGGCGATGCAACGCTCGATCGAGCTGGTGCTCGACCTCGACGGCGCCGCCGACGAAGCGTGCCTGCGGCGCGCGGCGGCGCGACTGCTGGGGCGCGAGGAAGGCGACATCCGCGCGCTGCGGGTCCGGCGGCGCTCGCTCGACGCCCGCCACGGCCGGCTCGCGATGCACCTGCGGGTCGACGCCTGGTGCGACGAGGAGCCGCCCGAAGAGCCGCCGCCGCGGCTCGAGTTGGCGCCGGTGCGCGGCGATCGCCGCGTCGTCGTCGTCGGCTGCGGCCCGGCCGGCATGTTCGCCGCCCTGCGGCTGATCGAGCGCGGCATCCGCCCGATCGTGCTCGAGCGCGGCAAGGACGTGCAGGCGCGCCGCCGCGATCTCGCCGCCATCCAGCGCGAGGGCGTGGTCGACCCCGACAGCAACTACTGCTTCGGCGAGGGCGGCGCCGGCACCTACTCCGACGGCAAGCTGTACACCCGCGCCACCAAGCGCGGCAGCGTCGAGACCGTGCTGCGCACGCTGGTGGCGCACGGCGCCCCACCCGACATCCTGGTCGATGCCCATCCGCACATCGGCTCGAACCGCCTGCCGCGGGTGGTCGTGGCGATGCGCGAGTCGATCCTGCGCGCCGGCGGCGAGATCCGCTTCGGCACCCGCATCGAGGATCTGCTGCGCGACGCCGCCGGGCGCGTGCGCGGCGTCGCGACCGCGGCGGGCGAGGAGATCGCGGGCGAGGCGGTGATCCTGGCGACCGGCCACTCGGCGCGCGACGTCTTCGCGCTGCTGCAGCGCCGCGGCGTCCGCATCGAGGCCAAGGGCTTCGCCGCTGGCCTGCGCGTCGAGCACCCGCAGCCGCTCATCGACCGCATCCAGTACCACGGCCAGCACCACCCGCTCCTGCCGGCGGCCAGCTATCGACTCGCCACCACGGTCGACGAGCGCGGCGTGTTCTCCTTCTGCATGTGCCCGGGCGGCTTCATCGTGCCGGCGGCGACCGCGCCGGGCGAGGTGGTGGTGAACGGCATGAGCCTGTCGCGGCGCGACTCGCCCTTTGCCAACTCCGGCATGGTCGTCGCGATCGAACCGTCCGATCTCGGCCAGCACACCGAGGCCGGCGTGCTGGCCGGCGTCGCCTTCCAGCACGCGCTCGAGACGATGGCGCAGCGTGCCGGCGGCGGCGGCCAGCGCGCGCCCGCGCAGCGCCTGCTCGACTTTCTCGCCGGGCGCCAGTCGGCCTCGCTGCCGGCCTCGAGCTACCACCCCGGCCTGACACCGGCGCCGCTGCACGACCTGCTGCCCGCGCCGCTGGCCGACCGGCTGCGCCAGGGCCTGCAGCGCTTCGGCGCGTCGATGTCTGGCTATCTCGCCGAGGAGGCGGTGCTGGTCGGGGTCGAGACGCGCACCAGCTCGCCCGTGCGCGTGCCGCGCGACCGGGCCACGCTGCAGCATCCCGACGCGCCCGGCCTGCTGCCCTGCGGCGAGGGCGCCGGCTACGCCGGCGGCATCGTCTCCGCCGCGCTCGACGGCCTGCGCGTCGCCGACGCCTGCGCGTAGACGCTCAGCCACGCTCCAGCGCGCTCTCGGAGCCGCGACCGTCAGGGAGCGGTTGGCTGCGCGTCAGCACGGAGCCAACCGCTCCCTGACGGTCGCGGCTCCGAGGTTCGTGCCCGATCGACCGCTTGCCGTTGAGCCCCGCTCCCATCCCTGCTAGGCGGCGCGCGTGTCGCGCCTCGCATTGCCGGCTCTGATCGCCGTTGCGGCCGCGACGCAGTTCGCCAGCGCGGCGCTGCGGCACGCGGCGTTCCACTCGACCGTCTTCGACCTCGGCATCTTCGACCAGGCGCTCTTCCTGTTGAGCCGCGGCGAGACTCCGCACTCCTCGGTGCTGGGGTTCCACATCCTGGGCGACCACGGCGCGCTGCTGCTCTACCCGCTGTCGCTGCTCTACGCGCTGCACGCCTCGCCCTACTGGTTGCTCGCGGCGCAGGCGGTGGGCGTCTCGCTCGGCGCCTGGCCCCTGCACCGCATGGCGCTCGCCGCCGGCCTCGAAGCGCGCGACGGCCTGCTGATCGCCGCCGCCTACCTGCTCTACCCGGTGGTCTACAACCAGAGCGTCAACGACTTCCATCCCGAGGCGTTCGTCGCCCCGGCGTTGCTGGGCGCCGCCTGGAGCGCGCGGGCGCGCCGCCCGGCGTGCTTCGCCGCCTGCCTCGCCCTGGCGCTCGCCTGCAAAGAGATGATCGCGCTGACGGTGGCGGCGATGGGCGTCTGGTTGTGGCTGGCGGAGGACCGGCGCCGCTTCGGCGTCGCCGCGCTGCTGGTCGGAACGGGCTGGTTCGCGCTGGTGGCACTGGTGCTGATCCCGTGGATCACCGGGGTCGACGCAGCGCGCAGCATCGGCGACGGCCGCTACGGCTCGCTCGGCGACAGCATCGCCGCCATCGCCGCCAACGTCGTCGCCGACCCGACGATCCTGGCGCGCGAGGCGGTCTCCTGGAGCGGTCTCTTCTATCTGGTCAATCTGGCGCTGCCGGTGTTGTGGGGACTGACGCCGCGACACCTGGCACCCCTCCTCGGCGCGGCGCCGACGATCGCCCTCAACCTGCTGTCGAGTTGGTCGCGCCAGCGCAGTCTGAACACCCAGTACTCGCTGCCGGCGGTGCCGTTCCTGCTGCTCGCCGCGCTCGGCGCGCTGGCGGCGCGCCACACCTGGATCCGCGACCGTCGCGCCATGCTCGCCTGGAGCGCGATCGCGTTCCTCGTCTTCGCCCGCTATCCGCGCCTGGCGCGCTACGGCGGCGCGCTCGAGGCGGCCCCCGCCGCGCGCGCCGCGCTGGCGCTGGTGCCCGCCGACGCCGCGGTGCTGACCGACAACTGCCTCGGCGCCCACCTCGCCCACCGGCGCACCCTGCACCTGCTCGGCTTCGCCGTCACGCCCCAGTCGCCGGCGGTGCCGGCCGAAGTCGACTACGTCGTCTTCGACGCCGCTCGCGCCTGCTCCGTCGACGCCGCCTGGCTGGCGCGCTGGCGTGCGTCGCTGGCGGAAGAGTTCCGCAGCGTGCGCGACGAGGGAGGCGTCGTCGTGCTGCGGCGGAGCCGCTGACCGTCCTCCCTGTCCTCACTCCTCCCCGAACATGCGCCGGCGCGCGGCCTCGTCCACCGCGACCTCCGGGCCGCTCGAGGGAGCGTCGACGAGGCGGGTCGGGTCGGCGGCGATCAACGGCAGGGCGCGCGCGCGCCGGGCCTCGGCCTCCTCCCCGGGGGCGACGAAGAGCTCGGAGAACCAGTCGTCGGCGCGGCGGACGACGGCGGCGTAGCGCGCGTGCTCGCGCGCGTAGGCGTCGCCCGCCGCCCGCCAGTCGGATTGCGCGCAGAGAGCGTCCGCGAGGGTGCGCGCGTCGCGCAGCGTGAGCGACATTCCCTGCCCCCAGGTCGGGTCGCTGGTCGCGGCCGCGTCGCCGATCAGGGCCACGCCGTCGCGATGAGGGTGCTCGACCCAGTTGTCGGTTGCGTCGAACGTCGCCAGCGGCCCGGCCGCTTCGGCGCCCTCGTACCATGCGCGCGGCACACCCGCCGCCACCGCGTCCTCGACGAAGGTCGGCGGGGTGTAGCCGCCGGCGGGGGGTGCGATGCCGTCGGCGTGCAGGCCGACGTAGGCGCGCACGCGGCCGCGACCCTGCGGGAAGAGCAGCGACACCCTCCCGTTCGGCGAGTCGAAGAAGATGCCGCTGGCGTCCTCCGGGGCGCCGTGGCGGTCGAAGAGGACGCCGGTGAAGCGATGCCGGGGAGCGGCGCGCGCCGTCTCGAACCCCGCCCAGCGGCGCACCATCGAACCGCGGCCGTCCGCGCCGACCACCAGGCGCGCGCGGATCACCTCGCCGCCGTCGAGCGTCACCTCGGCCGGCGAGCCCGGTGCGACGCCGGTGACACGCGCGCCGCGCCGCACTTCGGCGCCGCGGCGCGCCGCCTCGTCGAGCACCGCCTGCTGCATCTCCGGGTGGAAGAACGAGACCCAGGGCGAGCGCTGCGGCGTGGTCGCGGGCAGGTCGCGCCGCTGCACCTGCACTCCCTGGTAGTAGAGATCGAGGAAGGGAAGCGGATGAGCGCAGCGCGGCTCGAGCGAGCGGTGCAGGCCGAGGTTCTCGAGCTCGGCGACGCCCCACGACATCAGCACCTCGCCACGGACGCGATCGGCGAAGCGCTCCTCGCGCTCCAGCACCAGGACCCGCGCGCCGCGCATCGCCATCACGCCCGCGAGCGCCGCACCGCCGAGACCGCCCCCGACGGTGACGATGTCGTAGCTGGGCACAGACATCGCTTACCCGCCTATACCCGCCGCGCGCGAGCTGTCAACGCGCGCCGGCGCGCGCTGGCCGGCGTGGCGCCAGAAGATGCGATGGTGCGCCGGCGCGACGTTCGCCAGCGGCTACTCGCTGTTCGTCCGGTGCGGCCAGAGGCACGCCCGTGGACGAATCCTCGAAGGCGGGCGCCTGCGATCCGTCGCAGCGCGCGCCGAGAGCCGGCGCCCCTGCCGGGGCGCGCTTCGATTGCGACGGCGCGGCTCCCCCCGGGCTTGCGCCCGGGGCTACGATCCTGCGCCGCTCCGCGGCGCCGCGAAGCAGTTGCGCCGCACCCGTTGCCACGGCCGAGGGGCGAAGCCGGCGCGCCGCACCCGTTGCCACGGCCGAGGGGCGAAGCCGGCGCGCCGCACCCGTTGCCACGGCCGAGGGGCGGAGCCGTTGCGCCGCGGAGCGGCGCAGGATCGTAGCCCCGGGCGCGAGCCCGGGGTTGGCGCGCCGCCAAACTTGCACGCGCCCCGGCAGGGGCGCCGCCGTCTTCGCCGCCAACCCGACTTCGGCGCGCGAGCTCGCCGTGCGCGCGACGCCGCCGCCCTAGACCTCGAGGTCGGTGCTGGTGAGGATCTCGTGCACCTCGAGGACGTTCGGGCCGGCGAACATCTCCTTCGGCGGCCGGTCGGCATGCGCCTCGGCGAACGCCGGGCTCTTGGTCCAGGCGACGAAATCGTCGAAGCTGCGCCACCAGGTCTTCACCTCGTAGTACCCGCGCGCGTCGGGGTCCGGAACCCAGCCGCCGCGCTCGTGGTCGAAGCGGACCGGACGCGGGCGGTGCACCTCGTTGCGGACGAAGCCGGGAGCGCGGTCGACCAGATGGACGCGGCGGCGGAAGCGATCCTCGAAGTCGATCTCGTGGCCCTGGGCGACGGGAATGCGATTGGTGACGACGATCATGGGCGACGTCCTAGCGCGAAGCTGGCGGCGACGCACGCCCGGCGCTCAGGCGAGCGGCAGCTCGGCGGAGCGCTTGATGGCGCGCAGCATCTCGCCGCGGACGAGTCCGCTGAAGGGCCGGATGAAGAACCAGTAGAACCGGAAGCGGCGCCGGCTGGCGTCGTCGAGGCAGCGCACGCGCGTCTCGGTCGACAGGAGGGTGCCGCCGGCGCCGTGCGGATCGAGGGCGAAGTTCCAGGCGACCTTGGCGAAGCCGGGCTGCTGGAAGCGCGCGAAGCCCTCGGCGTCGAGGCGCTGCACGTCGCCGGTCGGGGTCCAGAAGCGGCCGACCAGGCCGAGCACGATCTCGACGTCGGAGCGCTCCGCCAGCAGCACGAAGCCGGCGGCGAGCAGATCGTCGAGCGTCAGCGCGGGCGGCTCAGCGCGCCGGCCCGGCTGCGAGATCAGCGCCGGCAGGCCGCGCAGGGCGAACAGCACCCGCACCAGGGTGGAGCTGGAGAGGTCGAGCCGGCGCACGGCGAGATAGGTGCGCGCGGGCGAGGCGGTGATCTCGATCTCGTGCCGTTCGACCTCGTCGAAGTGCGGCAGCGCGTCGTCGATCAGCACGGAGCCCTCGCGCCGCGCCGCCGTCAGCGTGCGGCCGCCGTCCGCCGCCGCGCCAGGCGCCGGGCGACGATGCCGTACACCTGGGGATTGATGCCGAGGCCGATGTGGGTGGTGTCGACCTCCACGTGCTCGACCTCCGGGTTGCTGGCGTCGATGCAGGCGCGCCAGGCGACGACGCCGTCGGAGCGGGTGTAGATCGCGGTCACCGGAACCCGGATCGGCACGCGGTCGCGCGCGGCGACGGCCGACTCGATGGCATCGAGATCGAAGCCGCGCTGGCGGTAGACGTCGGCGACGGCGGTGTACTTCGGCCCGCCGATGACCGGCGTACCCATGGTGATCACGCGCTCGACCAGTTCCGGGCGCTCGCGCGCCGTCTCGCGCGCGAGCGTGCCGCCGAGGCTCCAGCCGATCAGGCGCACCGGCCGGCCGCCGTCGTCGGCGCAGCGCTGCGTCAACGCGATCACCTGCCGCACCAGCCCGGGCACGTCGCCGCCGTTCGTGCCCAGTCCCCAACCGCGCGCGTCGTAGCCCAGCCAGGAGAGATAGGACCGCAGCGGCAGGGTCGAGGCGTCGCCGGCGCCGAAGCCCGGCAGCACCAGCACCGTCTCGCCCGCGCCCTTCGGCTGGCGCGCCAGCCTGGGCACGCTCCACGCCATGCGCGGCAGCTCGCGCACCACCAGCGCCTCGCGCAGCATCAGCCAGTAGTCGGGCGGGGTCGGCTTCTCCATGCGGCGGTTCGACAGTGGCGAGCGGACCGGTCCGACGCAAGCTCTGGAGCGCGGCGGTCGCCGGCGCTCCCGATCTCCCGGGCGAACGAGCCAGAGCGGCGGCGACCGCCGCACTCCAGGCGCGGCTGCGCCGCGAGCAGGCTGACGCCGCGCGATGGCCGTTTTCGCCGGGTGGTTGTCCTTGTTGCCAGCGCGTGCGGACCTCTATGCTGCGCAACATCGAAAGGAGGTCGCGCATGAAGGTTCTGGTTCTGGTGTATCCGGGGATGACGGCGCAGGACATGGTCGGTCCGATCACCGCCCTCAGCGCCCTGCCGGGCTACGAGGTCCAGTTCGCCTGGAAGCAGGCGGGGCCGGTGCCGACCGACAGCGGTCTGAGCGTGATGGCGACGCACGCCTTCGCGGAGACCTGGAGCGAGCCCGACATCTTCTTCACCGGCGGCGGCGGCAAGCCGACGATGGACCTGCTCGCCGACGCCGACACGCTCGCGTTCGTCGCAAGCCGCGGCGCGCGCGCGCAGTGGGTCACCAGCGTCTGCACCGGCTCGCTGATCCTGGGAGCGGCCGGACTGCTCCAGGGCTACCGCGCCGCCTGCCACTGGGCGGTGGGCGATGCGCTGGCCGCGTTCGGCGCCATTCCGGCGCACGAGCGCGTCGTCATCGATCGCAACCGCGCCACCGGCGGCGGCGTCACCGCCGGCCTCGACTTCGGCCTGACGCTCGTCGGCCTGCTCGCCGGCGAGCCGTTCGCGCGCGTCGTCGAGCTGATGCTAGAGTATGCGCCGGCGCCGCCGCACGGCTGCGGCCGCCCCGACCTCGCCGACCCCGCCACGGTCGAGGCCGCCCTCTCGTACTTCGCGCAGTCCTCGCCCGGCGACGCCATCGGCCAGGCCGCTGCGCGGCTGGCGTAGGGCATCTGGAGTGCGGCGTGAAGCGCCGCTCTGGATGGCTCGCAAACGATCCAGAGCGGCGGCGACCGCCGCACTCCAGACGCTTCGCGGCTCGGGCACGCCGCACTCCAGATCAGGCGCGCTCGGCGGCCCGCCAGAGGTACCAGCTCGCGACGGTGCGATAGGGCCGCCAGCGCTCGCCGAGGCGGGTGAGGTCCTTCGGCGCCGGCAGCTCGCGTTCGCCGTAGGTGACGGCGTAGCCCTTGCGGATGCCGTAGTCGTCGGCCGGCAGCACGTCCGGGCGGCCGAGGCGGAACATCAGCAGCATCTCCACCGTCCAGCGGCCGATGCCGCGCACCGCCGTCAGGCGCTCGATCAGCTCGTCGTCCGCCATCGCCTGCGCCTCGGCCAGGGTCGGGAGCTCGCCGGCAGCGGTGCGCTCGGCCAGATCGCGCAGCGCCGCCAGCTTCGGACGCGACAGGCCGGCCGAGCGCAGCAGCTCGTCGCTGGCGCCGAGGACGTGCTCGGGCGCGGGGCCCTGGGGGGCGTCGGGGAAGAGCGCGCAGACGCGCGCGTGGATGGTCGCCGCCGCCTTGCCGTTGAGTTGCTGGTGCACGATCGCCTCGGTGAGCGCGGCGAAGACGCTGTCGGTCCGCTTGAGCTCCATGCGGAAGGGGCCGACCGCCTCGATCAACCGCGCGAGCTTCGGGTCGGCGGCGCGTAGGTGGCGGACGGCCGCGCGCGGGTCGAAGCGGAAAGCGGCGTCGCCGTCGAACAGCGACCTCTGCCGGGCGACGGCGGCGCCCTCGATCGCCAGCATGCGGCGCTTGGCCTCGGCGCCGCCGCGGGCCGAGAAACCGCCCAGGCGTCCGCCGGCGGCGAGCACGCGGTGGCAAGGCACGACCGGCGCGAACGGATTGCGCCCGAGCGCCTGACCGACGGCGCGCGCGGCGCCGGGCTGGCCCACCCGGCGCGCGATCTCGCCGTAGGTCACCGTCTCGCCAGGCGGGATCGCGCGCGCCTCCCGGTAGACGCGCCGATCGAACTCCGGCAGCGCGGCGTCGTCGAGCTCGATGGCGCCGAGATCGATCGGCTCGCCGCGCAACAGGGCTTGCACCGCCCGAATCGCGGCGCGCACCGCGGCCGGGGTGGGCTGCTCGGAGGCCCCGGGGAAGCGGCGGCGGAGACGGGCGCGCGTCCTCGCCTCGTCACCCTCGGGCAGTTGCGTCGCGGCGATGCCGCGCTCGCCCCAGGCGATGCCGCAGACCCCGATCTCGGTGTCGAAGAGCGCGAAGCCTCGTGCCGACACGATCGACTCTCATCCGCCGCGCGCCCCAGGAGCGGGCGCGGCGCGGCCGCTCGCGCTCGGGATCAGTCCTCCAGCGGCGGCTGCGGGCCGGGGACGATGCCGGCGATGTCGGGGTCCTCGCCGGGGTTGACGACGCGATTGCGCGCCTCCTCCTGACGCCTGGCGCGCCGGGCTTCCTTCTGCTCCTGCCACTGGCGGCGCTCCTGCTCCTTGCGCCGCTTGTTCATCGAGGGTCGTCCGTTGTTTGCCAAGCTCACTCTCCCTACCGCTCGCGCGGTGCGACCAATCGAAAGTGCGCGCCCCACGGGAAAGAAGCGGCGCGCCAAGGTCCGAGCCGGTCCTTATAGCCGGTCTGCACGGTCGGTGCGATACCCCAGGCCGCCATCGACCCATCCCCCCCGGGGCGGCCCGCTCACCGCTGCAACTCCTTCCGCATGGCGACGAACTCGATCTCGAGCCCGCCGGCCAGCGGGTGCCGCACGCGTTCGCGCGCGACGTAGCCGCCGGCGGCGTACAGCCGCTCCCCCGGCAGAGTCGCCATCAGCTCGGCGGCGCGGAAACCGCGCGCCGCCGCCTCGCTCTCGCAGCGCGCCAGCAGGGCCCGGCCGAGGCCGCGGCGCGCCCAGTCGGGTCGCACGAAGAAGGCGCGCACGCGCGCCGCCTCACGCGCCGGGTCGAGCAAGCGCGACTCTCGCCCGGGCTGACGATCGCCGCCGAAGAGCGTGTGGCGCGCGCTCCAGCCGCCGCAGGCGACCGGCTCGCCGCCGGCCTCGACGACGAAGTAGGTGCCGTCGCGGATCAACTCGCTGTCGACGCCCCAGGCCGTTCCGAGCGCGGCCTCGATCTGGGCCTCGCTGTAGTCGGCGCGGCCGAGCCCGCGCGCCGACGCCGCGATCAGCGCCTCGAGCACCGGCACGTCCGCCAGAGTGGCCACCCGCATCGAGAACGGCGGCGTCCCACCGTCCTCCAGAGGCTTGGTGAGGAAGCGGGTGGCGGAGCCGGCGAGGACGAAGTCGGCGAAGCCGAAGCGCTCGTAGAGCAGGCGGGCGCGCTGGTTGCTGTCCTGCACCTCGAGCGTAAGCTTGCAGCAGCCGCGGGCGCGGGCGCGCGCCTCCGCCGCTTGCAGCAGGGCGCGGCCGATGCCCTGACCGCGCCGCGCCGGAACGACGGCGAGGTCGTGGACATTGAGCAACGGCCGGGCGGCGAAGGTGGAGAAGCCGTAGAAGCAGACCGCCAAGCCGACCGCCTCACCGCCGTCGAGGGCGAGCAGGACCAGCGCCGTCGGATGCGTGCGCAGCTCCGGCACCAGCCGCCGGCGCACGTCGGCCGCCAGCGGCTCGCCGCCGCCGATCGGGTCGGAGGCATAGGAGTCGAGAACGGTGACGACCGCCGCCGCATGGCCGGCGTCGTCGAGATCGGCTTCGACCACCTCGAGCACGGGCCCGCCTCTACCACGTCGCCGATCCGCAGGGCAGCCCCGCGGCCTCGCACCGGCGCGGGTTTGCTTTTGCGCTGGCGCGGCTGCACATGCAGCCTCGGTGCGCTCCCGCTCGTCGATTCGCAACGCCCTCGGTGCCCTGACGTTCCTGATCGCAGTCGGGGTGCTGGGATACATGGCCATCGAGGGCGCGAACTTCTTCGACGCGCTCTTCATGACCGTGACCACCCTCTCGACGGTGGGCTACCGCGAGGTCGTGCCGCTGAGCGCGGCGGGCCGGATCTTCACCATGGTGCTCATCCTGTCGGGCCTGGGAGTGGTGTTCTACAGCGCTTCCCTGGTCGCCGCCGATGTGATCGAAGGGCGCCTGCAATCGGTCCTCGGGAGGCGCAGGGTGCAGCGGCAGATCGAACGGCTTGCGGATCACTACGTCGTCTGCGGCTTCGGCCGGATGGGGCAGATCGTGTGCAAGGAGCTGGCGGCCAAACCGGTTCCCTTCGTGGTGGTCGAGAACGAGCCCGAGGCGGTGCGCCGGCTGCAGGAGCAGCAGTACCTGTTCGTCGACGGCGACGCGACCGAGGACGACTCGCTGCTCGCCGCGGGCATCCGGCGCGCTCGCGGCGTGGTGACGGCCCTGTCGAAGGACTCGGACAACGTCTACGTCGTCCTCACCGCGCGCCAGCTCAAGCCCGATCTGCTGATCGTGGCGCGCGCCGAGGACGAGCGCAGCGAGCCCAAGCTGATGCAGGCAGGCGCGACGCGGGTGGTCTCGCCCTACGTCATCGGCGGCTCGCGCATGGCCGGCGCCCTGCTCCGTCCGGCGGTGCTCGACGTCGTCGACCTGGCGACCCACTACCACAGCATGGAGCTCAAGATCGAAGAGCTGTCGGTCGGCGTGGGCGGCTTCGGCGCGGGCGAGACGCTACGCTCGTCCGGCCTGCGCGACCAGCTCGGGCTGATCGTGATCGCGATCAAGCGCAGCAACGGCGACATGCTCTTCAATCCCGACGCCGAGGCGCGCATCGAGCCCGGCGACCGGCTGGTGGTGATGGGCCAGGCGGCCAGCCTGCGCGACCTCGAGCAGCGGCTGAGCGCCTGAGCCTCGCAGGGGCTCGGCCGGCGGCGGCTACCAGTTCTCGCCGTAGGGGCGGACCTCGACCAGAAACGACCAGGCGGAGCGGTCCTGGTGGACGACGTGCCAGATCTCGTCGGCGATCGCCGCCGGGCGGATGAAGAACTCGTCGGCCGCGCCGGCGAACATCCGCCGCGTCCATTCGAGGTCGATCACCGCGTCGATCACGAGATAGGCGACGTGCACGCCCTTCGGACCGAGGTCGCGCGCCATCGACTCGGCGAGAATGCGCTGCGCCGCCTTGGTGGGGGCAAAGCCGGCGAAACTCGCCTTGCCGCGCAGGGCGGAGGTGTTGCCAGTGGCGACGATGGCGCCGGCGCCGGCCTCGACCATCGCCGGCGCGAGCCGCTGCGCCAGGTGCAGCAGGCCCATGACGTTCACCTGGAAGTTGCGTTCGAGGACGCCGGGGTCGAGATCGAGGAAGGTCCCGAAGGCGCCGCCGACGGCGTTGTGGATCAGCACCGCGGGCGCGCCCATCTCGGCCCGCACCTGCGCCAGCGCGGCGTCGATCTGGTCGGTGTCGGTGACGTCGCAGGCGAAGCCGCGTGTTCCCTCGATCTCGGCCTCCAGTCCCGCCAGCCGCGTGGCGTCGCGCGCCAGCATAGCGACGCGATAGCCGCCGGCGGCGAAGCGGCGCGCCACCGCGGCGCCGGTACCGGGGCCGACGCCCGAGACCAACGCCACCGGCGACCCGACAAGACCTACCTCGGCCATCGCACCCGCTCCCTTCGCTCCGACGGATCGCGCCCCGCCGGTCAGGCCGCGCGCCAGTGTTCCTCGAGCGCGGCGGCGACCTCGCTCGGGCGCTCGAGCGGCCACCAGTGGCCGCAGTCCCAGTGCACCAGGCGGGCGCGGGTGCGCTCCGCCATGCGCTCGCCGAAGCGCGGCGCGACGAAGGCATCGCCGTCGCCCCAAAGGATCAGCCCCGGCGCGGTGATGCGAGCCAGGTCGCCGACCCACTCCTCGCTCACCCGGACGGCCGAGCGGTAGAGCGTCAGGATGCACTGCTTCATGGTCTCGTCGACCGCGCTGCTGGTCGCGAGCGCGTCGGCCGCAGGCACGCCCGCGCCCGCCAGGGCCGCGCTCATGGTCTCGGGCGTCATCGCCGCCATCATCTGCTCGCCGACGCCCGGCGTCTGCCACATCCTGGCGGCGTCGTGCCACTCGTATTCCGGGTCGAGCGGCGCCGCGCCCGCCGCCCAGGTGCGCGCGATGGCCGGCCGCAGCGACACGGCCCGCATCACCAGCAGCGCGCCCCAGTCGTGGCCGACCAGGTCGATCGGGCCGTCGATCGAGCCGAGCTCGGCGAGCAACCAGTCGACGTAGCCCTCCTTGGTCGGCGTGAAGCCGGACGGCAGCGGACAACCGAACCCCGGCAACGAGAGCGCCCGCACGTCGCCGCGCGTCAGATGACGGCGCACCGCGTGCCAGACGCGTTCGGTGTCGGGAACTCCATGCACGAAGACGGCGGGCATCGGATCTCCTCGCTGGCGCCGGCGCGGGCCGTCGGCGCTCGTCGCTCGCGGGCGGCCTCCCCGGCTCAGCCGGGAACGCGCTCGAAGGTGATCGCGCCCTCCGGCACGTGATGGAAGGGCTGTTTGTCGACCAGGTAGATCGCCATCTGCGGCTTGTCGAAGACGCTCGGATCGTCGAGCGTGCCGACCTTGATCAGCACCGCCCCCGGCGCACCCGGCGCGCGCGTGAGGACGTGGGTGCCGCACTCGCCGCAGAACTCGCGCGTCACCGGATTCGGCAGGTCCGGCCGCTGGAACTTCTTCGGCGTGCCGGCGATGTAGGAGAAGCCCGCCTCCGGCATGCCCATGACCAGGTTGGGATGCCCGCCGGAGATGTACTGGCACTCACGGCAGTGGCACTGTCCCTTGAAGAGCGGGTCGCCTTTGGCCTGGTAACGAAGCGCGCCGCAATAGCAGCGCCCGTTGAAATCCATCGTTCCCCTCCTTCTCGAGATCGTTGTCGAGCGGACGCTATGCCGCTGGCGCGCCCGAGGCAACCTCCGTCGACGCCGCCGCGCGGTCGGCCAGGGCGGCGTCGAGGAGAGCGCGCGCCTCGGGATGGACGAGGTCGGGGAGGACGCGCGGCTCGTCGAGATCGCGCAGGCGCTGTAGCCGCAGGACGTCGCTGGCGGCGAACTCGGGCAGGAGGGCGCAGAAGAAGAAGCCGCGGCGGCGCAGCGCCTCGACGGCGAGCGGGGTGGCGGGATCGGAGAGCGGCAGGTCGATGTGCACCAGCGCCGCATCGCCGGCGCGGGCGAGATCGTCGGCGCGCTCGGCGAGGTCGGCGCCGACCTCCTCCACCTCGATACGGCGCAGGCCGCGGCGGACGTCGAGGCTGGTTTCCAGGCGCGTCGGCGCGGCCGGCAGGGCGGCGGCGGGCACGCCCTCGACGCGCTCGAGACCGGCGCGCCGATGGATGTCGCGCAGCAGCGCGGCGAAGCGCGGCGGCAGGAAGACCTGGCGCGCGGGCGCGGCGGCGATCGGTTGGTAGACGACCACCACCGCCAGACGTCCCTCGGCCGACCCGCCCAGGCCGCGGTAGTCGGTGCCCGCGGGGATGTAGGACAGCATCACGCCACTCTCGATGCCGCCGCCCTGCACCGCGAGCTTCTGCATGATGCCATGGGCGGTGGTGGGGTAGTGGTGGAAGCCGGCGTAGCCGCCGGCGCGACAGACCTGGAAGAGCGCGGCGCCGAGGCGCGCCGCCAGGCCCTCGCCACGGCAGCGCGGGTCGACGACGGTGTTGCCGGCTTCGACCGTGAGGGCGCGCGAATCGCGGCGGGTGAGAGCCATGTGACCGACGATCTCGCCGGCGGCGTCGGTCGCCACGATCGAGTGCAGGCGGCCGTCGGCCAGACGGGCGCGGATGGCGTCGGGGTCGTAGAGGAAGTCGGCGACGTAGCTCTCGCCGTAGCAGCGCTGGAAGCACTCCGTCAGCTTGCCGGCATCCTCCGGCCGCAGCGGCCCGATGGCGATCGCGCCGCTCATCGCGGCGGCGCCCCCGAGCGCGGCCGGCGCGCCCCGGCGCCGGCGAAGCGCACCGCCGCACGGGCCCGGGCGCGGGCGGCCTCCTCCTCGCGGTTGCGCGGGTGGGCGCTCGACTCGAGCGCCGCCAGCAGGCGGGCGGAGGCGCCGGCGACCTCCGCCACGGCGGCCTCGAAGGCCGCCTCGTTGGCCTTCGAGGGCTTGTGAAAGCCGCTGATTTTGCGCACGAACTGCAGCGACGCGGCGTGGATCTCGGCCTCCGTCACCGGCGGCTCGAAGTTGAACAGGGTCCGGATGTTGCGACACATCGGCGTCCTCCTCGTCAGGCGCGGCCGAGGCTACCGCCCGGGCGCAGCGACCGCCAGCGGTCCAGGGGCTAACCAACAGCATGCAGCGGGACCCCCTCGGGGGTTGACCGTTTCGACCACGTCCTCTAGCGTCTCGACCTCGGGACAGCAGGCGCCCCATCGAGCGACGAACCGTGAACGTTCACGCCCACCCACAGAGCCCCGTGCGCTCCCTCGCATCCCGCCTCGCCCTGATCGCGCTGGCGCTGGGCGTGCTCGTGCCGGTGACGGCGGCCCGTTCGGCCGACCGGGTGCAGCGGCAGCGGGCCGGCGGATTCCGGGCGCCGGCCGGCTCGCAGCGCAACGGCGGCTGCGGTGCGGAGACCGAGTTCCCCGATCCCACCTCGGACCTGCACCTGCGCAGCCAGGTCGCGGGCGCGCAGCTCGGGTCGGCCGGCGGGCGGGTGACCGGCACCTCGGTCGCGCTCACTCCGTGCGACCCGACGAGCGCCGAGCAGCATTCGGAGCTGGCCGCCGCGCTACCGGGCGAGCTGTGGGCGCTGGCGCTGCGCGCGCGACCGCAGACACCGACCTTCGGCCGTCCTCCTCCGCTCTGACGCCCCACGCGTTCTCCCGAGAACCAGGTCAGAGCGAGCGGTTTGCCGGCGAATCCCGGCAGCCGCCCGGAGCTCGCGGGAGGGATGCGCGCCGCGCGCAGTGCACCGACGGATCGTCCCGCAGCGCACGCCGCGTCTCCGTCCCCGCGCAGAGGATGGACCCATGAGGAAGTTGATCGAAGGCGTACTGCGCTTTCAGAACGAGATATTCCCCCAGCACCGCGATCTCTACCACGAGCTGGCCGACGGCCAGGCGCCGCGCTGGCTGCTGATCACCTGCAGCGACTCGCGCGTCGTCCCCAGTCTGCTGGCCCAGGCGGGGCCCGGCGAGCTGTTCATCTGCCGCAACGCGGGCAACATCGTGCCGGCCCACGGCGAGCACTCAGGCGGCGTGTCGGCGACGATCGAGTACGCCGTGCAGGTCCTGAAGGTGCGGCACGTCATCGTCTGCGGCCACTCGGACTGCGGCGCGATGAAGGCGGTACTGCACCCCGAGAGGGTCGCGAGTCTGCCCGCGGTGGCGCACTGGATCGGCTATGCCGACCGCGCCCGCGCGGTCGTTCTGGAGACCGCCGACGGCGCCCCCGAGGGCGAGTTGATCCAGCGGCTCACCGAGGAGAACGTGCTGGCGCAGCTCGACAACCTCCGCACCCTGCCGTGCGTCGCGGCGAAGATCCGCGCCGGCGCGCTCGACATCCACGGCTGGTTCTACGACATCGCCAGCGGACACTTCAGCATGTACGACCCCGGACAGGCGCGCTGGCGGCCGATCGAGGAGATCGCGGCAGAGCTGGAAGTCGCAGCCGCCTGACGAAGGAGTCGGACCCAATGAGCTCCACCTCGACCGCAGCGAGCGGAGACGGCGGAACGCTCGGGGCGGATCTCTCTTCCGGCCTGGTCGTCTTCCTCGTCGCTCTTCCCCTCTGCCTGGGCGTCGCCCTGGCTTCCAATGCGCCGCTGTTCTCCGGCATCGTCGCCGGCATCGTCGGCGGTCTGGTCGTCGGCGCGATCAGCGGCTCGCACACCAGCGTCAGCGGCCCCGCCGCCGGCCTGACGGCCGTGGTGGCGGCGCAGATCGCGTTACTCGGCTCGTTCGAGGCGTTCCTGCTGGCGGTGGTGATCGCCGGGGCGCTGCAGATCGTCCTCGGCGCCATCGGTGCGGGCTCGATCGCCGACTTCGTCCCCTCGGGCGTCATCAAGGGGCTGCTCGGCGCGATCGGCCTGATCCTCATTCTCAAGCAGATCCCCCACCTCTTCGGCTACGACGCCGATCCGGTGGGCGAGATGGCGTTCAATCAGCCCGACCAGGAGAACACCTTCAGCGAGATCTTCAACGTCTTCCTGCGCGACCGCATCCACTGGGGCGCGGCGCTCACCGGCCTGCTCTCGCTGGCGCTGCTGGTGTTCTGGGATCGGGTGAAGGCGCTCAAGGGGTCGCTCGTGCCCGGCCCGCTGGCGGTGGTGCTGGCGGCCGTCGCGCTCAACGTCCTGCTCGGGAGTTTCGGCGACGCCTGGCAGATCGGCGCCAGCCACCTGGTGCAGGTGCCGAGCGCCGACAGCCTGGCGGGCTTCCTCGGCTTCCTGCAGATGCCGGACTTCGCCGCGCTCGCCGATCCCAAGATCTACACCGCGGCGGTGACGATCGCGCTGGTGGCCTCGCTCGAGACCCTGCTCAACCTCGAAGCGGTCGACAAGCTCGACCCGCAGAAGCGCAACTCGCCGCCCAACCGCGAGCTGATCGCCCAGGGCGTCGGCAACCTGACCGCCGGCATGATCGGCGGCCTGCCGGTGACCTCGGTGATCGTGCGCAGCTCGGTGAACATCAACGCCGGCGGCAGGACCAAGCTGGCGACGATCGTCCACGGCACGCTCCTGCTGCTGTGCGTCGCGCTGCTGCCCGGCTGGCTCAACCGGATCCCGCTCTCCGCTCTCGCCGCGGTGCTGATCGTCACCGGCTTCAAGCTCGCCAGCCCGAAGCTCTTCAAGCAGATGTGGCGCGAGGGCCTGGAGCAGTTCGGGCCGTTCGTGGTCACCATCGGCGCGATCCTGATGACCGACCTGCTGATCGGCATCCTGATCGGGCTGGGCTTCAGCATCCTCTTCATCCTGCGCAGCAACCTGCGCCGACCGGTGCACCGCACGCTCGAGAAGCACATTGGCGGCGAGGTGCTGCACATCGAGCTCGCCAACCAGGTCAGCTTCCTCAACCGCGCCGCCCTGCGCCTGGCGCTGGACGAAGCCCCGTCCGGCGGGCACGTGCTGATCGACGCGCGCGGCACAGACTACATCGATGCCGACGTGCTCTCGGTCATCCGCGAGTTCGAGACCGAGACCGCGCCGGCGCGCAAGGTCGCGGTCAGCCTGGTCGGCTTCAAGCCGCACTACAAGCAGATCGAGGATCGGGTGCGCTACGTCGACTTCGCCACCCGCGACCTGCAGGAGCGCGTCACCCCGGAGCAGGTGCTGCAGATCCTGCGCGACGGCAACGAGCGCTTCCGCACCGGCCAGCCGCTGACGCGCAACATGGCGGAGCTGCGCGAGGGGACGTCGCGCGCTCGCCACCCGCTGGCGGTGGTGCTGAGCGGCTCGAGCTCGCGCACGCCGGTCGAGATGGTGTTCGACGTCGGCCTGGGCGAGATCTTCTGCACCCGCACCACCGGCAACTCCTCGCGGCCGAGCACGCTCGGCAGCCTCGAGTACGCCTGCGGCGTCGCCGGCGCCAAGGTGATCGTGGTGCTCGGCCACAGCGACAACAAGGCGGTGCGCATCGCGATCGAGACG